>Ga0307513_10012537_pt1 | contig 10450 bp, 7 predicted proteins | sample 15_EM_MG_FD_202174 | JGI IMG/M metagenome (GOLD analysis project Ga0307513, IMG submission 202174) | Populus trichocarpa ectomycorrhiza microbial communities from riparian zone in the Pacific Northwest, United States - 15_EM | ecosystem: Host-associated > Plants > Roots > Unclassified | place...
AAAATATCCAAAACGAGCTGAATGTTTTGACTTCAGAGAAACATTTTGTTCCTGACAAAACACTTTTCAAAAAAGATTTTTATTCGGCCCATAACTTTGTAATAGTTATGTCTAGGTCCCTTGTGAGTGGACTTAGATATATATAATAGTCAAAGGCAACAATAACATATGCATGTATCATCAATGATCAATTATCTTCTCCTAGGTATATCGTTGGATTCTCATAGAAAATGAACTTATGAGAGTTTGCATATTTAATGTTTGTATATCTTCTTTTGAATTTTATTTATTTATTTATTTAGTTATTTATTTATTATTATTATTATTATTATTATTCAAGAGTAGATAATGATTATTTTGTTACTTCACCTAAGAGAACAAATTATTACAAAAACCTGGCTATCAAATTTGTCATGTTTCCTGTTTTGGAAGTGGGGGCACCAAATACTTGTTATCATTTATCTTGCACAAATATGGATTTGGTTGTGTAAATTCAAAGTATATTTTCTTTCACTATTTTTTTTATATTAACGTGGGTGTTCGGGCCAGCTTGTGTGTACCTCAACTAATTCCACGGGCCCTGAAGTTAACGACCATGTAAGCCTCCAGTGGCCTTGAGGTTTGTGGGATTCAAACTGGTGACCTCTAGGGAGCAAATCCAAGGTCTAACCAGTTGAGCTACACCTCTCAAGGTTATAGGTGTTGATGTGAGAGAGAAAGGTAGAGTGTTATTCTCTTATTTTTTTTGTTTTAATTAGTCAATTTGAATTATTAATTAAATAAGAAAAAAGAATATGACATCGACCATTTGTTGTTACATGCAAAAGGTGTTTGTTATGGATTGGAATTTGGTCATGACTTTCTTTTTTCTTTTTTTTTTGAAAAAAAGAAAAAAAAAGGGAGAGAGAGACTCGGAAGAGTTTTAGCCTTATGATACTTTTTATGTTGTGGGATTTTTCTTATTAGAAATGTTTAGTGTAATCTAGTAAAGAAGAGAGAGGGAGTATGCTACTAAATCTTTATTTCCATTTTAATTCAAGAATTTTTTTTTTAGTTTGTGCAATTAAATTCCAACAATTTATTTAAAATTAAAGGTTAGAACTCCAAGAAATTAGCCTAGGTGGTTTGCTCTGTTCCTTGACATTTCGGGTTCAAACTTGGAGATTAGTATTCAAGATAATTTATTAAAATTTTCTAAATACATCAAGCTAAGGATATCCATAAAATTATCTAAGAAGAAATTTAATCTTGCTTGACATGCAAGGATATCCTTATCGTAGAACAAAAATAAAATTCTAAGATTAGGATTTGACAAACATTAATCACATTTTAAGGACACATGAGACAATTGTAATCTTGTTTTTTTATAGCTATTAACCAGGAATGTCAATTAAACTTGAATCCAAATGAGTTGGTATTTTTGTAGATGTGTATTATTTCAAAATGGATATGGATTTTCAAAATTATGATCTTATAAATAATAGACAGAATATAAATATTGGAACAACAATCAATAAGTAGTGAGAAGGCAAACGACAAGACATCTCCTTCAAGTGTGATAAAGATTATCCCAACTTTAGCTCTATTTTATAATGTTGAACCATCAAATAATATTTTTCATGGTTCTGACATTTCAATGAAAAAGATATTATCATCAGACAAGATGATTTGTTAAACTTATGTCATACAAGAAATCTCGATATGGCAAGTGAATAACATAGATGAATATAAGGATTGTGTTGTTAAATAAATTAGTATAATTAACAATGATGAGATATAACTTAAAGATAATATTTTTTGTGTTCTATTTATTTAATGTAAATTACATGTCTAGAGTTAATTGATATTTATAAATTATTTACAAGTACCTCATAGCCTCGAGCAGGATGTTACATATGTATAGGACATCTTTTGATAATTTTGTTCAAAACTTGTATTAAATACCCATTTTGCATTCTAATGGGTCATGTGCTTAAGTATTAATTATCATGAGGTTTATGCATTCAAAATTTAACTTAATCATGTATACTTATGTTACTATATTAGTTCTTTTATCTTGTCTTAGATAATTACTATGTATTTGTATTTCTTAAATCTTATGAAGATTTGAGGGTTTATATTGGAAATTGTATGCATATTATGAACCATAATGAAATGTGATGGATGTGATATGTGAAGATGTGATTGGATGATTCCATGATGGTTGGATAATGAATGAAATAAGAATTGGTTGAATAATGAAGTATAACAGGCCTTAGTCGATAACTTGGGATCTTTCATTACAAAGAAAACCCTGCTGAAATTTTGGTAGATTTTTAAAAAAAATTCCCTCTAAAAGTTGTAACATTCATGAGAAACTAAATAATGATTACATGCATTTATAGAGGGTGTTACACTGACATTTTTAAGATGGCATTGATCTTATACTGATAAATCTCAATTCCTCAATATGAAACTATAAATCCTAGGTTTGCCCGAAAAGACACCAAATACGCATTTTAACAGGTTCATTTTTAATTGGAATCAGTGTAACCATTCAAATACCAAATAAAGATCTTGCAAATGATTTTCTTTTTCCTTTGACTTCACCACATGATCTTCAACGTAGCATTCAATGTGTTAGTGAAACATCAAAAATCTTCTGTGTTGCTCTTTTATAAGTGGCACATGTACTCTTCAAGCCAAAAGGCATAACCTTATAGTAATATATTCTTTTCGGAGTCTAGAAGGTTGTCTTCTCCTCATCTGCGAGTGCCATTCGAATATGATTATTGTTAGATGAACCATCTATGAAGGTTAATCTCTTATGACCTATGGTAGTGTCAACCATGATCTTGGTGATTGGAAGTGGGAAGTCATCTTCGGGACAAGTATTGTTAAGGTTTCGAACATCTACACAAACACGGATATGACCATTCTTGTTTTTTATCGGCATGTATTTGAAATCCTTATAGGATACTTGATCTTATGGATGAAACTCTTTTGGATATGTTTGTTAATTTCAGCCTCAAATTGTGAGATAAGTTTAGGACGAAAGTGACTATAAGCTTATTTTACAGGTCTAACTCCATTTTTTCTGTTAATTGATGGACAACAACCTTTGGGAAAAACCTGACATTTCATCGTAGGACCAGGCGAAGATATCTTGATACTCCATTAAAAGTCTCATGTAATCCTCTTTTTCTTCACATGATAAGTTTGCATTGATAAATTTTGGACGAGGGTTTTCAATGATACCTAAGTTAATCTCTTTAAGTTTATCCACCATAGACTTATTTTCTTATTCAAAGGCAGGCGAAAACTCCTTAACATTTTTTTTTATGAGAAACTCATTATTATTCTCCTCTTCAATAATTATGATTTGAAGTGAGATACATCATTTCCTCTTTTTTCTTCATCAGAAAGGTTTGTGATTAGCATTATGTGTTTTTTCCCTTTTAATATTGCCTAGAACATACCACTCATTCACATTGTCTCTTCATGTGTAAATGTATTTTTAAATATAAAGATCATTTAAACACTTAACCAATATTGGTTGGTGATCGAGTACATGTTTTAGATACTTCAAGATTTGTAACCACCGACTCAGTTTGATGAACAAACCCTTTCAATAAAGGTTTTGAGACCTTGGTCAATGTAAGATTAGTAGTCGGTAATGTCAAGTTTTTAAACCCCTTGGTGATCTTCTCTTCAATCATTGTAAAAGAAGATTGATCCTCTTCTCTTGATGACAATAGGATATATCTTAGTACCATGGCTTTACATGATACCTTATTATCAACAAAATTTTCTACTAGCTTTTCTTTATCTTTGTTCTTTATTAAATAAGTCATTCCTTCATTTGCAGATGACTTATGCCCATTCAATCTCCTAGAGTCACCTCTTTCCTCACATTGATGGTCAAGTGGGATTGTAGTTCTTCCATCACAATTGACTTAAAATACAACTTTGCATCGGCAAAGTGGGCTTCAGTTATGGTAAAGGGGTCGGTCAATATTTGCCACTATCTTTCTTACTTGTCTATTTTGATGATACTTAAAGCATTGGGGGAGCGTTGAGGAAATAATATCATTTTCATGTATCCATGGTCATCCAAGTAGCATGTTATAAGTAGTTTTGACATCTATAACATGAAAAAGTGCATTGGATTCCATATATTCCATATATGTAGCAAGTCTTATCTTTCCCTCAGTGTTTGCCCTCTTTGACAAAAGCCTTGAATTATTAAATGACTTAGAAAGAGTTCATCCATATAAATCCCAAGCTCTTTCATGGTTTTAAGAGGTAGTATATTGACAGCTAAATCATAATCCACTGTATTAATATAATTTATCATCTTTTTATTAATGTATCATTTGAAAAAAAAAAAGGGATAATTATGGAGTTTTGATCCATTTATGGTGTATACATTATGAGATAAGTTTAAAGAGTCATTATGGCTTTCTTTCATGTCTTCTTCAGAGGAGTTTTCTCTTCATCAACTTGATAGCAAGCGGCGAATACATTTTCCATCCCTTTTAAATCCCTTAGCATGTACTCATTTAGTGTAACAAGCTTTCTTAAGCTTTGAGCTAGAAAAGCCTAATCTCTAATTGGTATGGACCTTCGTTGCATCTTTCAACGCATTGGTTTATCAATTTCCTTCTTTACCATCAAGATTTTTATTATAGTTGGCTTTATCATATATACTACTTTTTTATGAGTGACTAAAGTTCATCATTTATTGTCACAATTATCAGATAAATTAAGCTTCAAGTTGCCAACTTAGCGAAGCTTGACTCAAGGACACGGTTAAGCTCATAGGCAAAAGGACACCAAGTTCTATAGATTCAAAGGATCTAAAACTTATTGTAGGGAGAGATTGATGTGGACCTAAATTCACCATGTCGTGTGCTCAAGTAGCCAATTCTTCAAAAGACTTTGGTTTGATGCCTTACAAAATATAGTATAGTCCCTAATACATCCCTTGAATACACATATCTAACGTAGAAGTTTCGATGAGTCGATCTCAATAATTGAGGCTAAGGTTTCTCCACCAATAAATGCAGTTGATGACAAGCTCCTTCTTCTATTGACGTGAGTTGGTGAGTTCAATCATGTTGAACACATGATGAGTGTTATAGAATCGGTTAAGAAACTCATGTTCCAATTGTTCCCAACTATTAATTGAGTAAGATTCCAAGTAAGTGTACCAGTCAAAGACATTACCTTTTAAGGAATAGATGAACTGTTTCACCATAAGATCACCACTGGTTTCGGCATTGGTGTATGTCTGTACAAATTGAGCCACATGTTTCCTTGGATTCCTTTTTCCATCAAACTATTGAAACTTTAGTGGTTGATAGCTCGAAGGCATCCTTAGCAAATCGATCCTTTAGGCGTGACTTCGTATAAGAATACAAAGGTTGAGCTTACTTTCTACTTAATCCATGATGACTCCCTTGATATGTTCTTTTATTTGATTCATAGTTAAGATGCCATTTGTAATACCATGAATATTTCTTGTAGCTCTAATTGTAGAACCCTCAACAACATCCAACTAATCTACTTGCACATCCTTGGTAACTGAAGTTTGGTCTCCCTTGTTCATGCTCTCAAGTTTGTTCATCAACTTTGTTATCTTGTGGTCTTTTGCATTTAATGAAGTTGAAAGGCCTTCAATGAGTTTTGTTAAGTTAGTCACGTGATCCTCTAAAGATGTAGCCTTGGTTTTCATCGCTAACATGGTGCCCAAACCCGAAGCCTTACTTGATGATTAACATAGAGAAGTATCGATGGATGAATTGTTGAAGTAATCACCTTGAGGGTCGAAGAAAAGTCCATGCATCCCACTTGACTTTTGTGGTGGAGTTACTTATAGATTCAGCTTTGGAGCGAGCTCTTGTGTCCCCTTTGCATTTGATGTTGACATCAGCTCGAGAATCGACTTAGTTTGTGCATACAACTCAGCAATGAATTTTGTTTTCAATGGCAGGGTTAAAGAATCTTCAATAATATATCAACGACTTCAATTAGTGGTCTTGTTGTTTTTGGAACCGACAATAATGATCATGTTCTTCCTAGCTACCATTAAGAGGTTGTTGAAAATTCTTTCTTGAAAGGAAGAGATGATAGGTAGACATGTCCCTAGTGGAGTCGCCAGACATAATTTTGAGCACCAAAAATTTGACAAACATATGTGTACAAATATTTGATTTATTAAAATATATAACTGGTACAATCTTTATTTAGAATATTATAAAAATAATAAAATAATCTTCTGACTCTTTCCTTGGATTTAATATGTGGTGATTTGATTTATCTATGAAATCAAGCCAAGATTTTTGCTTTTTAAGAACATGAATTTGGGAGTGTATTGCGAAGTGAGATTTAGTGGTTTAATACTTTGAAGAGTACCTTTGATTTGTTTTCAAAGTATTGTTGAAGAACTTTTATAGGCTGTTTAGGCTTGATCCAATAGAACTTCATTCTTTGTAGACTTCAACCGTAGATAAAGGAGGCTTGATAGCTTTTGAAAGAACTTCCTTGTTTGAAAAGTTTGTCTTGAAGAAAATTTTATATCTCAAAGAATTCTTTCTTTTTTTGGTCTAGGGTAACGCCCTCTATTTATAAAGGCTTGTAGGGGCTCTCATGTCCTTTTCCAATCTCACATGACATTATTTTATTGGTTGATCTTTATTTATGAGATCTTGTATTTATGATAAGATATTTTAAATATCTCATATCATATGTCAATCTTTCATTGGTCAAGAATATATGAAGCCCATTTATTTTTCATGTTATTTATTTTAGTTTTATTTTATTCTTTCATGTAAAAATAAAATAAAAATAATACATGGTGAAATTTGATTGGTAGAAATTTTTTTGTTTCTCAACACTTTATCAAAAAAATTGAAAGAGTGTAGTAGCCAAATCCGAATAAAACTTTACTTTAATGCCTTCTTTACAAATACAAAAATAGAGTTGAGACTAATTGATTTATTTTATTTGATTGATTGTTGAATTACGATAATTAAGAGATGTTGTCAGGGACGGAGACAGGGGGTGGCAAGCAGGGGCTGGGGCCCCTGCAAAAAAAATTGTTTATCCAGCCCTCTCTTAATAATTTATATGATTTTAGCTAAAATAATAATACAATTGAAATCTTGCCCCTCCTAATTGTATCTTTTGGCTCCGCCCCTGGATGTTGTCATCATGAAATCAAAATAACTGCATTATTTTCCAATCATAGACGCATGAGATTATTGTCAACATACCGCGGACCTTGAATAATTTTTTAATAGATTAATCACAAGAAAGTTTGTTATAAATCAATTTCCATCCTAGCATTTCATCTATTTATCAATAAAATCTTTATATCAACCTTTATTAGCAAAACTAATGGAAAATACCTTTTTAGTGTAAAAAGTTCAATTTTTCACATGAATAATTTAAAGATATAAGCAAAAATATTTTATTTTGAAAGCAAGTTCACTTGAAAAAAAATAAAAATATAATAAATATGAATCTCAATAAATAAATAGGTAAACAAAAGTTAATATTTTTTTAAAATAGTTTGATCATTAAAAACATTAATTAACTAGAAAGCTAAATTCACTTATAATTCAATATATAACTAGAAGTTCTCTTTCAGCTTGTTTCATTTAGGTTTATATGCTTACAAACTAAAGTATAATATCACATTTTATAATATGATCTCTTAGGAAGTGATGTCTCATTTCTATGTGTTTTGTACGGGGGTGCTAGATTGGATTCTTAGATAAACTTATTACATTAGTGTTATCACACTTAATAGTTATATAATTAAAATTAAGTCCTGAGTCTTTTAAGGTTTGTTTTATCCATAAGCTTTCTGCACAACAACTACCTGTCACTATATATTCTACTTCAATTGTACATAGGGTTACTAAATTCTATTTCTTACTCGTCCAAGATACTAGTGATGATCCTAAGAAGTGACATGCCTCACTAGTACTTTTTCTATCAACCTTACACCTGGTAAAATCAGAATTTGAATAGCTAATTAAATTCAACTCTCTTTATTTTAGATACGATAATCTTAAATCAATTATACCATACAAATATCAAAAAAATAATTTTTACAGCACTAACATGGGATTCCATAGGACATGATCGAAAATGTGCACATAGACAAACACAAAACATAATATCGGGTCTACTTACAGTTAAGTATAAAAGTGATCTACTTACAGTTAAGTATAAAAGTGATCTGATCATACTTCAATATTTGATGATGTCTATATTTTTACCATTTCCATCCATATCAAGCTTAATTGATGTTTCCATGGGTTTGTCGACTTCTTTGACACGTTCTATCCAAAATATTTTTAGTAGATCCTTAATGTACTTGCTTTAGCTGACGAAAATGTCATCTTTTTTGTACTTGACTTGCAATCCAAGGAAGAAGTTCAATTCTCTCATCATGCTCATATCAAATTAATCTTGCATGCATTTTAAAAATTCCTTACAAATAGATTTGTTAGTAGCATTGAATATAATATCATCAACATATATTTTCACAAGCAATATATCTTTACCTTTTCTCTATGTAGAAAGGGTGGTGTCGATTTTTCCAATGTTGAAACAATTTTCAATAAAAAAAATATTTTAATCTATCATACCATGCTCTTGGTGCTTGTTTTAAATGATATAAAGCCTTTTTTAGTCTGAAAATATGATTGGGAAAATAAAAGTTTTCAAAACCTTGAGGTTGCTCAACATGCACCTCTTCCATGATAAAACCATTTAAAAATGCACTTTCAACATCCATTTGAAAAAGTGTAAAATTATCATGGCATGCAAAAGCTAAAAGCATTCTTATTGATTCTATTATAGCTACTTGCACAAAGGTTTCTTCATAGTCAATGCCTTCTTCTTGATTATTACGTTTGGCAACTAGTTTAGCTTTATTTCTAACTATGGTCTCATGCTTATAAAATTTATTCCTAAAAACCTATGTTGCTCCTATAATGGATTGATTGCTAGGTCAAGAGACTAGTTCCCACACATCATTCCTTTCATATTGATTTAAATCAACTTGCATGGCTTAAATTCAATTTGCATCCTTTTTGGATTCTAGAAAGAATTTGGGTTCTATATGAGAAACAAATGCACAATGCTCACTAATGTTCCTAAGAGATGCTCTAGACTTAGTACCTTCAAAAGGATTACCAATAATTAACTCAAGAGGGTGAGAGCTTACATTCCTTAGCTCATTTGGTGGTACAAAAGAGTTACTTTCCATCTCTTGTTGATTGCTTGAGCTTGGTTGGTATTTGTCCATTTCTTCATTATTAGCCTTCATAGGGGTCTTATCAGCATGACTCAAATTGAACACTTTCATTGATGTCAACTAGAATCTCAACATTTTTTTTTCATTTTGAGTTTCCTCAAAGGCAACATGCATGGATTCCTCAAGACGAAGTGTTCTGTTATTATATACTATATAAGTCTTGTTAAAGAAGGAATAACCAAAAAAAATATCAATATTAGATTTTGAATCAGACTTATCCAAATTATTTTTTATATTGAGAATAAGGCATTTTGAAACAAAAACTTTGAAATACAAGATGTCAGGTTTCCTACCTCTCTAAAGCTTATAAGAAGTTTTTTTTCAACTCGGATATCAAACTACACGATTTAAAATATAGCAAGATATGTTTACGACTTTTGCCCAAAAACATTTAAGATTATCAATTCATTTAACATAGTTCTTGTCATGTTTTGAAGAGACCGATTTTTTGCTTTCCACAACTCCATTTTATTGGAGAGCTCTAGGTGTTGAAAGTTATGGTAATATTCTTTTTCTTCACAAAACATTTCAAACAAATCACTTATAAATTCACCACCATGATTGCTCCTTAAGTTTATGATCGAAAAATCTTTTTCATTTTCAATCTTCTTTGAAAACCTTACAAATTCATAAATAGTTTTATCTTTTTATTTAAAAAACAAAACCCATCTATATCTAGTAAAGTCATCAATAATCACAAACACATATCTATTATCATTTATGCTTCTAGTTCTAGTTGATCCAAATAGATATATGTGTAGCAATTCTAAAGGTCTTTTGATTGAAATATGGTTCTTGCTCTAAAAAGATGTTTTTATTTATTTACCCATATAGGAAGCATCACACAATCTTTCCTTTTTGAATGCAATATGAGGTAGGCCTTTAACTAATTCATTTTTAGCAAGTTTAGAAAGGATGTTCATGCTTATATGACCAATTTTCTATACCGAAGAAAATTATTATTAATTCTAACAACGAGACAACTTTCTATACTCATTCATGCATCAATCTTAATCTTATAAACATTTTCTTTTTCTATTTCCAACAAATATAACTTTGTCATTTTTAAGGATTAAGCAACATGCATGGTCAAACATAATTGTATAGCCTTTATCACACAATTGACTAATACTTAGC
>Ga0307513_10012538_pt1 | contig 10450 bp, 17 predicted proteins | sample 15_EM_MG_FD_202174 | JGI IMG/M metagenome (GOLD analysis project Ga0307513, IMG submission 202174) | Populus trichocarpa ectomycorrhiza microbial communities from riparian zone in the Pacific Northwest, United States - 15_EM | ecosystem: Host-associated > Plants > Roots > Unclassified | place...
CATGTTTCCGTTGGGGCTGAGATCAACTGAGATGACTGGAACGGAAGGACTGTCAGTCATGCGGTGCGAAGGGGTCGGATCGACCGGAGTCGGATAACGGACCTGAATTCTTGTGACCTCGCAGCATCAATTGAACGATCCCAGTCTTCGCGTCCCAGAATTGAACATCATGGTCTATGGATCCGCTCACGATCCACCGACCGTCGTGCGAGACAGCAACAGACATGACGCAGCCCTGTGCCACGTAGTTAGACATTACCCTGGGGCCGTCCGCCCAACACATACCGTGTGGCCAGTGAAGTTCATCGTGCACGCGCTGCCGCCATGGCGAGCACCAGGATCCCCCTCTCCACTCAAAGAATCGCGTTTTAACGCACCCGGAGAATTACGCCGACCACCCACTCCATTCGCCAAGCGGGAAACATCCCAGTATTTGAGCGTCTTGTCCAAGCTACCGCTCATTAACCCACGTGCATCAGGAGTGAACGCCACACTGTATACGTTATCTCTGTGTCCCCGCAGCCTCTCCAGCAGATCACCAGTACGGGCATCCCAGATACGTATAACCTATAGGACGTGCATTCAGAATCCACACCAACATCCAATTGAGATGGCGTACTGCATCAAAGCTTCCAGCAGCCACCAGTCGCCCATCAGAGCTGATGGCCACACTCATACTCATGACTGTAGCGTCAACATTGTCAGGAAGGTCGGTGATTGCAAGGGTCTTGGATGACCCATCAGTCATATCCCATATCCTCGTCGTACGGTCACCCGACCCAGAGACGACGAACCTCCCGTCCGACGAGAAAGCGAGCGAGTAGATCTCCTGCGTATGGCCATGGAATGTGTTGCGGATCCGCTTCTTGGCGATATCCCAAATCTAGAGCACCAATTAAGCATCTGAGTCGAAACCGTAATACAACAGCTCTAGAACGCACTCGAATCGTCTTGTCGTCGGCCCCAGTTGCGAGGAGCCTGCCGTCTGGGCTAAAGCATACGCTCCTAATGTACAGCCATCTCATGTAACCGGCGATGCCATGGACCAAGACGCTGTACAATTATCACAGTCAACGTCAGGGACCCCATTAGCCAACACGTGCTAAGGAAACCGAACCGTGTTTTTACGCCAGTTTTCGTATCAAAGATCTGAGCCGTCTGATTACAACCCGTCGCCAGATACTTGCCGTCTGCCGAAAAATGGACGCAACAAACGACACTGAGCATACGAAAACACGTCATTAGTCCGGCGATTCCCGATATAGGGGTGGTCTACCTTTTGTGGGCCAGGGTGTGAACCAAGCTGACGTCCAGCACTCGTTTGGCTTTGGGATTGAACACGGCGAACCAATCGCCACCTTCCTTTTTCAATCCTGGAGGTAGCGTGGACGGATCGAGATCGCCAAGAGACAGAGAGGACATATTTTCATCGAAACCGGCTACAGAAATACAGCGAATCAGCAATCGAGGGTGCGGGTTGTGGTAATGGTAAGGTGGTATTCAACTGGCAATCAACGCTGTGGAAGAACCCGGCCCGGAGGAGTTGGGAGGATCCAAGGCACTCGTGGGACCGTATCCGGGAGTCGTAAATGGTGTCAAGACTTGCGGAGGTTCGGGTGGAAACTTGCTCAAGTCGGATTGGGGGTGGGGAGGATTTGGAGAGAAAGGACCTGACACCCTTCCGCCATCTGATCGGACCCCCCGATCGGCCTCGCTCAGGGATGTGCTGGTGTCTATAGAGCTGATTCGGTGGGGTTGGTTGGTGGGGAGCGGGGTAGGGAAGACGGGGCGCAAGGGGCGTACCGAGGTTTGTCAGAGGAAAGGGGGGTAGTACTCCGCTGCGTGGAATCGAATCCGGGTGACCGGGTAGAAAGGGAAGGGGGTGACGATGGAGATTAGGGTAAGATGAAACAGTTGAACCTCGCAAGCGAAATCTGCTCACCTGATCTTGAAGGTCGATGGAATAGGCAGAGGAACTACGAGAAAAGGTGTGCTCGGAGCCACTGTCGGTCTCCATTCCCTCATCCACCTCCGGAGAAAGTGGCTCTGACGAATGTGAGGACGTCTCCAAACACCTAAGAACATCTTCGATGGAAGGGCGGTCGTGAGATTGTGACGTCCAGCATTGTTCCATCATCGTCCACAGGGCCTTTGTGAACCCCGCCCCCCGAGGAGGACGTTTACCTTCCAATACCTTCACGGAAACAGTGAGATCTGTATCTTCATGGAATGGCAGGTGTCCGCTGATGGTTTCGTATATCACCATCCCAAAAGCATAACAATCTGAAGGCTTTGTTGGGCGACTGTTCTTCAACCCGAATCGATGGGGAGCGATGAGTTCCGGGCTCATCCATCGGGCCGTGCCACCTTGTGCATATGAGCCTGATGACAAAAGGTTCGCAGGGTCCGAGATGATCGTAAGCAGACCGAAGTCCGCTAGGCAGGCACGACCGGACTGGTCGATCAGTACATTAGCCTTGACAGGTAAATTCAGTAAGCTAGGAGGGTGACTCTAGCCATCAAAAACGCACCCCTTTGAGATCACCGTGAATCATTCCCTGACTATGAATGTATATCAACCCCTTTGCGACATCTCCCAGCTAGATAAGTCATCCGATAGTCAATGAATACGAGGTAAACAAGATGAGACGTTGAAAGAAAACCCTACTAGCTCCAACCGGTTTGCATCCGGGCGTTCCTTCACAAACTCATTGATATTTCCATTTGCCATCCAGTCCGATATCATTGCGAACTGGTTCTCGGACATTGTCACTCCTATCAACGGTAGGACATTCGGATGCCGGAGGGTCCTCCATGTCACAACCTCCTTGCAGAATCTCTACATAGCGCGTTGTCAGAACCCAGGCGCACGGAAAGAGAGCATGACCAGCGACTCACGCCAATTATCTTCTGTAGGTCACTGTTCGAATACATCCTTATGACCTTCACGGCAACGTCGCGGCTACAGTATTCCCCCTTCCACACGTCCGCAAATCCTCCCCTGTACAATGCGACCCTGGCTCGGTCATAGCAAACGGGGATCTTCAGGGCTCTCGGAAGAAGTCCGTGGCGGCCACATGCCCTGTACAACAATTTGAGGCATTTCTTCCGGGTCCAGGGAGAGAAACCGGGCCTATCCAGTGCCTAGTCGACAGAATATGTCGATGTCAACTATTCGCGATATGAGTGGATGGAAAATATACCTCGTCTATCACATCTATGAAGGTCTGCGCGTCGTCCTCAGGGAGGCGATGGATCGTATCACCTGCGTCCTTACTTCCGATGATAACCTCAATCAGGGAGAAGAGTTCCTGTGGAGCGAACTCGCGCCTGATCAAACGTCCACAGGCTGATGAATTGCGGTCGGAGAAGGAGAAAAGAACGAGAGGCAATCAGTGTTCTGTACAAGACGGCGGGGGCGGAGCTCAGGCGTACCCTCAAACACAGTGATTGTGGCGATGCCATGGGGGTACGGACCAATGGGCGCTGAGAGGGTGGAACGTTCATTTACGGCGGGGTTTTCATCGAGGAATGAGCGTGGTACGTTGAGAGCATTGAGAATCTCCTGGATCTCCAGCTTGTATCCCTCAATCTTGCCCTCGTCGTACTCAATGAGTGGCGTTCCTGCCCCCCTCCTGAGAGTCCGCTCGATTTCCCACATAACCCTGGAGTTACTTGTAGGGAAACGGACAGGGCCAAGGCTAGATCAACACACCTTCCCAAATTCTCGAGTGCCATCCTCACGGGTTCACTGAGATCATCCGCGTTCTGTCCGTGGTTTACGGTTTTCAGCGCTTCACATACATTGAAACAGTATTCAGATAGTTCCACCGAGTCTTTGTCGTTGATCATCTTGTCCTATGTAGTTGGGCCACCGTTGAGATCGAGAACTAACGGATGGTCGGAGAACGAGAACACTGACCCGAACCAGGGATAGGATAACGCCAACGATCCTGAAGATCTGCATCGTGGCGGTGGTCTTGGTTGCGCTCCTGTTCAGGAGCTTGATTCTGTCATCGAGGGGCGACACTTCCCTCTTGCGTGTGCGCGTTGCCATTATTACCGCCGTGGCGTGAATGCTAGCAGGATGGCGAAGGTCGAGTCCAAAGGGTGCGGGCAGTCAGCCAGGAGGGTTACGTGCGTCCTGCACAGGTTGTACGTAGGGCGGGCGCTACATAGAATTCTTCGGAGTTTTCGCTTGACAGAGTGCGGGGCGCCCCAGTACCTGTAAAGCACAGGATAAGCGCACCGGACACACAAACGGAACGACGCGGCTTCTGACTGCGACCAAAGAAAATAACCTCTCCTCTTCCAACGACGACGAAACGATGTCCCTACCACCTACGCTTTTGAACCCGGTCAACCAGGCGAAGGACGCGCTGTGAACGTTGAACGTTGAACTCTGACTGCCTGCGTATTTCACCCACCAGCAAAGGTCAAGATCAACGGGAGGACTTGTACGTACCTGTCCCGACTTCTTCTGCGCTCTTATTGTCCTCGTTTGGTTGATCTGCTTCGACTTTTGCAATGTGGTTGGTTCGGTCGTGCGATTATCCCCGAATCCAGTGGTTTTAGTCTCGTGTTTTGAGCTCGGTTGCACTTCCTGCTTGTGGTATCGACGGTGTCATTTCAGAGAGAAGCCACACCGAGCACCTTGGACATTGAAAGCGCGATCTGGTTTCTAGACTACACACCTCTCTATGGCACATCCTCGGGAGGGGTAAAAAGGAGAAACGGATCATCTAGCTACGGGAGTAGTTTGGTTTATACGCTACGTGAAGAAAGATCCTGGACCGATGATGTGGAATGCAGTTGGAGTGTTCTCGATCGCGCATACTACAGGGGAGACATAATATCGTGTCCGTAGCCAAATACATGATGAGAGAGCGGAGCGCCGTGAGGGAGGAGGATCGCGATGACGAGACGGACGAGGGGTCATAAAGCTTACCAGCTCCGACCGATTTGCATCCGGGTGCGCCCCCACAAATTCGATGTTCTGTTTACCACCCAGTCTGATATCACTGCGAACTGAGTTCCGGACATCGTCATCGGGTCTACCAGAAACGAGGAAAGAGAGAACGCGCACAGAAACCAAAAGAGGAAAAGGGAGGGGGGAAGAAAACGGGATAAATTATGCGCGGGGATAACAGCGGTTAGGAGATAGTAGTGTACTTCCCTAAACAGATCACAGTCAGCCACTGAGCCGCGGGGACATCGGAGAAGATGAGACGCACAGATACGAGCCTCCCAATCGCCTGAACCGGTTGCTAACATGTTTCCGGTGGGGCTAAAATCGACCGAGATGACTGGAACGGAAGAACTGTCAGTTGCGCGGTGCGAAGGGATCGGATCGACTGGAGGATAACGGACCTGAATCATTGTGGCCTTGCAGCATTAATTGAGGGATTCCAGTCTTCGTGTCCCAGAATTGAACCTCACGGCCTTTGGATCCGCTCACAACCCATTGGCCGTCATGTGAGACCGCAACGGAATAGATCCAGTCCTATGCCAGACAGTTAAACATTACCCCGGGGCCGTCCGCCTAGTACATACCTTGTGGCCAGTAAAGTTCATCGTGCACGCGCTGTCGCCATGGCGAGCACCAGGACCCTCCTCCCAGCTCAAAGAATCGCGTTTTAACACACCCGGAGAATTATGCCGACTGTCCAATTCATTCGCCAAGTGGAAGGATTTCGTGAGCTGTGAGCATAGTGAGTCGACGTCGATAGTGGATATGGAAGAAATATTTGAGGAGGTAGCTGGTGCCCTTTGCCAAACAACTGGAACAAATATAGCTCGGGGGCGGAGAGGAGGTGGGTACGTCGTTGGAAATGCATGAGGTGAGCGAATAGCTGAGATAGGGCAAGAGGTCTACTAAACGGTTAGTAGAAATCCCAGTATTTGAGCGTCTTGTCCAAGCTACCGCTCACCAACCCACGCACATCAGGAGTGAACACCATGCTGCATACGCCATCTCCGTGTCTCAGCAGTCTCTGCAACAATCTGCCAGTACGTGTCTCCCAGATACGCACAACCTATAGAACGTGTATTCATAATACACACCAACACTCAACTGAGATGGCGTACTGCATCAAGGCTTCCAGTGGCCACCAGCCGCCCATCGGAGCTGATGGCCACACTCGTAACCCCGGCGTCAACTGTAAGGGTCTTGTATGACCCATCAGTCATGTTCCAAATCCTCGTCGTACCGTCACCCGACCCAGAGACGATCAACCTCCCGTCTGACGAGAAAGCGAGTGAGTAGACCTCCTGTGTATGACCCTGGAATGTGTTGCGGATCCGCCTCCTGGCAATATCCCAAATCTAGAGCACCAGTTGAGCATTTGAGTCGAAGCTGCAATACAACAGTTCTAGAACGAACTCGAATCATCTTGTCCTCGGCCCCAGTTGCAAGGAACTTGCCGTCTGCGCTAAAGCATACACTCCTAATGTACAGATCGTTCATGCTATCAGCGGTTTCATCGATCAAGACGCTGTGCAATTGTCACAGTCAGCGTCAGGGCCCCATCAGCCAGCATGTACTAAGAAAACCGAACCATGTTTTGGTGCCAGTTTTCGTATCATAGATCTGAGCCGTCTGGTTGGAGCCCGTCGCCAGATACTTACCGTCCGCAGAAAAATGGACGCAACAAACGACACTGAACACACAAAAACACCTCATTAGTCCGGCGATTCCTGTTATAGAGGTGGTCTACCTTTCGTGGGCTAGGGTGTGAACCAAGCTGACGTCCAGCACTCGTTTGACTTCGGGGTTGAATACGGCGAACCAATCGCCACCTTCCTTTTTCAATCCTGGAGGTAGCGTGGACGGATCGAGATCGCCAAGAGACAGAGAGGACATGTTTTCACCGAGACCGGCTACAAAAATACAGCGAATCAGCAATCGATGATACGGGTTGTTGTAAGGGTAAGGTGATATTCAACTGGCAATCAATGCTATGGAAGAACCCGGCCCAGAGGAGGGGTTGGGAGGATCCGAGGTACTCGTGGGACCGTATCCGTGGGTCGTAAAGGGTGTCGAGACTTGCGGGGGTTCGGGTGGAAACTTGCTCGAGTCAGATTGGGGATGGGGAGGATTTGGAGAGAAAGGACCTATAGACCAGGTAGCTCCGAATGAATACGCGAAAAACGAACGATATGGGGTAAGGGGTGTACCATGCGGCGATCCCAGGGTTCCCGGAGACGGTGGGGTATAAACAAGGTTGGCATGGGCCCTCACCGCTACAAAAGCAGCGTGAAGTTCCGCGTCAAGTGGGGAGCGGGGGTCGTCGCGAACGAAGGCACGGAATGCTGCATCCGTGGCAGCAGAGCGGCAACCGCCGAAACGATCTCGGAGAAGGCGAGTCCAACCAATTCCCTGGCGTGCCCTTGCGAACCACTCGTTCACGGTGCGGCCGCCCAGCTCCGGTGATTCCTCTATGGTGCGTTTAACGGCGGTGGGTGGGTATGGGTTATGGAGATTGTCAAGAAGCCACTGCGTGGGAGAGGTGGTAGATGACACAGGATTCCTCACTTCCGCCGTCGTGATCAGCTTTGTGTCCCTCTGATCTAGTTCTCTGTTTCTGTTGGACACCCCTCCGTCATCTGATCGGTCCCCCCGATCGGTCCCGCTCAGGGATGCGCCTATGTCTACAGGGCTGACCCGGTGGGGTTAGTTGGTGGGGATCGGGGTAGGGAAGACGGGGCGCAAGGGGCGTACCGAGGTTTGTCAGTGGAAAGGAGGGTAGTACTCTGCTGTATGGAATCAAATCCGGGTGACTGGGTGGAAAGGGAAGAGGGGCGATGATGGGAGTCAGAGTAAGATGAAACAGAAGAACCTCGCAAACGAGATTTGCTCTCCTGATCTGGAAGGTCGTCAGAATGGGCGGGGGAACTGCGATCAAAGGTGTCCTCAGAGCCACTGTCGCTCTCCATTCCTTCATCCACCCCTGGAGAGGGTGGCTCCGGTAAAATCGAGGATGTCTCCAAACACCGCAGAACATCTTCAATGCTCGGGCGGTTATTTGGCTGAGATGCCCAACACTGTTCCAACATCTCCCACAGGTTCTCCGTGAACCTCGCTCCTCGAGAAGGACGTTCACCCCTCAATACCTTCCCAAAAACCATTAGATCTGTGTCTTTATGGAACGGGATGTTCCCGCTGATAGTTTCGTACACGACCATTCCGAGAGAGTAACAATCTGAAGATTTCGTCGGAGTAGGTTTCTTGAACCCAAAATCCCGGGGAGCAATGAGCTCCGGGCCCATCCACCGGATCGTGCCACCTTGTATGTATGAGCTCGAGGACAAAAGGTTTGCAGGGTCCGAAATGATTGTAAGCAAGCCGAAGTCTGCTAGACGAGCGTGGCCAGTTTGGTCAATTACTATATTAGCCTTGACAGGTAAACTCAGTAAGATAGATAAATGATTCCAGCAGTCAAAAACGCACCCCTTTGAGATCCCCGTGGATCATCTCCTGGCCATGAATATATATCAACCCCCTAGAGACGTCTCCTAGCTGGATGAGTTATCGAGTTGTCAATGAACGCGAAGTAAACAAGGAGATGGTGAACGAAACGCCTACCAGCTCCAACAGGTTTGCGCCCGGGCACGCCTTCACGAAGTCGTTGATGTTTCCGCTTGCCATCCAGTCTGATATCATTGCAAACTGGTTCTCGGACATTATCACTCCTAATAATGGCAGGACGTTTGGATGCCGGAGGGTCTTCCACGTCATAACCTCTTTGCAGAACCTCTACATGGGGCATTGTCAGAGCTTAGACTCACAGAGATAAAGCACAGCCAGCAACTCACGCCAATTATCTTCTGTAAGTCACTGTTCGAATATGTCCTTATGACCTTGACAGCGACGTCCCGACCGCAGTATTCCCCCTTCCACACGTCCGCGAACCCTCCCCTGTACAATGCAGTGCCGGTCCGGTCATAGCAAACGGGGATCTTCAAGGATCTCGGAAGAAGTCCGTGGCGACCGCATGTCCTGTACAATAACCTGAGGCATTTCTTTCGGGTCCGGGGGGGAAAATCGGGCATATCCAGTACCTGATCAGCAGAATATGTCGGTGTCAACTATTCGTGACATGGACGGATGTCGAACATACCTCGTCGATCACATCTATGAAGCTCTGTGCGTTTTCCGGAGAGAGGTAACGGATCATGTCACCCGCATCCTTACTTATGAGGATAACCTCGATCAGGGAGGAGGGCCTATGCGGAGCGAACTTGCGTCCGATTAAACGTCCACAGGCTGAGGCATTGGGATTGAAGGAGAAAGGAATGGGAAGATGTCAGTATTCTGTACGAGACGGCGAAAGCGGAGCTCAAGCGTACCCTCGTATGCAGAGGTTGTGGCGGTATCGTGGGAGTGAGGATCAACGGGCGCTAAGAGGGGGGTGAGGTTTTCATCGAGGAGTGAGCGCGGTGCGCCGAGAGCGACGAGTATCCCTTGGATCTCCATCTTGGATCTCCCAATCCTGCCTTCGCCATAGTCAATGACTGGCATGCTCACTCCCCTTCTGAGAATCCGCTCGATTTCCTGTATGACCCTGGAGTTGCTTATCAGGAAGTGGATAGGACCAAGGCTAGATTAACACACCTCCCCAAATCCCCGAGTGCCACATTCCTCACGTATTCGCTGAGATCATCCAAATTCTGTCCGTACATTACGGTCTTCAACACTTCACACACATTGAAACAGAACTCGGACAGTTCCACGGAATATTTGTGCTTTATCATCTTGTCCTGGTTGGGCCACCTTTGAGAGCCGACGGATTAATGCAGAACGAGAGTACTAACCCGAACCAGAGTTAGGATAGCGCTAACTGTTCTGAAGACCTGCATTGCGGGGGAGGTTTCGATTGCGCTCTTGTTCAGGAGATCGATTCTGACATCGAGGAGCGACGTTCCCCCCTTGCGTGCATGTGTTGCCATTACCACCGGCTTGGTGTGAGGGGGTGCTAGCAGGATAGTGGAGGTTGAGTTCAAAGGATACAGACAGTTGGCCAGGAGGGATGTGCGTGTTCTACACGGGCTGTATATAATGAGGCGCTACATAGAATTATTCGGATTTTCGGTATTTTCGCCCGACGCAGTGCGAGACGCCTGCATCGGAACCCCCCCCCAACCTCCTGAGGTTGTCGCAAGGCATTATAATGATCAAAGTTGATCAAAATGTCGAAATCTATGAAAACGCACTTATGAAGGCTAGCCTAGGTCACGGCGCTATTGTTGTGCCTTTACGTCGGCATTCAACGCTATTGTAATGACCTCGTAACACGATTTTGAGGCCATTTTGAAGGTGTTTCAAGTAGTCTCCTCAAGCAGACCACGTATTATCACTGACGATCACCGACAAGGGATGTAGCTTTATAGTGGTCTGCCACTCGACGCGTCGATTTTGTACGTCGCAGATTTGTCAGCGCTTCTCACGCCC
>Ga0307513_10012541_pt1 | contig 10449 bp, 7 predicted proteins | sample 15_EM_MG_FD_202174 | JGI IMG/M metagenome (GOLD analysis project Ga0307513, IMG submission 202174) | Populus trichocarpa ectomycorrhiza microbial communities from riparian zone in the Pacific Northwest, United States - 15_EM | ecosystem: Host-associated > Plants > Roots > Unclassified | place...
TTTTTAACCAAAAACCGTTTTCCCCTTTTTAAAACCCCCCCCCCCCCCCCCCCCAATTCCTCCCCCTTCTAATTCTCAACTTCCCGGTTCAACCCTCTCACCCTAAGAAAGTCTCCCGATGCCCTTTTTAGATATTCAACCTCTAGTTGTATTTTTTCCCCAAGCCAAAAAAATTGAGAATTAAAAATCAGAAAAAGTGCCCGAACCGATTAAATTCGACCGGCTCCAACACTGCCAACCACCAACTAAAAGTTGCCAACGGATTTCGTCCTCTGTGTTAACTCCCAGCTGGCGAGAATACCAAGCGGGGTCTCACCATGGTGCCACCATTCGGATTCAGCGTCGGGGACATCCTCGCCTGTGGGATGTTTTGTCATCAAATCTACAAGGCATGTTTTTCTGAGGCCCATGGGGCTCCAGCAACTTGGACGGCCCTAGGCAAGGAACTTCTCCTCTTAGGCGATGCCCTACAAAACCTTTGCTCGAATGATGAGATCATACCACAAGATCCCTTCAGTAGTGGCTCAGAAGAGGAGCAGCGAGCATTGGAAGCAGTCAGAGTAGTGGTCGGTGACTTTCAGGAGACGTTAAAGGACCTGAGAACGTTTCTTCAAAGTTATGATGGTTTCCAAAAACCGGATGGGAAACAATACTGGCTGATGATCAGGTTCAGTGTCAACTCTGAAAAAGTTAACAAGTTCAGGGCAAGGGTAGCCATGCATACTCGAGCAGTAAATCTACTGCTTAACCCGCTCATCTAGTGAGTATACATGTGCTACTTGACAGGATAATACATGATTTATGCGATATGAAACTGACTCTCCCAGCCGATCCCAAAAACAGGTAGAGAGCACGGTTACGAACATCCAAACTCGCATCGACACTATTGACCAAGTCCTACAAGCTCTATTGGTAGTCGCTTCAGAACAGCTATCGACTGCCTCATCCTCCCGTAACCCTAGGCGGATTGCCGACCAAGCTCATACAAGACTCCAGGATGATCACTCCCAATACCTTATCACAGAACCGCCCAGGAATCCTCGGCTAATACCGGAAACTCCAGCCACGAGCAAGGATACACCACGGGGTGGAAAGCAAATTTTCAGAACAAACAGCTACCCCATTAGGGTAGATACTAGAGAAATGGGCCTTCGCCGGCCATCCACAGAGATTAACATGGCAGACACACACTCTCCAACATCGCCGTATCCTCCAAGCGGTAGGAGGGGGTTCCCTGCGAATCGCGGCAGCGACGGAAGATGTAGTACCAGGTTTTCACCCACCTCAACTGAGACTGACTCTTCAGGGTACGGAGCACAGCGACAAAGGTCGTCTTCAGGCCCAACTGAACTCCCCGATAACCCAATAAGTAGGGCACTGCAGAAATCTTTTAAGAGCGAAAGTGCAAAAAAAAGACCCATCGAGCATTGGATTACCGCTGCAATGCATTGGTACTTTAAGGTAATTTCCCCATATCAGTCATCAACTATCATTCGCTTCACAAAAGTTGATTAATATTGCATGCTTTGCCAGGCAGAGACAGATCTTGGAGACCCCGACAACCCGGAAATCTCACTAGAAGCCTATCTAGGGCTGATGAAAAGTAGTTGGATCGTGGAGAGCGTCATCAACAAATGGGAGGTCGAAGACGGTCTGCCTGAAGAAATAAAAAGAAACATAGACACTCTCGTCGTTGTGAGTAATGTAACTCGTGTATCATCATATCACATCTGACAATAGACAGTTGATTGTAGACCAATTCCAAAAAATTGAAAACAGGGAGATGCCCGATATCAGAAACATTGGCTCACAAAATTACGAAATATGGGATGAAGATATCGTCCTTATTCTCGTAGAGCCCGCTTCGCTTTCTTCTCGTGCCTCGTCAATGCAAGGCGCGTTCGATTCCGCGATCTACTACGACGACCCCACACCCCGTAGGAGGCCTTCACAAGCATCAAGTAGCCATACCCGCGCAAAAACTCCACCAGACTTCTATTCACCTCATGAAAATTTATTTGGATCTCCGGCCAGTCAGCCTTCCCCTGGCCTTCCGAGCACTAGTAGAACTTCAAGCCTGCGGTCATCTGAGAGCGGACGCAACTTGCCAAGCCCAACCGAGCCCACACTCACCAAAGGTCGGTCCCCAAGCACCTCAACCACATCCACTGGGTCATCAGGTCGAAGAGAGAGTTTCACTTCGACCTGCCCAACTCCAACCTTCCCTGTACAATCCGCGGGGGAATCGACAGTAAAGCGGAGACCAGTCCCCGCCTCGCCTCCCTCCTACCCCGCCACTGCACTCCAGCCCCCAGATGACGACCCGGAGAGTTACGAAGGGCTCGACGAGCGCACCATTCTCGGTGCGACGTAAGTAATTTCCATCCCCCATGCGCCAGGCAAGATCTAACACCTGAATCGACCCAGTGAAATTATGTGGGCTTCGCAAGTTTCCGGTCCTTTCCAAAGGGGCACCGTCAAGGTGTTTTGGCACCAGCCCACGAGGTATTTCCGGATATACACCAAATATAGTCCCCGCCGTGCTCATTCGCAAGAAGGTAGGTTTATCAAGCCCTTACTATAATGCACAGCTAAACCGTAGAGCAGTATCCCTAAGGGGGACTGAAATGATCCCGGAATACACCTATGGGGATGAGCCTACTATCTACTTACGGCGAACCTCCAGACCGACAGGTCCCGGAAGTGGCCCTAAAAATGGCCCCCCAACAAGTCCCATAGTCGGAGGCGACACTACCCGCATAGGCCATGTGTACAAATTCCACACGTCAAAGTGTGAGACTCCTATATCTGCGTCCCTTATAGTTTCAGGCACCCTCGGCTAATAGTATTACCTAGCCATGTTTGACTTTCAGAGAGCGCTCACAAGCGAATGCGTTTACCAAGATCTGTAAGTCTTTTCGCCTCTCACCCCTGATTTTGGAGCTAATTCTAAGAAATACGATCTCAGGGTGAAGCGCGCCGCTTCGGTAAAGTTCAAGCGAAGCTCGGAGAACGGTACCCACTCCTATCATGACGCCCGCCTCCAACTCTGGCACGAAAACCCACCAGCCGACGCACTTTTCACAGATGTAGCCTCCGGTATGACTGGAGTTTCCCAAGCCACCCATGCGAAGCTTGTTCTCTCGTGTTCCCGCTTGATGATATATTTCGGGGGCTCGGGCTCTTTTCTTACTTGCTTTTGTTCGCAACCCCCGCTACGCTGCTCTCCACTGGAGCCCGCTAACATTTCAAAACAGTGACTGACGACATCACGCTCAAGCGCGATGACCACAAATTGATGTTGGTACCAACAAAATACGGGGGTAGCTTGTGGAAATCGCCTAAAACTGTCAAGGCGGCCATCCGTGGCAGCGAAAGCTGTAAAGGCGGGTTTAGGCTCGACAAGGACAAGATTTCCCCCGATGACGAATATCGCTTTGAAAACTTTTCCTATATTCACATCAACTTCAAGGATGTCGAATGTAAGCTCTTTTAGGATGAATCGCTCAATCCATATGCTGACCGTCCTGCTTTAGATCTGAACAGGTTTCAAAGACTCTGGAACGAAATGATGGTTACGAGGCGCGTAGAGCGAGTGCGAATTCGTGATTTAAAGGAGCAACTCCAAGGGGCCAACCGGGCTCCGCTCGCGACCAACTGACTTCCTCATAACTTCCTTTAACTTCTTCATTGCTATATGTACACTTTTTATTCTTAAATTTTTTATATCTGGAGCAAAACGGCGCAGGTGCACGGCAGGAAGCGGTCTGGACAGCAATTAATGTCATTGTAGATTACTTTTGATTGTTTTGTTTTTTTTCCCTGAGGAGCAAGTTAGCTTGAGCAGCAAGAATAGATCTGGCGACGGCCCACGCCGAGCCTTTCTTCAACTACAGCAACCTCCCCAACAAGTGACTGAATCGGCCAACATGAGAGAATAGAAAAATTAGCCATCACACCAAAGACACAAAATGCCTTACCAGCAAAAAAGCAAATCCTAAGACATATAACAGCTGCAGGAACAAAATCTCATCACCGGTTCACAAACAAGCTGGAAAAAAGTAAATCCGGGCTTACCTTACGTCAGGTTGCCTGCTCCCGGGGTTTACGGAATAATTTTCCTCCGACTATTTGGGGAGGGGGGGCGTGTGATGGAGTTATTCCGGGTGACGGCTTATGCTATATTTGTACATTATTTAATCATCCAGGAGGAAAAAGAATAGGGGAGGCTATTCTGGGAGCCTACAGTTGACCATGAGCGGAGGGGAGTATTATTTATGGTACTGTCGTGGGATCTCGTGAGTGCAGGCGTTCTTTCAGTGGGAAAATAAGAACTTCCGAAGCAAAGCAAATCGGCCTCTCTTATCACAATTCCAAAAATCAAAAATCAAGCGAGATAAAAATCAATGAAAGACAAGAAATGAAAATTTTGTTGAGGGGGAGGGGTTGGTTGTTCTTTTTTTTTCTCTCGCTCCGTTCTCCCCTTCTTAAATACCTCCTATGCTATGGAACTAAACTAAAGAAATGCTAGTACAAAACATTCACGACATTTTCCTTTGCTCCTACGTAGTTTCTGCCATGTCCATCCACATGACCCACAGTACCATAATGCCCGAGTGATATACTAGTACTGTACCGGTAATCTAGTGGTTTTTTTCCAGAAGGGGAGGAAGATCACCGCGCTAGCGAGGCGGAGGGCTCGAGGAAGTATTTTATTTTGGGCAGTGGAGTAGCAAATAATTTCCCAGAGGGGGGAGGTGGGGAGGTGGGGAGGTGGGGAAAGTGGCAGGACAAAAAAGCGGTCTCCGAGTTCTAAAAACTCAAGTTTGTACGATAATAATATACAAGTACCGGCAAAGCCCCACTTATATTAAACGTCTGTGCTATTTTTCCAATATCATATTATAGGTTTTCTGACTGGCCCACTTACTCGCTCGCTCGTGCCCAACCCCACAGTGCAGTACTGTACTGTACAAGCTATGCTCACGCCGTCGGTATGATATATGATATGATACTATACAGTAAGTTATCAAAAAAAACCCCCCCAGCCACGATGGGGCAAATAAAAAAATAAAAAGTGCGGCATTCATGCATCGTCACTCGCTCTTTAAAACTCTATTTTAGCGAGATTACTTCAACTCGGCGGTTAGCTTGACTGCGGACCTGCGGTAGATTAGACTGGCTTAGCCTGGCTGGCTGGCTGCGGCAGCTTTAACTTGGCGAGATGTTCGGTTCGGATTGGGGTATCTGCTCCGTGGGCGTTCGTGCTTGGGGGTTGTGATGTCCGTTTTTGGGTGGGGGGTCCGGGGTGGTAGAGAAGAAGAAGAAGGCAGGAAGAGGGAGTGAGGAGGGAAGGGGCCTGAGTATGGGTGGGGATGAGGAGGAGGTCTGTCTGTCTGTCGGCTGGAATGTTTTGCTGGGTTGTCGGTATGATGATGATGCTGATGGTAGACCCTTCCTTTGCTCGTATCATACGATATTGAGGAAGGGGGAGAGGGAGAGTGGGAAGAAGATCAAGGCGATGCCCAATTCGGCAGATTTAGCGTCGGGTCGTATCATCATCTGTACTGCCTGCAGGCTAATTCTCTGGCCTTGTTGTTGTTGTTGTTGTTGTTGGGATGGATGGATGGTGCCTAATCTTGACAATTAGATCTAGGTAAGTCGAGATAAGTTCCATGATAGTAGAAATTTTAATTTTTATAATAATATTATATATATATATATTTTCCCATGCGTGTTTTTCTTCATGCGGTGGAGATCTACGCGCGGGCTCATAATAGTTGGTCACGGGGTGGATAAGCAGAAGGGGGCAAACAATCCGTCGGGTTTAGGCTGCAACAAACAACCATCACCATCACCACTCCTCCCCTATCATGACATCTACTGAGGGTCCCTTTGTCGTTCGTCGCAATGCAATATGGAAGGCAGATGTGGAATTTCTAAGCAATAGCAATTCAGACTGGCAATAGCAGCATCATAGCCAGGGGAAAACCGGGTTTCATGTTTTTGTTTTTTTTGTTTTTTTTGTGCTCACTTTTTGTTTTTTGTTTTTTCTCACACAACTTTTTTCCCGACTTCCCTCCTTCTTTCCTTCTTTCCTTCTCTTGTTCTCTCTTTTCTTTTCTTTTTTTTAAAAAAAAGTCCCGTGAGTGCTTTACTTTTTTTCTGTTACGGTAGGGTACTATACGGTAGGGTGGTTTGTTAGCAGCTGCAACAAAAAAGAAAGAAACGATAAAAAGGAAAACTTGTATTTTGGGCCACAGTAGTTAGTTATTCCGATGCTGCGAGGCACTTCTGATATATCCAGGGTATGGTATCATAACTCTACCGTACTTCCCACTTTTTTAATTTATTATTGCTACGTAGTAGGGCGAGTCTAGTCCAGTCCCTTGGGATTCAAGAATGACGACGGCAACTCCGGGTTGAACTGGTGGTACAGAACTGTGCTCGGTTACTGTAGAGTACTGCAAGTACTATAGTTATCACGGGTCTCCCTTGCCCTCCTGCTTTCTTCCTTCCCTCCTTTCTTTTCCCCTTGGTTCTAGATCATCGGTTGGGTTATGGGGGGAGGTCTCCGTTTCTCTCCACTCCTGTACTCGAGTATATAAAAATAATAAAAATAATAAAAATAAAATAAACCCCACCTGCGCTGTACCCCATCCCGCGATATCATTCGCTCGCTCAAATATCCTACAGTATCCCAGTAAGCCGCTATCTTTAACATATATAGCGCGGTAGGGGGAGCAGCGAAGGATACACCAAAAATCTACTGGTAAAAACATCAATTTCTGTGGGGCTGTTCGCTGTTCCCCACCCCTCCTATGTATAGGGCACGCCTAACGAAGCCAACAGCTGCGCAGCGAATCATTGGCGGCCGGCAGGAAGTGGTGGTGGGTCCAGTATCATAGACTGCGGGTACAGTACGGTGCTCGCAATGTCAGGCACCCTACCCATTTCCCAAAGGGGAAAAGTGGGAAAGTAAAAAAGAGCATGGAAATCTGCCATCTTCGGGTGCGAAGGGAGCTTACGCTGATCATCTCTTGGACATCGGTTAGGTTGGATCAGTAGTCTTGAGTGGTGTGGGGGGGTGGTGGTACCGGTACTTGCAGATCATTATTTTGTCATTGCGTCATGGGTGGCCGCGCATGTCCGCTGTTGGGGCGGCTGTTTTTGGTCGAGGGTTTAATCCAACACCACGGTCGCGCACCTGGCCGGCGGCTGGCCGGCGGCGACGTGGTCATCCTTCCTCGGGGCCGGCAGGCCCGACGACAGCGAGATTCTCCAATTCGGTATCTCTTATACTCATAAACATCCCTAATTATTCCAACAAGGGGCGCCGTAGTCCAGTCAACCCGGGTTACCGTCCAGCATAGAGTCGTCTCTAACAGGGGGGCACTATGGGAAGCGGCGGGTAATTAACAGGGATCAGCAGCGGGTCTCTTTTACTTCTATTGTTACCCTACTCCGGCGGACTCACCTCTTTATGCCTACTCAATACCCCTGCTTTTTTTTTTTTTACCCGCCAGTTTTCGTCATGCCCATTGAAGACTGCAGCCAAACCAACGCCTGTGCACAAGACAAACATTCCCACTTTTGCCCAAAATCGGACTGTTGCTATATCGGGGCGTGGGGTCGGAGGAATAAACTATCCGGAATATGATATTCACTCGTCCTTTGGCCGAGGCCCCCTCTGCACCGGGTTCGCGCCGGTTCTCCCCGGTCCTCCGAAAGCTTACCGTTCTGTACAGAAGGATGATGCTATGCCCATTGCTTTTTTTTTTCTTTTCCTTCGTCGTCGTCGCATACGGTACCGGCAGGTGTGAGGCGGATATACGGTAAGTTGCGAGTAACCCCGACCAGCATCAGCCCCGTCACGGTAATCTCCTGTTGGCTCGGAGCGAGCGACCTAAAGAGCAGATATCAGCATGATGGGCGAAAATGCAGGTACGCATGGGATGGCGATCCGGTCCAGAGCCCATCGGAGCTGAAGTGTTGAAGCACAGGGAAGGGTCCAAAAGCCACTTTTTTCTTTTTCCCCTTATTTCTCCCCCCCGAGCTACGACGCATCAGAGAGAAAGCTTTTTCACTTGCAAGCTGCTACGGTCAGGCGTTCTTGTAGGTTTTGCTAAAACGTCATGCGGTTTTCCTGGATTTGGCGTGAGAAATGACTGGGCTATCGTATCATAGGTCATACAGAGCAGTTGCGGTGATTTAAGGGTTTCGAATCAAGGAAGGTGATGAAATTCGCTTATTATTACGCTACGGTAAGGGGGTCCTGATTGGTCGGCGTGACTTTCGAGACTATTTCCACACTTCCTGGATGGCAGTGCTCACAGAAAGGCACTTTTCAAGAAACTTCTTTATTGCAAGGGGGATGATGTTCGTGAAAAAAAGAAGGTTTTGGTTGTTATTTTTTCTTAAATTGCTTGTCAATGCGGCTTCGATAAAGGTGCAAATATGGGAGGATTCGTACTCGTTATGCGTTGTCCTTGGTGGATGGGTGAGTGTATGATACGTATTATTCCCACTGTCTTTCTGTTTGATTCTGGAACGGCCGAGAACGCGCGTTCGTCCGAATTAGTTGAGTTGAGCAGAGCAGAGTAGAGAAGAGAAGAGAAGAGAAGAGTAGGATACTCTCTAACTATTGCTGTCATCGCGTCGTGCACACTTTCTTACGCTGCCAAGGGTTCTAGAGTGCGATAGTCTAGCATCCCGTAGAGTCCTGTAATTGACCATCGATTTTCTTGTCCCTCAGTCAAGCTACCCAACGCACCACAGCCTTACCGATTCCATCCTCGTCAACTATGCCGGTATACAAATAGGACACCTTACAAGTCCTGGCGCTTGAGTACTTCAGTACCGCTGCTCGTAGCTGGGAAGAAGTGCCAGAAAGCAGGGGGTTGTGGAATTGTATGGGCATATCTTAGATACGCACGGATTCCTGGCCATAAATTTTGTATCATAAATCCCTGTTTTTCGGGCACCTTTTGCCTGCGACGAGGAGCATCTACCCTATGCTGAGCCAACCCCGTGAACAAGGGCCCGCCGCCCTCCCCATCATCCCATGCGGCACACTGCCCTCCTCCTCAACCGAGAACCCGGACCCATTCCTTCTCCCTTAAGGCCCCCCCCCCCCCCCCATCCCCGACAGTTTTATAAGTAGATCCAGCTGACTAAACACCCAAATCTAACCAATACCACAAGTCGCAACCCACACCTAACCAAATTTCGACCAAAATCCCAAAACTAGAACAAATGAGAACCCCAGCCTGGCCAAGGCCCACCATGATTCGCACATTGTGCGCAAGCAAGTAAAGTGTTTTAGTTTTTTTCTGTCGTCCGTCCAAAAGTGCCCGCCGTCCACACACACGCACGCACAAACCCTGCTTTCGGGGGGGGTGTGATCTACAACAGGCAAACGCAGGAACTATGGCAATGAGAGGCGCGGAGGGAGTGTGTGTGTGTGTGGAAGGGATGATGGGGAGGGGCCTAGATTACGGTTGCGCCTAGGGCAATGTTCACTGCGCTGCGGATTATTAGATGAGTGAGTGAGTGAGTGAGTGAGTGAGTGCAACGTAAGTCAAGCAAGTAACTTGTAGAGAGAGAGAGGAAGGGCATATATAAAGATGACTAGCCGTTCTTCTGACAGAGGGCTTTTTTAGTTTGTTTTTCGCTTCCTCAAAAAACCGGACGAGCTTGTCGCTGCTACCATCATTACTCATTGCTACTACTTCCAAACCACATTTAAGACCAGACGAACGACCGAGCGAACGAACGAACGAACGAACAACCAAGCGAAGAGAAACGCGAATATCATCACAGAAACACGAAACGTAAAGCGCAAAGACAGTAAAGAGCAATCCATCTTGCCAAACATGCCTCAGTCTTCTGCTCCGCTGCCTCCTCCAAGGCCGACTCCTCCACGTTTGCCGACGCCAGACCTTCCTCCCGCAAATTCTGGAATGTTTTACTCTTACTACGTATGTTTCTCCCCTCCTCCTCCTCCTCCTACCCCCAACTCCTTCTAAAACATCATCTAACGGTTTTTATCTAACTATCAGGGCTCCTCAAACACTTAATACCCGCCCCCACAAAAAACAAAACTTTTTTCAAACAAAAAAAAAAGGATCTCTACTCTACTCTACTCTATGGAATGATGTTTTTTCCCTCTTCCATCTCCTCCTCCTCCTCCTCCTCCTCCTCGAGAATGCATCGAGCAACGATTGCTCTGCATTGGTTTCGTTTCGGGAACAACTAGTTTATCACTACTATCATAGCTTGCCTGGAGGAAGAAAAAAACAGAGCTAGCTAGCTAGGTGATTGCTACACCTTCTCGGGAAAGATTATGACCACCCTTTCTGGAGACTTGGGTTCGGTCGGTATGGCGAAATGCTGTATTTCTACGTTTACGTATCTCGTGTTTTGTGCTGTCTTTTTGGATTTGGGAAA
>Ga0307513_10012542_pt1 | contig 10449 bp, 7 predicted proteins | sample 15_EM_MG_FD_202174 | JGI IMG/M metagenome (GOLD analysis project Ga0307513, IMG submission 202174) | Populus trichocarpa ectomycorrhiza microbial communities from riparian zone in the Pacific Northwest, United States - 15_EM | ecosystem: Host-associated > Plants > Roots > Unclassified | place...
TCCTCCTGGTAGAGGCTCCGCACCCGTTCACAGAAGCGCTGGAAGCGGCGGCCTCGGACGGTGAGCTCGGCCCTGCCGCGCGGGCCGACGCCCTCACGCAGCGCCGGCCGCCCCAGCCACCTGTTGATCTTCAGGAGGATGGTGCGCACGCCCTCGACGGTGATGTGCTCGTCGTACCGGTCGGCGAGCAGCCGCACGGCCCGCTGCCGCGTACCGGCCTCCACCACCGCCAGGAAGACAGCACAGTCCCACTCGTCCGGCGCCCGATCCCTCACCTTTCCCACAGCGGAAAGTTACGGCCCACATACGCTCCGCCAGCGTGATTTGGCATACAGCGGCGCGGCGCGCAGCAAGTGGAGCTTGGCGGCAACAACAAATAGTTCTTGCGATCTTGGGCGAACCCACGGTGGCGGTCGCGGTCGAATCGGGGCGCGGTAACCACCACGACAGGTACAAAACGGGTGTGTTTCTCGTCCGCTTCGTCTCCTTCCCGCGGCCGAGCTGGCATTCGCTGATCTTTTACGTCGGGGCCGCCAATCTCGCTCGCACGCTCCTCGCCCGCGGCCACGCGGAGCCGGAGCCGCACTCGCACGTCGGCGTGTACGCGCTCTGCGCCGCGCTCGCCGTGCTGGTGTCCCGGCTCGTGGAGCGGGCGCGCAGCGCGCTCACCTCGCGGGTGTGCAGCGCGAGTCTCGGCCTGGCCGGGCTGGTCTACGCCACGCTCCACGCCGAGACCCACCCGTGGGCGCCGATACCCGCCGCCGCCCTGCTCCTCGTCGCGGTGGCGGCGGGCGAGCTGAGGTACCGGCTGCGCGGCGCACGCCGCCCCTCCTGGTACGCGGTGATCTTCTTCGTCGCCTTGGCCGGCGTGACCCGCACGGTGCTCGCCGCGTACGGCCCCGACCTGCCCCTGGCCGTCCACTGTGGCGTCTACCTGCTCTGCCTGGGGTTCGCGATGGTCGCGGGCGGCGTCATGCGGCGGATGGATAGCCCGCTGACGCCCCGCGTACACAGCGGGAGCCTCGGCCTGACCGGGCTGCTGCTGGCCGCGGCGCACGCCGACGCACCCGCGCACGCACCGGTCGCGATCACCGCGCTGGTGCTGGGCATGACCTGCGTGGGCGAGCTCGTCTATCGCCGCCGGTCCCTGCGCCGTGCCACTCCGGCGCCGGGTTAGGCGGGCACCGGGTGTCCGTGGTAGCCGGCCACGTGCTCGACCAGCGCGATCAGCACCAGCTTGCCGGACTGCCGCTCCCGTACGTCGCAGAGGACGATGGGCACGTCGGGGTCGAGGTCGAGGGCCTGCCGCACCGTGTCCGAGGTGTAGCGGCGGGCCCCCTCGAAGCAGTTGACCCCCACGACGAACGGGATGCCGTGCCGCTCGAAGTAGTCGACCGAGGGGAAGCTGTCGGCCAGTCGGCGGGTGTCGGCGAGCACCACCGCGCCCAGCGCGCCGTACGCCAGCTCGTCCCAGAGGAACCAGAACCGGTCCTGCCCGGGCGTACCGAACAGGTACACCTGGAGGTCTTCGTTGATCGTGATCCGGCCGAAGTCCATGGCCACGGTCGTGGTGCGCTTGCCCTCCACACCGATCAGGTCGTCCGTGCCGATGCCGGCGTGGGTGAGGACCTCCTCGGTGTGCAGCGGCCGGATCTCGCTCAACGCACCCACCAAAGTGGACTTTCCCGCGCCGAACCCACCCGCGACGAGTATCTTCAACGCGAGCGGGATCCGCCGATCGGCGTCGAGGTCAGAGTGCCCGTAGTCCATTCACCACCGCCTGGAGGACGTCGTCTTCGGGGAAGTGGGCCGCCGTGGACGGCTCGTGCATCGCGATGAGCCCAACCGCTAGAAGGTCGCCGAGCAGCACCCGGACCACGCCGACGACAAGCGGCCAGCTCGGCCACCGAAACCGGGTCCTCGGCGTGGGCCAGGATCGCACGGTGCTCAGGCTGAAGGTGTGCCGCGTCCGGCGCGCCGGACGAGCCCGGTGCCGCCAGGACGAAAGCTATGAGGTCGAAGCCGCCGGTGACCGGCCGCACCCGGCCGCCGGTCAGCGTGTACGGACGGACGACCGGCCCGGCGTCCTCATCGAGCCAGTCGTGCTGTGTCTCGGGCGCCGACGAGGTCCGATCCGAGGAGCGCAGCGACAAGGGCGGACGGAAGCGGCCGTCCCCGGGGCCCGCGGACGTGGAGCGCCCGTCAGCCGGCCCAGCCCCGAAGGCCTCACCCCGCATCGGACGGCACCGTCGGATGACGCATCGGTGTGCTCAAATTTTGCCCCACGCGCGCGACGAGCATCGCCATCTCATATGCGATCAAGCCAATGTCCGAGTCGATGCCGGCCAGCAACGCGAGGCAGGCACCTCGCCCGGCGGCGGTGACGAAGAGGTACGCCCCTTCCATCTCGACCACCGTCTGCCGCACCGGCCCGGTCTCGAAATGGCGGCTCGCCCCCTTGGCCAGGCTCTGGAAGCCGGCGGCCATGGCGGAGAGGTGCTCGGCGTCCTCTCGGATCAGGCCGTGGGACGAGCCCATGAGCAGGCCGTCGGCCGAGAGCACGACGGCATGGTGCGCGGTCGGCACCCGCTCGATGAGGTCGTCGAGCAGCCAGTTGAGTCTGGCCGCCGGGCTGGTCGTCGACACCACTACTCGTCTCCTTCCGGCTCGGCGGGCGAGGTCTCGCCGCGCTTCGCGGTGCCGCCGCCATCACTTGCCTGACCCGCCGGCCCGCCGTTGCTGGCAGCCGGCTTGCCGTGCCCATTCGCCTCCGCGGCGTCGCCACCCTGAGCCGGGGGGAACGTCTCGGCGCCGGCCACCCCGGGCTTGCGGGTGGGCAGGCCACTACCTTCGGCCTTGCGGAGCCGAAGCGATTCGAGCCCGGCGCCACGGCCGGGGCGCTCGGCGCCGTCGTCACCCGCCGCCGGAGCCTCGCCCAGCTTGCGCCGGGGTAGCCCGCCACCGGTCGTCCGGCGCGCGGGCGGTCCCTCCGCGCCGGGCCGGCGGGACGGTGGCGCGTCGGCGCCCCGCTTGCGGCGGGGCAGGCCGTCGACCGTCTCCGGCGCGTCACCGGCCGCGCCGGCTGGCGGGGGCATGACCGCGCCGGGCGGCGGCGTGGCGGTGCCGCGGGCGAGCGGCGTGACACTGCGGGTCGGCTTGTCGCTATCCACGTCCCGGGTCTCCCGGAGCGCGAGTGGCACGAACTCCGCCTCCGGCATCTGCCGCGCGGCCGGCGAACCCGGGCCGCGGCCGGCGAAGGGCATCGAGTCCGGGGAACGGCGGGCCATCGGGATCGAGTCGGCGTCGCGCCGGCCACGGGCGGTGCCCGACTGGAGCGCGGACATCGTGGCCCGCGCCTGGTCGGCGGTACGGGGTGGCGGATCGGCGTCTACCCGGTCGGGCGCGAGCGGACCGGCCGGCTCGCCCTTCAACTGCGGCGCGAGGCTGGCCTGCCGCACCCGCTTGGGCAGCCCGTCCGTCCCCACGTCGAGCGACGCGTCGGTGGCCTCCTCGGCCTCGATCGCGGGCGCTGGCACCAGCACCGGGCGGGCCACCGCCTCGAGGGAGCGGCGCGGCCCCGAGTCGACGCTGGCCAGTGCGCGGGCGCGGCGCATCCGGGGCGTCTCGCCGTTGGACGGGCCCGCGGGCAGCGCGGCCTGCTCGGGCGGTGGGGTGACGAGGTCTGGCGGGATGAGCACGACCGCGGTAATGCCACCGTACGGCGAGGGACGCAGCTGGATCTTCACGCTGTGCCGGACGGCGAGCTGGGACACCACGAAGAGGCCGAGCCGGGCGCTGTTGGCCGGATCGAAGTCGGGTGGGCTGACCAGCTTGCGGTTTGCCTCGCCGATCGCCTCCGCCGACATGCCGAGCCCGCGGTCCTCGATCTCGATCGCGTACCCATTCGGCACGGTCGCGCCGGCCACCTGCACCTTCGTCTCCGGCGGCGAGTACGAAGTAGCGTTCTCGATCAGCTCGGCGAGCAGGTGGATCACGTCACCGACCGCGCGGCCCGCGACGTCCGCGGGCTCGACCTTCGTGATCGTGACCCGGGAGTAATCCTCCACTTCGGACACCGCACCGCGGATCACGTCGATCACGCCGACCGGGTTGCGCCACCCGCGACCCGGCGCCGAGCCGGCGAGGATCACCAGGTCTTCGGCGTGCCGGCGCATCCGCGTGGCGAGGTGGTCGACGCGGAAGAGGTTTTCCAGCTCGTCCGGGTCGGTGCTGCGCCGCTCCATCGAGTCCAGGAGCGCGATCTGGCGGTGGAGCAACGCCTGGCTGCGCCGCGCGATGTTGAGGAACACCTCGTTGAAGCCCTGCCGCAGGGTGGCCTCGTCGACCGCGGCCTGCACGGCCGTCCGCTGCGCCTCGGTGAACGCCCGCCCGAGCTGGCCGATCTCGTCGCTCCCGTACTCCAACGGGGGCGCTTCCTCGGCGACGTCGACATCCTCGCCTTTGCGTAGCCGGGCGACGACCGTGGGCAGCCTCCGGTCGGCCAGGTCCATCGCGCTCTCCCGCAGCCCGCTGATGCGGCGGATCAGCGACCGACCCACGCGCAGCGAGATCAGCAGTGACAGCGCGACGGCGGCGAGGCCGAGGAGGGCGGCGAGCGCGAGGCGCAGGAGCACACCGACCGCGACCGGCGTGGCCCGCTCGGTCAGCGCGTCCGCACTGGACTGCTCGAAGTCCCGAAGCTGGGAGAAGACCGGGTCGAACGCGCTCTGCCAGGCGGCCGCCGTGACCGGCGGCGTCGCGCCGTCCCTCCCCTGCGCGATCACCCTGTCTTCCATCACGCGGAGCTGGGTGAACGCCTCACCCTCGGTCATCCGCTGATAGGCGACCCGTTCGGCGTCCGGCAGCGCGGCCAGCGACTGGGCGAAGAGGTAGCGGTGGGCGCCGATGATCTGCACCAGCTGAGCGTGCTCACCGATGGCGAACTTGCCGGCGGTGAATGTGGCGGCGAGCAGCGCGTCGGACTGGCCGAGCACCTCCCGCGCGCGGCCCAGCTCGGCGATCGCCCGTGCTTCGCGGTTGAGCTCGTCGTCCTCGACGTCCGCGATGATCTCGAAGACCCGGAACGCACTGTCGATCACGCCGCTGTACAGCCCGAGGGCACCCGCCTGGTCCATCTCCCGCCGGTCGATGAAGCCGCGTCCGGTGGGCAGGAGGTCGAGCGAGGTGATGAGCTGGTCGAGATTGGAGCGGAGCCGGCCCTCGGCGCTGCCGCGCAGGTCAGGGTTACCAGCTCGACGCCGAAACTCGGTCAGCGCGGCGTCGGTGCGGTTGCGCTGCTCACTCAGCCGCGGCAGCTCGCTCCGACCGGAGAGATAGACCATTGAGAGGCGCCGCTCACGCTGAAGCTCGGCCACCATCCTCTCGCCCGGATGGCCGACCTCTTCGTTGAACTTCTGGGCCGCGAGCAGGCTTAGGGCAGGCCCGGCGGTCAGCGTCGTGGTGAAGACCCACAACGCCAAAAGAGCAGCAAGAGGCACGGTGATCAGGGCGACAATCTTCGCGCGGATCGACCAGTTGCCTGAATTCATGAGACCTCGCCCGTCGGGGTACGGTACGGCAGCCTCCGGCAGGATACATTGCGCCGCAAGTATCAAGGCGTCCTTCTCGCCCCAAACGGTCACCTTGATCAATGCGTTGCGACTATCCAGTGTTGATACCCAGGTCACGCCGGTTGCAATCGTTCAAGATTTTGCCTGCGTGGAAGATTGCTGATCATGGTGGAGCGGGAACTACTACAGCATGTCAGCCACCCAGATCGTTATCACAGTCATCGTCGTACTCGTGGTGGCCGCCGCCGCGGGTGCTGCCTGGATGATGTACCGCCGGTGGTCCCTGCGTCACCGTTTCGGTCCTGAGTACGACCACCTCGTCGCGGAGCGCGAGGGTCGGACCGCCGCGGAGCGCGAGTTGCGTGAGCGCGAGCGCCGTCACGCCGAACTGGACCGCAGGCCAATCAGCCCGGAAGCCCGTGGCCGCTTCGCCGCGGAGTGGGAAGAGATCCAGATCCGCTTCGTCGAGTCGCCGGTCGAGGCCGTGAACGCCGCCGAGGACCTGGTCAGCCGCATGGCCGCCGAGCGGGGCTACCCCACCGGCGACTTCGAGGAGCAGGCCGCGTACCTGTCCGTCGAGCACGCCCGCTCGCTCGACCACTACCGCCGCGCGCACGCGGTCCGCGAGGCCGTCGACCGCGGCGAGAGCGACACCGAGCAGCTGCGCGAGGCACTCGTGCACTACCGCGAGATGGTTACTGAGCTGCTCGGCCGCGAGCCCGTGCACGCCGCCCGCCAGCGCGATGCCGCGGACGCCGGCGACGAGGCCGCGTCCGCCGACCGCTACGAGACGAACCGGTGAGGGAGGGGCAGACCATGGCTAACCAACAGACCTACCAGTACTCTCCGACGGACCCGCCCGAGCGGGTCACCTCCGAGCCGGTGCCGGTTCCGCCGCACACCGACGAGGAGAGGGACCAGGCCGACCTCGTCGACAGCGACCGCGTCGACGCGGACCGGGACGAGCCCGCCGAGGACGTCACCGACCGGGTGCCCGAGGACGCGCTGGACGACCGGGGCACGTTCGAGGACCCGGCCCTGTCCGGCGAGCGCAACGACCCGGACGACCTCACGGCTGTGACCCCGGGTACGCCCGAGTTCCACGAGCCGGCGCCGCAGGAGACCGCGTTCGGCGCGGCCACCGTTGGAGGCGCGGCCGCCGCGGCGGCGCAGGCGGGCCCTTCCCGCGAGGTCCGCGACCGTACCGACGCCGGCGAGGAGGGGACCGTCGACGTGCGCGACCCGGACGCCGACGCCGACCTCGAAGCCAACCGGCGCCCGGGCCACAACGGTCACGACGTTCGCGAGGACCTCGACGTCGACGCCGACCGCACCTCCTCTGTCGACGCGGTCGCGGACCGCGATGAGGGCAGCCCGAGCGACCTCTACGAGACCGCTCCGGACGTGGAGGCGCCGGCCGAGACCGCGGTGACGCCCGCCGTCGAGGAGCCGATCGCCGGGTTGTGGGGCGAGGGGACCGCGCAGGGCTACCGGGACCGGTGGCGCGAGGTCCAGCTCCGCTTCGTCGACGACCCGCCAGCCGCCGCGCATGAGGCGAACCAGCTGGTCGAGGAGGCCGTCGGTGCCCTCACAGCCGAACTGTCCAAGCAGAAGGAGTCGCTGCGCGACTGGTCCGGTGAGGACACCGAGGAGCTGCGCGCGGTCGTCCGCCGCCACCGGGACTTCCTGGATCGGCTGTTGGGCCTTTAACTCCTCTATTCGCACGCCGCGCCCGCGCGGATTGCTCAATGCGAGCTATCTGACAGTGGGCAGTCCAACGAGCATCGGGGTTCCGAACGCCTGGCATCACCTCGCACCGGGCGGAAGGAACCCCGATGTCTCTACGTACCCGAATCTCTACGCGGCGTGGCGCCGCCGCGCTCGCGGCGATGGCCGTGCTCGGCGGCGCGGGGCTCTACGGCCTCGGCCCGAGCGGCGCCGTCGCCTCCAGCCACCGTGAGGCACCCCTTGTCGCGGCCGACCCGGCCGTCGACAACACCGACCTGTACGCGTTCGTCAGCCCCGACCGGCCGGACTACGTCACGTTCGTGGCGAACTGGATCCCGTTCGAGGAGCCCAACGGCGGGCCGAACTTCTACCCGTTCGCGACGGACGCCACCTACAACATCAACGTCGACAACGACGGCGACGCGAGGCCGGACGCGACCTTCCGGTGGAAGTTCAAGACCATCGACAAGCGGGGCACCGGCACCTTCCTCTACAACAACGGGCCGGTCGACTCGCTGGACGACGAGAACCTGCTGGTACGCCAGACGTACACACTGGAGTCCTCGTTCGACGGCAAGCCCTTCAAGACCCGGGTCGCGGGCGGGCCGGTGGCCCCCTCCCGCGTCGGCCCGGCGTCCATGCCGGACTACGGCAAGCTGCGCGACCAGGCGTCGATCCAGCTGCCCGGCGGCTGGAAGGTCTTCGCCGGCCAGGCTGACGACCCGTTCTTCCTGGACCTGCGGGTCTTCGACCTGCTGTACGGCGGCGACCTGAGCGAGACCGGCCAGGACACGCTCGCCGGCTACAACGTCAACACGATCGTTCTGCAGGTGCCCTTCAAGGACGTGGCGCTGAACGGCGACGCGAAGCGCAACCCCAACATCGGCATCTGGACCACCACCGACCGGCCGCGCGTGCGGATCACCGGTGGCGGCTCGTCGGGTGGCAGCGTGCAGGTCTCCCGCCTCGGCAACCCGCTGGTCAACGAGGTTGTGGTGCCGGCCGCGCTCAAGGACGCGTTCAACGCCTCCCGCCCCGACCAGGACGCCAAGAACGCGACCATCGTCCGGCGGGTGACCAACCCCGAGGTGCCGCAGCTGATCGAGAAGATCTACGGCATCCCGGCGCCGGCCACGCCCCGCAACGACCTGGTGGAGATCTTCCTGACCGGCATCACCACCAAGGCCGGTGGGCCGATCAAGGCGGACCTCAACTCGCAGCTGAACAACAGGGACGTGAACCCGAAGCGGTTCGTCCCCTCCGAGCAGCTGCGGCTCAACCTGACGGTGCCCGTGGCGGCGGAGCCCAACCGGCTCGGTGTGCTCGCCGGCGACCTGCAGGGCTTCCCGAACGGGCGGCGGCTCACCGACGATGTCCTCGACATCGAGGTGCAGGCGTTGGAGGGCGCGGCGCAGACCGGCAAGCTCGTGGACGCGCTCGCGGCCGGCGACAAGGTCGACGCCAACGACCAGCAGTTCGGTGACACGTTCCCGTATCTCGCGCTCCCCAACGGCGTGGGTGTCAACACGGGTGGCGACGGCGTCCGTCCGGCCGCCAACGAGTCCTCTTCGGACGGTCCGGACCTGACCCCGGCCGGCTTCGCCACCAAGGCCGACGACGACATGCCCGCCACCATCGCGGCCGCGGCCGTGGGCGTCGCGGCGACCGCGGGCCTCGGCCTGCTGGTGCTCGGCTGGCTGTGGCGCCGCCGGGTCCGCCTCGCGGACCAGCGCACCCAGCGGTTCTGACCTCTCTTCCCCGGGGGCACCGCCCAGTGCGCGCCCCCGGGGGCCGGCTCGATCCGGCTCGTCGAACAGATCTCGCCAAACCCCGGGGCGCGCCGCCCGCCGAGGCGGCGCGCTCCACCAAGCGGAGGCTCACTATGCGTCGCACAGTCGTCGTCGCGGGCATCGCGGCCGCCCTCGGGGTGACCGCCCTGGCCGCAGTCCTGGCACCGGCCGGCACCCCGCCCACGACCGCCCCGGCCGCGGCCGCCACTCCCGCCGACCCGATCGCCCGCACGCAGGAGCGGGTGCGGCTCGTACCCGGCGACTGGCGCGCCTGGGCGGCGCTCGCCGTCGCGTATGTCGAGCGCGGCCGGGTCACCGCCGACCCCACGAACTACCCCCGCGCCGAGGAGGCCGTGCGCCGCTCGCTCGCCGCGCGACCCACCGGCAACGGCGACGCGCTCGTCGCGCAGGGCGCGCTCGCCAACGCCCGCCACGACTTCGCGGCAGCCCGCCGGTTCGCGCTCGGCGCCACGAAGGTCAACGGGTACGACGCGGACGCCTTCGCCGTGCTCGCCGACGCGGAGACCCAGCTCGGCGACGTCCCCGCCGCGACCGCCGCGGTGCAGGGCCTGCTGGACCTGCGGCCGGGCCTGTCCGCGTACGCCCGCGCCTCCTACGACCTGGAGCTGCGCGGCAAGGTCACCGAGGCCACCGACCTGATGCGGCAGGCTCTCGAGGCGGCGGCCAGCCGCGCCGACATCGGCTTCTGCCGGGTACAGCTGGGCGACCTCGCCTGGCACGCCGGTGACCTCGACGAGGCGACCCGCCAGTACGACGCGGGCCTCGCCGCCGACCCCGGCTCCGTGGCGTTACGCCGTGGCAAGGCACGCGCCGACTGGGCCGCCGGGCGGCGGGCGGCCGCCCTCGCCGGGTACGCCGATGTCACCCGCCGCGCGCCGACCCCCTCTTACGTGATCGAGTACGCCGAGCTGCTCCGCGCCACCGGCCGGGCCGCCGAGGCGGACGCCCAGCTGGAGATCGCCCGCGCCGGCCACCACCTCTTCACCGCCGCGGGTGGCGTCGACGGGCTGACCGGCACCGCGCTCGCCCTCGCCGCGGGCGACCCGGCCACGGCGCTCAAGGAGGCGCGCGCCGAGTGGTCCAGCCGCACCCACGCGGACGTCGCGGACAACCTCGCCTGGGCGCTGCACCACGCCGGGCGGGACGCCGAGGCGCTGCCCTACGCCCGCAAGGCGGTCGGTAGCGGCGCCAAGTCCGCCGGGTACGCGTACCACCTCGGTGTGATCGAGCTGAGTCTGGGCCGCACCGGCGCCGCGAAGGCCGACCTCGCCATGGCCCTGCGCGTCAATCCCTTCTTCTCTCCCACCGACGCGCCGCTGGCGCGGACCCTGCTCGCCGGA
>Ga0307513_10012543_pt1 | contig 10448 bp, 4 predicted proteins | sample 15_EM_MG_FD_202174 | JGI IMG/M metagenome (GOLD analysis project Ga0307513, IMG submission 202174) | Populus trichocarpa ectomycorrhiza microbial communities from riparian zone in the Pacific Northwest, United States - 15_EM | ecosystem: Host-associated > Plants > Roots > Unclassified | place...
TTTAATGAGTGAAAGGGTGCAGATGTGAATTTTAAATTCACATGTTTTGTTTTTTCTAAAATAACAATTCTCAAGTCCTCTTTTAGAATATTTATAAAGTTTTAAATATACCAGAAATCCTACCTCAAATAAAAAACAAAATAAAAATTAAAAATTATGAAGAAAAAAAGCATGAAATCTGAAAATAACAATGAAAATCATAAAAATTATAAAATCCGGGGTCTCGGGACGAGATTTTCAGAATTAAAAAAAAAACAGGCTTCGAAAACACCTGTAAAAATTTAAACGTGATTCAATAATCGGATCAAAAGTTATGATCCTTTTGAACCACTATTTTGGTCTAGCGTGACCAGACTTCTTTTTAGACTTCAACATTTCCCATTAATTTATAAATATATCTCCTAAATCATCTATGTAATTTGTTTGTTGTAGATACTTGTCTAATTATAACAAATCCATACTTAATTGTTTAAAATCACTCGGTATTGCAAGTCTAATAATTACTTCACTTTTTCAGTCGTTTAATTTTTTTTTTATGAACATATGTTGTTGGTTAATTTATATACACTGCTTCCTTCCCATGTCCTTTACGTTGTATCTTTTTGTCTGCTGGTCCACTATCTTACATGCTTCCTTTTTACTTCTGATAGATGCTTGAACCTCATTGCCATACCATGTGTTTTTAGCATATCGCTTTCCTCGAAGAGCTTGAGAGTGCCATTATTCGAAGTACCATATACCAATACCTATCACTCCATTAAATCATGAACCACGTCTCTTTACTATGGCTACGCTCACTTTCTACGCGCAAGTTTCTGTTTCTCGTTATTTAGATTTCTGGGCTCACCACCCTTCATCTGATCTATTTTTTCAGGCCATTATGGCCACCAACTAATCAGTTAAATTTTAAAACTAGGCACTTCAAAAATTGGGTTTATTAATTCCTGCGTGTGGCAATGGCCTACACAAGTGCTGTAAAGCTGACAGAATTTATACTTTTAAATTTGCTGGAATAATTCAGATAATGCAGACACTTTAATCTTACGAGTGTGGGCCTTCCAGTTCCAAGGTAAACAACAATGTTAGGAAACCAGAGAGCGACAACTGGAGGTGGCCAAAGGAACAAAGATAGCAATCATTAATAAAGCATCCAAAGGACTATCCCAAAGAATACACCGAGAACCAGTCTTATCAGCACATGGAAATCTATATCAGATAATAATATAAATTATACATAAATTGAGATAATTTTATGATATGATATAGAATCAAATCTCACCATCCCATTATCTCTAATTAAAACTATAATTTTAATAGAAAGTAGCGTGTATTTATGCAAATTTAAAGCCTAAAGATAGCACAAGTTTTTGGATAGAGAGAACACAGATGTGATTTTTATTTCTTACTTGCTCTTGAAAGATTGTGATATTCAGATTCAGTGTCCTTTCAACATCTCTATGATTGTAGCACCTAACAGGAAAAAGCTAGATATTCCTATATGGTCACAGTCTCAGAAACAGACAATCTTAAAACTGGGAGTGTGCAAAAGATAGCCAACCTTTTCTCTTTTACAGATGACAACAGTCCAGTGAACAGAACAATTGTTACATATCAAAGAACTCTCTTCCTTGTGACATGCTAGAGAGAGATAATTACACTATTTTTAGCTGACAGTACTTTTGAGTCTCCCAAAGAAATGTAAGTGCAAGCATTAAAGCTGAAGGATTGATGCATTTGCTTTTGGGTTTATACACGAAGTTAGGGGTGGGGGGACCATCTCCTGCCATCAGCTTCTGCATCTTTACTCACCCAAGTAGCTTCTCTTCGAGGGTTGTCTCTTAGCATTATAGCTTTCAGGTGCTTACATTTAGACCTGCTCATTTTTCAGAGAGAGAGAGAGGGTCCTCACTTTCTTCTGGGAATTGTTATGCTCTAAGCAAAAGAATATAGGCGCTCACAGATTGTTGCATTTATAGCCCTAGACTTCTGGAATTCAATTTTTTTATGCTTATTACAGTTAACAGAACATTTTAGACTTCAGGGTAGGAGTTAGTTGGCAAAGACTAATTAAGATGTTGGTTTGACTTGTTTCTTCTGTTCTCATCCCTTTCCTGTGCTGTGCTTTTACCAGTTCTTATTTCGTATTCCCCCCCCCCCCCCAAGGGTTCCACATATTGGAACTCTTAGAAAAATCTCTCTCTCTCTGTTTCTCTCTCCGACGTCTCTCCCCCTATTCCAATTATGTTCTGAAGAGTTCTTTCAGAAATTTGTTTTACTTACAGTTCCGGCTTCAATTCTGCTGCTTCATAATCGCACTCAACTGGGTTTCTTTCGGTTTGGTATTATTGGATTTTTTATTTGCCTGTAGTGATTCGCTTTATGATTGTGAACTTCATTTGGCTGTGACGTCTTGCGATGCCTATTAATGCAGCAACTCTTTATGGCTCTTGATTCCAGTTGCTTTAAGTGCAAGTTAGGACAGAATGCCACTTCAGAGCTGCAAGTCATAACTTGTGTGACCTTCTTCTTAATGATCCACCAACTTGTCTGTCTTCTTGTTATCCAGTTATAAATGCATGAGAAACCCAAGTTTTGCTTTCTTCCAAGCTTGATATTGCCTTTTTTTGGCTTGCCAAGCCATTATTTTGGAATCAAACCTGGTAGTTTGGTTCTGATTCTTTCTTCGTTTATACCATATTGACAAATCATGTTTTAGAATCTTCTCTTAAGTTGCAAATTATTACCTTTGTGCCTTCGCACTTTAATGGTACCTATGGGTTCACAAGACTCACCCCCAAATCCAGCTTCTGGCATGCTACACCAATTCATTATCTCAGACTCCATTGCTAGTCAAAACCAATTTCAAAGTCAGAATTTCAGCGTTTTCGGTCCAGACTTGCGAGGCAGCAACACATTTTCTCAGTCTCATGGTGTATTGCCAAGCATAAAGTCTCTCGAGGAAAGAATGTCTAGGTCAATAGACCTAGTCCAAGTTCCCTCGGCAGTTCAAGAATCTGAGATTAGCCATACCAGACACCTAATGGATCTTCTTGGAGCGGCAAATGAGACTAATCATCAAGCTCAAAGGTTATCACTGTCTCTTGGTTCTCGGATGCTTGTTCCCCAATTTCAGTACAGGCAGAGATCCTTTAATTCGGATCTCATGAGTCCTAGTTACTTAGTTCCTAGAGAAGAAGCAAGGGAAGCATATAATCTTGGAGGTGAACAAGTAAACAACGACTATTCTCTCACTGGTAGTGGATTTCCTCAATCATCAACCTCATTAAGTAGACCATCTACTTCTTACGGAACAGAATCTTTTGCGGTTGCTATAGGGAATTCAAGGTATTTAAAGCCTGCTCAGTCCCTGCTAGAAGAAATTGTGCATGTAAGTTGCCAGGCAGTTGAAATTAGCAATGAAAAGTATGTTGGGAAATTATTTCCTTGTGGCCAAAGAGGATCTCTAAGACTTTCTTCTGAATTAAAAGTAGAGCTGTGGGGTATTGGGCTTGTTCAAGCCGAGAAACATGAACTCCAGCTTAAAATTGCAAAGCTTATAGCATTGTTGAAGGAGGTAAGTCCAAAACTCCACACTGTATTAAGTTTATATGTTCTGTGTCAGCAGGCTAACTTTGATCGCGTCCGAACTCGAAAACCGATGAGATATTTTGTTGATTTCAGGTTGAGGGAAGATATGAGAAATACTACCATCAAATGGAAGAAGTGGTATCATCATTTGAGGAAATAGCTGGTTTAGGAGCGGCCAAATCCTACACAGCTCTTGCGCTCCAAGCCATGTCCAAGCATTTCTGCAACTTGAGAGATGCTATAGTGTCCCAAATCGATGAGACAAAAAGAAAATTCTCTCGAGATTTACCAAAAATCAGCACAGAATTGTCACAACTTAGCTTGTTTGATAAAGAGACCAAACATAACCGGATATCTCTTCAACAGCTTGGAATGATGCAAAGCCAAAGGCAAGCATGGAGACCCATCAGAGGGTTGCCAGAGACTTCTGTAACCATCCTTCGCTCTTGGCTTTTTGAACACTTCTTGCACCCGTAAGTGCTAGCGAAACTCTATGGTGATCATACTCTTACTAAAACTGTGATTTACCCACTTCATTTGTCACACACAGGTATCCAAATGATTATGAGAAACTAATGTTAGCATCGCAGGCAGGCTTGACAAAGAATCAAGTAAGTTTTTAATCTTTCATTAACATGTTACCTTTCTTTATAGTTTAGCTTGACACCGATAAAGTTGTGGGCAATTCATTGTTGTTTTAGGTATCAAACTGGTTTATAAATGCTCGAGTCCGGCTATGGAAGCCTATGATAGAAGAAATGTACAAAGAGGAGTTTGCAGATCACTCAGAGGACTGAAGGAAAAGGTTGATAGCTAAGTCAATTCCTTCTTCAAGCTGTGTTTCGTTGTATCTTTTATGCAATAGGAAATCAACATCCTCTTCAATCATTCATCCTTGAAAATCTGAGAACAGTCTAGACCTGTGATTTTCAGGAAAAGCACAAATTGCCATGGGAGCAGATCCTACGCAACTAAGCTGTTTCAACTTTTGATGTTTATTTTCTATCACTGTTTAAAAAATTTGGTGAGAGCAACATGTCCAAGCTAGCAAATGCTAAGCAGCTTGATAGGCATTGATTACTGCAGTACTAGGACACCTAGGAATCTTGTCAGTATCATACGTGATGGCAAATGCATGCATGTAACCTGGACTACTTGGGATCACTCTCAAGACTGAAACGGATAAAGCACTGGCATTAGTAAAAAAAAAAGACAAAGTTGTCACATCTTGTTATCGGCTTGTCTTCTTTCCAATAAAACGTGTGTGTGTGTGTGTGTGTGTAACTTCTATTATCTATTATAAAACCTGGACCACTCTTTAGCTGATTCAGGTTTATACCGATCGAAATTGAAGAAAAAAAATAAGGGAAAGAATTGATCTGGCCTTAACCATTCAAAAATTCAAGTTGATAATTAATTCGATCGACGATATAATTCGATCAAAACCCTACCGAAAACCCTCTTATTTTTTCTTAGAAAAACAAGATTTTTGTCAAAAACAAGTCAGTTCTTGACACATAACTCGGCTTGCACCAGTTCAGGTTTCAAAACCATGCTTGCGTATCAGACATCTTTGTGAAACAAAAAAAAAAAGAAAAACCATATATAGTAATAAAACCAAACATGCCCTTGTTAACTAAAAACGCAAATTCCTTCCCTTCTTTCTTTTTTCAATTATCTGCAGATCCAGAAGGCGTTGAGGAGTACTCCCCCATGAGTTGTTCAAGAAACCAAAGCCTATATTGGCGTAGAATTGAATGAGTGTTAGCGGTGTTCTTTTCATTTTCTTTAATTGTGATCTTTTTGCTTCCTGCTGTTAATTCTTATTAGGAGTTCTAATTAATTTGAACACATTTTGTGGCAGAATGTAGTTGAATTTTCCCTGTCTTGGATTGATGTTGAAATTAATCTAATATGTTGGATTAGTGATGAAAAATATGTGTTTTTTTCGTAATTTTTTAAATTCAAGCTTTAAAATTAATATCCGAGAAGATTTATTAAATCTTTTTAAATGTGCTGAATCAATGTGAAGAATGCGTGTTTAATTTTTTTCAGAAAAAAAAAATTAATTGTCTGCAAGTTGATTAAAAAATATAGTTAAGTTAAAATATATATATATATATATAAAAAAATTAACATTGGGATAAACAATAATAATAAAAGGATCAAAATAACATATAACTCAGAACTAGGGGACCAAATACACCATTATCCCATCATACTCCATGATGCAAGGCAGATTTTATGAATTTCCCCAACTTTTATAAAACGACAACACCCCAAGAGCCCAGACAGACAGTCCTCTCTCCCTCGCTCTCTGTGCGCGAAAGAAAACAAGAAAGAAACCATGACAAGCAGCTCCGCTTCGTCACGCAAGGTCTCTCTATCAACCTGTACCCTCTCGGCAATCTCCGCATATGCTTATTTTATGCCCTAATTTCTATTTTTTTGTGATCTTTGACTTTGTGTTCATTTTTAAATTTTTTGACTTCATTCTTGCGTAGGCTTTAAGCAAGATCGCTTGCAACAGACTGCAAAAAGAGCTTACAGAATGGCAACTCAGTCCTCCTTCAGGTTTCAAGCATAAAGTCACCGATAATCTCCAACGGTACCGTTTTAATCACGATTTTAATTGATATAGCTTTGATTGGGGATTATAAATTTGGTTAATTTGGGATTATTTCTTCTCTAAAAGATGGGTGATTGAAGCGAATGGAGCCGCAGGCACTCTTTATGCAAATGAAACTTATCAGCTTCAAGTCGATTTCCCTGAACATTACCCTATGGAAGCACCTCAGGCCAGTGATTTCTTTTTTTTTTCTTCTAATTTTGTGATTTTTGCAAATTTATACGAATTAATTATTTGAAAATGAGTGTGATTAATTATTTTATTTGGTTAAACTGATGACACAGGTGATTTTCGCCCCGCCGGCTCCTCTGCATCCTCACATCTATAGCAACGGACATATCTGTTTAGGTATTACTTAACTCGTAGTAGTAACGTTTATTGACATTTCCCTCCTCCGTGTTAGTTTATTGAATTAAAGCATTTCTTTACCTGTAATTAAGTGTTATGATTATTGACTTAGGTATTGCCTAAGCTTTTAGTGCAAATTCCCATAGGTTTTTGCTCCGATTGCAAGGTCCATGATGCGATTTTAAGATTCTTTGAATAAGTGCTTGCAAAGCATTGTCTCAAGGAGATTTTTAAGCGATGGTGGTTGTCGTAGGTGAGTAGGACGGAGCAGCGCGTGCGTCTTGCTTTTTTGACAAATGAGTTTTTTTGAAACAATGGTGTGCGATGGTAGCTCCTACTATCATCAATGTATGGAAGGTCGGTTGTGGTACCTGGAAACAATATTTACTCCGTCCATGTATTAGTTACTCTGTTAATTAAATGTTATGTTGGGCAGTAGAAGCTAAAAACAAATGTGAAATATAGAAAGCAAACTTTCAATTTGTTTTCTTCCCTGTTGTATTGCTTTCCATCTCAAAAAATTTATCAATTCAATGTTATCATTAGCATTAACTTATTAACCAAGTGGACTGTATTTGGATTTTTTCTGGTTGCAAATATTATTTATCCGTGTGAAGGAGGGGTAGGGGTTTGTGCATTACTGCCCAAAGATTCGTTACGCTTTTCCATCTCCAGAAGACAATGAAAATAATCTTATTTGACTTTTCATTTGCTTCCTTCTTGAACCAAGTACATAGTCAGCTGTGCCTGGAACAGATAAATTGTAATATTCTTGTCATTTGTTCTTGGTCCTTGCAGATATACTGTATGATTCATGGTCCCCAGCTATGACTGTTAGTTCTATCTGTATCAGCATTCTGTCTATGTTATCCAGCGCAACCGTGAAGGTTAGGTTCAATTTTGTTGAGAGTTAAAAGCATTTTTTGTTCACTCTACCTTTTCTGTCAAGACTAGTATATAGCAATGCTCATATACACTGTGATGGTTCGCAGCAACGTCCTGCCGATAATGATCGTTATGTGAAGAACTGTAGGAGTGGACGATCTCCCAAGGAGACAAGATGGTGGTTCCATGATGATAAGGTTTAATTCCATTTTGTATTTGTTGTTTGTGTATAACAACAAGGCTACCAGTTCTATTTCTCGTGGATAGTGTGGAATGGGGCCTGGCAAGGCTTTAAGCCCCCAAGGCCCTGGCATTTTTCCTTTTTCCTTGCCGTGAATCACGTACCTGATATTTTTACTTTGTATTTGGTGCTTCCCTTATGGGATCGCAGACAATCTATACTAATCAAGGAGAACAAATTATATGGATTCTCCTACTATTACTGTCTTATTAGGAACTAAAAACCAAGTACAGCTAAGGTCATTAGATTTCCAACAGAACCTGCATATATTCTAATGGCGTCTGATGTATTTCTTCCAGCAGAAACTATTGGAGATTCTGTGGTATGTATTGTCAAGTTAAAAATTTCATATCGCAGAATGGCATGAACACTTTCAGTTGAATGAACATGGAATTTTTAGCTTGAACGGTTCTGAGTGTCATGGTGATTTTAAGCCTTTTATACATGTGGAAGTAAAGGAATGTTGTTGAGCCTGCTGTCTCTGAATAGCCTAGGCGAAAGGGGTTAGCTTTGTGGTTCAAATCATTGTACAAGGTAGGCTTACGAGGGCGTGGGGAAGAGACTTGTTCACATTTATCAGCAAAGGTGTCTCCTCGCCTGTTGCATGAAAAAGAAGGCTTGTTGTCAATGTTTTAAGGTTCTCAAAAGCGTCACCTTTCGATCTTCTTATGCTTCAAGTTTTTATGCCTTTGACAAGGCTCGTCACTCGAAAAAGAAAGGCACTCATCAAGCACCGCTAAATAATATTCACTGCGGTTGCCCCCATTTCTAATAATAACGACACTCTTGTCAGTCTAATCATCGTTTTTATTTTTTTAATATCTATAAATGCTTCAATGAATTATTTTCCCTATATGTTCCGAAAAATTAATTTTTTTGTGATACTCTATTTTCTTGAATTCGAAATGAGATGACAAGAATGTGATATCGCTTTCAAAGATGGATGGCAGATAAGCTCATGCTTAGGCAGAGTTTACATAGCGTACTGTTTTGAGGAAGCCTGCATTATTGCTTCTTCCTTCCAAATTGCAAGTGGGGACAAAGTCTGTGCCCCTAGACATCCTCTTCTCTCTTTCAGAGGGAGTTTGATTTGTTGAGGTTTGGTTATTGGATCAAGTTGCGGCCATAATCAAGTTGCCAAATGGATTATATAAACCTATTATAATTAAGAAGTGGCATGAGATTACGACATTCTAACCTCGGAACTTTGCTTGCTAGAATGATGGAGCCACAAATGATAAGTTTCTGGATTCTCTTGTTTCTAGCCATGGTATCTCTTGAATTAAGAGGTGCAAGAACAGCGCTGCTTACACCCAGGTCAATGTCACTAATGCTCTAGATCCTCCCGAGCTACTAGGAAATCGTAACAAGACTTCTCATCCTGAAGTTGTGGTCAACGACAACAAGAATAGATATGGTGGATACTATGGAGGAGGAGGTGGCGGTGGAGATAAGTTTTCGATGTGGGGGGGGACGTAGCAGTGGTGGATGGGGAGGCAGAGTTGGTGGTGGCAGCTGGTATAAATGGGCTTGTTGTGGTGGGAAAGGGAAGGGAAGAGCACGGAGAAGCATGAACAACCCCCAAAGCATAGGAGGGGAGTCTTCAGCAATGAGGACAAAAGGCTTGGAGAGTTTGCGCAATGCATGGGAAGAGGAAGGTGTAGAGGCATGAGGTTGGATTGCCCTCTTCACTGTGGTGGACCTTTCTTCTATGACTGCCATTCTGCCACCATATGTGCAAGGCTCGTTATTTCCTATTTCTCTAGTTAATCCTACTTCTGGCCACTTCTAATCATTAATTTTGCACATGCAAATCATAATGGTGATTTGATGAACTATTGCCTTTTATCTGTGAATATGGATTGATCAGGTATTGATTGGTTTAAGTAATGTGCAAGAAATTATGTTCTAGATGTTTGAATGAGTCGTCTTTGATTGGCTTTGGTTTGAAAATACGAGGTTAATATTTATGCAGGCAAAGCATTACCTGTGAGTGGAAATATTTACAGAGTTATGTATATGTATCTTGTACAACTAGCAAAAGCATCCGTTGTCGTCCAGCGGTTAGGATATCTGGCTTTCACCCAGGAGACCCGGGTTCGATTCCCGGCAACGGAATTTTTCACTAGCTGGCGGGGAAACCATTCTTTTGTCAGACAAATATTAGATGGATACCAATAATTATGATTAACTAAAGGTAAATCTAGCAAGAAAATTATTATTTTACCACCTAGTTAGAGTATGACCCAAAAACTAATACTCATTAGTTAATGATTGTGATATTAATGAAGCTTTCAACACATTAATTTAATATCATTCAAAATTAATAATCATACATTTATGATTAACGTAAATTTAGCCTATCTGTCTAGGTATCTTTCTCCTTTTATTTCAATATTAATTTTGGATTTTTTTGATATTTTCATTTTTTTATTTAGCCTATGGTTAATTAGGGCAAACTATTTAAACTCTTATTCCGGGATTTGAAACTTGTTATAAATTTCAAAAATATTATTGTGTTTTTTTTTAGGATTAAGGCAGGGCTCTTCGGGTATTAAAATCTGCTGATGTAATCCTATCTGAAGATACAAGGCATTCTTGGAAATTACTTCACCGTTATAATATCCGTACTCCACTGGTGAGTTTTTGGCTTTCTGCCTTGCCGTTTTGGAGATTTGTTTTGTTGTTAATCGTGTGGTTTAGATTTGCAGCTGAGTTATCATAAATTTAATGAGTCTCAAAGAGAACAGACGGTGT
>Ga0307513_10012544_pt1 | contig 10448 bp, 15 predicted proteins | sample 15_EM_MG_FD_202174 | JGI IMG/M metagenome (GOLD analysis project Ga0307513, IMG submission 202174) | Populus trichocarpa ectomycorrhiza microbial communities from riparian zone in the Pacific Northwest, United States - 15_EM | ecosystem: Host-associated > Plants > Roots > Unclassified | place...
CGTGGGGCGGACTGCCCGCACCCGGGGGCGTGTACATGTTCTGGTCCCCGCAGCCGGGCGTCATCGTCTACCAGTACCGCAAGGGGCGCCTAGTGCCTGTCCCGGTTCCCGAGCCCGAGCCCGTGAGGGTGCGCCGATGGCGCTTCGAGCTGCAGCCGCTGACGCGGCAACAGCAGCAAGCGGTCACGACGCTCACCGTCGGGGGAGCGCTGCTCCTCATGGCGATGATACTCTTGTCCCCCGTCGGGATCGCCGGCGCGCTGCACACCGCCGACTCGGCACGAGCTTGGCGGCGCCTGGTGTATCGCCTGCAGCACGGTCGCAAGGCTTCGCTTGGCGCGCTGCCGGAGCTCCTTCTGTTCTGCACGGTGAGGCGCGTGGTCAGGGCACAAAGACCTCGACGAACATGAAGTTGCGATCCTTGCATAGCTCGGTGATGTAGGGCTTGCCGTCGCCAACCTCCGCGGTGCCCGTGCCGGGCGTCGCGTTGAACAGGAATCCGCCCGCGAGCCTCTGCGTTGGGGACGTGCGTTGGTAACAGGTGCTGCCCGAGATGAACGATCCGTTGACCAGCTGATCGTCAACCGCCAACACCGCCGACCGCATTTGGTCGAAAAACAGCACGCGATCGACGACCTTCGTCGACGACAGCGGTGGTGGTGCGGCTGCAGTGAGCTCCCAGTACTTTTCGAAGTTTGCCTGCGACACGTCCGGGGACTTGAACAGGAGGAAGGTACCGGGGCGCGCCAGCCCGGGAAAGTACGTCGTGTTGTGCGTCTCATAGCTGGTGGAGCACTCGGCACGTCGCCATCCCGTCGCCGGGAACTCCCCGGCGTTCCACGACGTCAGCACGATCTGGTAGCCCCCGAGGTCTCGCCAGCCCGGATCGGTGGGCGTCTCACCGATCGGCGGCGAGAGCATTGAGGTCGCGGCGGCGATCGGCTCGCCATCGTCGGCCAAGGTCTCCGAGACACAGCCGCCACAAGCCAGGCACGCGACCACAATCAGACAAGAGCGAGGTTCGAGTTGCATGATCATCTCCGTAAGGGTTCGGCGTAGAGATGTCGGCTCGCGTCGCGTGTAACATGCGATCTGAAGCTGCTACCCGGCGGCGAGCAGGCGATACAGGCTGAGCTCGACGATCTCCCTTCGGACGGGCACAGCATCGATCATCGATCGCTGGCCGCACGCGTGGCGCACCGCAATGTGACGACCGCCACGGTCCTCCGACGGTCCCGATCGCCGGGCCCGCGCCCGATGCGTCCGAGCTGGTGCTCCGGAGATTGGGGAGCGTGCTCCGGAGACTGGGAGCGTGCTCCGGAGACTGGGAGCGTGCTCCGGAGACTGGGAGCGTGCTCCGGAGATTCTGAGTAGAATTCCGGAGCACTCCGGAGAATTCCGGAGCACGAAGGACCTGTTAACCGCTCTCTGGCGTGCTTGCCCCTGAAGCCGGATCTCAGCACCGAAAACCGGCCGATTTTCCGGCCGGCTCGGCCAATCCGCGGCTCCGGAGAGAGCGAGAGAGCTACGGCCAATGCCGGCCGATTCGCGCACAACCTTGCGAATGCAGGGGAATTTGGCGAAAACGCTCGCCGGAACCCGAGGTGTTAACCTACGGGGCGCGGCATTCGCCTGCCGCAATATGTGGCTCCCCATTCGTCTCGCCAGTCGAAGTCGCCATTCTCCGGATCCGGCCCCGCAAACTGGTTAATAGGGGGCTGTTAACCGCCGGGGCAAGCTGTGTTCTCCGGATCGCCGTGGTTCTCCGGACGTGAGTCGCCGTTCTTCGGATCGAGGTCGCCGTTCTCCGGATCGAGAGTCGCCGTTCTCCGGATCGAAGTCGCCGTTCTCCGGATCGAAGTCGCCGTTCTCCGGATCGAAGTCGCCGTTCTCCGGATCGCCCAGCTATGCTCCGGAGAACAAGTCCCCTGGCTCGGCTGAAACTGCTCGTGGGCCCCGCCCTGCGTGCGGCGCCAAGCGCCGAGGCCGAACACGATGTGGCATGCAAAGCCATCGCCGGTCTTGAACACGGTCGGATGCCAACGGATGATGCTCCTGTGGTTGTCGATAACTTCCGTACGATCCGCGAGCACTTCGCTGAGGGTCGATCGGTATGCCCGTTCGCGGTATCCTCGGTCGTCAGCTACGCGCGAGACTCCGACCCGCTCGCCCCGTTGCTCGAAGGTCTCGCCCAACGAACGGCCGCCGTGATCGTGGCGGAGAGAACGCCTTCTGGCTTTGCGGCAACGCGCGCATGGGCGTTCGAGACGTTTATGGCCGCGGTGGCCGCGGCGACAATGGTCTCGCATCCCACATTCGTTGGCCCTGCGCGGGATGAGGCAATCGCCCAAGTGCAGATCTCGCTACACGACGACGCTTCGCCGATCAGACCGATGATCGGGTTGCGCGATCGAGCGCTGGTCACCATCTGCATGGCACCGGTGTACCCGAGGCCCCATCCTCGGTACGCCCCCGCTGCGGCGCTGGTACTCGTCCATGTCGAGGACGTGGATGGCATCGAGCTCCCCACAGTCCGGCGCGCCATGCGCGCCCAGCATGGATGGCTCTACGACGCCAACGAGCTGATGCTCCCGCTGCCAGCGACTTCGTCTCCGGCCTAATCAGAGGGTCGCCGTCGGGCCCCGGAGCGATCGCGTGGCGGCGGCCCAGCTCGAAGCCGTCGTCGCCGGGGGCCGCTGCGATCGCTCTCCACGCGACGCAGGTACCTCGCCAGGGCGCGGCGCACGCGCGTCGCGGCGCGGCCATGCTTGCGCGCAAGGTCTGCGACCCGAGCGCCCGCGCGGTACGCCTTGATGTACTTCGCGCCGGCGAGCTTCGCGGGTCGCTTGCGCCGTCTGCGGCCGTTGACGCCGGAGAGGTCGAGCACGAGCCGTCGTCGCTCAACCGTTGCGACGGAGATGCCGAGCTCGCGCGCCACCTCGCGATCCGGCAGCTCGCCGAGCAGGGCATCCGCGGCAGGCGTCCACGGAAACCCGTTGAGCTTGGCGGCCGGCGCGCGCGCGATGCCGAGCTGCCGGCGCCGTTGCGCGATCGCCGAGATCGAGACGCCGAGTTCGCGCGTGATCGTCGTGTCGGTGTCGACGCCCAAGCGCGCGATCATCTTCTGGGGCCAGCTGTCGCGGCGGATGCCTCGCTTCACGGGCCGACGTCGCTTCGCGGTCGTCGTTGCCATCGAAACTCGATGAGAAGGTGGGAGCCCGATCGGAAGGTGCCGCCGCAGCAGATGCCTCAATGGGGCCGACCTTTCGGTCGGAAGGATGCGTGGGGGCAAGTCGGCTTCAATGGGGCCGAACGGGCTCAACCATCTTTCCATACAGGAGGCGCCGTGGGCGGCCAGGACGCTACAAAACAGAGGCCGCCCGATCGGACGCCCCCGGGAACACCTCGGCGTCGCTTCGCTGTCGTCGTTGCCATCGAACCTCGACGAAGAAGATGGGGCCGGCTCCGGAAGGTGCCGCCGCAGCAGATGCTTCAATGGGCCGACCTTTCGGTCGGAGGCTGCCGGGGTCAAGGTTGGCTTCAATGGGGCCGAGCGGGCTCACCTATCTTCACCCAGGAGGCGCCCCGGCCGGTCGGGACTCTACAAAAAACAATGCGCCGACGATCGGCGCACCCGGGAACGGGCCGGGGGCGCTTCGTGGTCGTCGCAGCCATCGACGCAGCTCGACGCACTGACGATGCCGCGCACAGCTGGACGCGACCAACCTCGCCCGCGTTACCACACACGCAGAGCACCAACCAGCGGATCGAGCTCACACAGGTCCAGGGGAACATGCGCCGCAGCGTTCTGCATCAGGAGGAGAGATCTCGCACGTCCCTCGGCACCACCCATCTCAAACCGCCAACCCTCGCCTCTCTCTTGAAGCGTGGCGTAGGTCGGCAGGAACGGCTCTTCGTGCAACAGGACGGCCCCCAGCATACGTCGATCGGCCAACACCTTGCGCAGTTGGCCCGTCACTCGCTGCACCTCGGCGGTCACGCTCTCCCCTGGACCGAAGAACATGTCATGCGTGAGCACGACGAGCAGCGTGGGCCCGTCCACTGATCGAAGCTGCTCGACCCACTTCGAGCGTAGGTTCGAGTGGATCCGGGATAGATCATCGCGTTGAGCCACTGGGAGCCGGTAGCCGCGTTGAGGGTCCTCAAGCGCCGCGAACCTCGCGGACCCCGCGCCGCCCGGCAACGCGGACCAGGTTGGGCAGCGAGCGTCGATGATTTCCCAGAGGCGGTCGACCACGGCTTCCAGCTGAACGAGGGCGGGCCAGTCGAACTGAGCGGCGAACAGCGCCCAGTCATTGTCCGGCGCAGTGGGGGCGCAGCGCTGCATGAGGCCGACGAACAGAGCGTCCTCGAACGCGGTCCACCGTGTCCGCTCATCCGGATCATGAAGCGCTTTGAACTCGACGGTTACTGGGCGGTCCTGGAGCCAGACGCGAATATCTGGACTCGTATCATCTGTGTTCCGGATGAGTTCGACTCGATGTCCCGCTTGCTGCAACCGGCCGCAAAACTCCAGGGCCTGTTCGGCGGCGATGTGCTTTGTCCACATCACTGAGCCCAAGTCCTTTACCACGAGCTCGAGGTTCGGTGTGTCGCGTAACGTGTGTGCCAGCCGGAACAGCCGCACCCACTCGCGAGGTCCGTTCTGGAGGCTTGTGTGAAAGCTGCGTGCAAGATGAAATCGCTGCTGCCAGCCGCCCCAGCGCTCGCCGAGCGCCCCACGAAAGTACGTGGCTGCAGCCTCGAGTTCGTTGTCGTGGGCAGTGAATGTGGCGGCCTCGGTCCAGGAATTGGGGACCGACAGCTGATTCGGAAGCTGCAGGCGCAACGGCATCAGTGTCTAACCCCGTTGACCGCAGCAAGCACGAGCGCAAGCAGCAGGCCAAGCAGACCCAGGAGAACCCACGACGCTATGCTCGCCTGCACGGTGTGCCCGCCATTCGGACATCGGAGACCCGTAAACGCCTTCTTGGCAACTACTTTCATGTTGCATTTGCGGCAATGAGACTCTCTATGGGCTCGATATGTAGCACCAACAATGATCTGCTCGACACCAGCCAAGGCGAGGAGCACCGCGAGGCCCCAGGCCAGCGGGTACATGCTCGGCTTGAACATCCAGTGGTCTGTCCGATCTTCAAGGCTCCGGATGCCCTCGGCTATGTAGACAGTGCTCTGTAGCGCGTCCATCGGCCGATGCGAGGGCACCCAGTCAAGTAGCATCCACACACCCAAGACGCCGAGCAGCAACCCGAACAGGATCTGACCAGGCCGAGGTTCGATCGGAATCGGAACTGGAGCTCCCGGAGGGAGACCCGTGACGATAGCCGGATGGGGAGTGTGCGTTGCCCGGGGCATCGATGCATCTGCGAGAACGGTACCGCCGATGCTTGCCTGTAGCGGGAAACCGCAGTGAGGGCACTGCGTCGCTTGATCCGAGCACTTCCCACCGCATTCCCGACACGCTAAAAGCGCCATTGGTCCGACCTTCGGTGAGCCGCCCCAGCTATGTCAAGAGCAGGAGTAGAATGTTTCTGACTGTCGATCCGTCGGCATGGTAGCTTGTGGCAGACTCCGGCAGCCTGTGAAAAGCCGGTTTCCCTGGCTACGAGCGCGTCCGTGCGTGGCGAGCGTCGATCGAGTGACCCTTGTCCTTACCGCTCCTGTTGGAGCTGCTCCGAGGCAATTTGTCGAGTGAGTCGTAGTCCGCCTCGCCTGGGCTGCCAGACGCGCGTCCCCACGCTGAGCTCCCGGACGGGCTGGCACACCGGACGACGGCAATGGCGTGGAGGAGATCGCCGGGCCCGCGGTGACACGTCCCGTGGTGATGCCGCGCTTCGCAGCCGGCGCCAAGGCCGCCTTCGAAGCGGTCCCCCGCAACGTCGCCGCCACCGCGATGCGCATCATCGGCGGGCTCGCGGCCGGCGATTTAGCCGCATGGCGCGGCGTCAAGCAGGCGGCCGACATGTCACGCTAGGTGCTTATGGCGCGCATCGGGCTCCACCACCGGCTACTGTTCCGCGCCGACGACGGCGCGCTCGATGTCCTCGACCTCGTTACCCGCGAGAACCTGCTCATGACGCTCAAGCGAATGCGGTCTGCCTAGGCCGGCACCGCGGCGAGGCGCGGCCTGGCTGCCCGAGCCCGGCTCGGGCGCCGCCGCACACGTCGGGCCCCCCGCATGGCCAGCGCTGCCGTGGCCGCACCGGCAGCGGCGATGCCGCGCGCCAGGTTCGCCGGCCAGTCGATCTGCGGGGCAGCGTGGTCACGTAGCGCAAGCCGGCAACCGTTGGCGACGGCGTTGATCGCCACCAGGTAGCAGAGCGCAATCGCGCTGAGCCAGCGCGCGTCCGCGGCCATCATGATGCCTTCGAGCAGCGCCGTGAAGCCGACCGCCTTCGCCTTGCCGCCGAACATGTCGATCGACCAGCCCAGCACGGTCAGCGCCGAGAATACGAGCCCTGCATAGACAATCACCGCTTTCGGGCATTCCAGCGGCGACCACGAGGTCAGCTCGTAGTGGCCGAGCTCGAAAACGCCCACCGGGACCAGCCCGGCCGTCGCGCCGAGCAGGGCAGCGACTGGCTTGCGACGTGCGATACGAAGCTGGGCGAGAGGATTCGTGGTGGCTGTGCTGTTAATTGTATCCGTCATCTGGGTTTGCGCTTTCAACGAGCGTCGCGAACTGAGGCGATCCCGGCGTGATAGGCTGCTTCGAGCGCCCGCCGCACACCCCACACACCAACCTCATGAAAATCAAGAGAGTCGCTGTGCCGCGGCTCGAGTGTCTCGATGTCGAGATGCTGCCGAGCGATGGGCGCGAGCTTGTCGTTCATCGACACTTCGTTCGACGTCCCGCACTTCGGCGCGGCGGGTCCGTCGGCAAGCTCATTGGGCAGCGTCTTCGTCTTGATCTGCTTCTTCGTCATCGCGTGTCTCCTGAAATCGGTTCATGGACCCGCAAACCAGGCATGCGCCCAGTTCTCGTCAGTCCGGCGCCGGCGAGCAGTAGGCCGTCGGCGCGCGATTGACACATTGGGTCCACGACCCGGCACGTCAACTTGGATTCGACTCTTCCGGTGTCGAGTATGCCGCGTTCACGAATGCCGCCCTGGTGACGCGTTCTGGCATATGCGTCAATCCGGGGGCTTGCAGCTGCACTTGGAATGCCGTCTGGCGACTTCGGCCGCATTGATGCTCCGTGCACCCGTCAGCCGGTTGTCGTATTGCTGATCTCACCTTGCTTTATTGGCAGTCGTACGCAATGTGTGACGAACGATGAACAAGACCACGATGAATGCCGAAGTCTTCACCGCCTGCCTCGGTACGAGCAGCGAGGGCAAGCCCGAGCCACGGATCGACTTTCATATGCCGGCCGGCGTAGAGTACGGTACGGCCATGACCTGGATTGAAAAGGTCTCTGGGGCAGTTGAACTTGCGACCCCGAACGGGGAGCGATGGGAGATTTACCTCGGATACTTCAGGGAATTCTCGAGCGGACGCGTCCTCCTCGAGCTGGCCGAGGGAACGGCAGCTGAAGCCGAGCGCGCAATGGCGATCTTGCGATCCGTGGCTGCAACGCTCTCAAACCGACCCCGGATCGTCGCTCAGTGGCTCTGGGACCAGGAGTAGGCAGAACGCCGCGCCCGCTGCGCCGCGCCGTGGAGACGCCATCGCGGAGTCATACGGGAGACGGCAAACAACGGCGTGCGGCGACGCGGCGTGATGCGCGATGACGATTTTTGGGTCACGTGCTAGCTGTCCATATTGACAACCCGCTACGCACCTGATCTTCTACGTTCACCTTAGAGGAGATACCAAATGTCAGACTTTCAGAACGAGATGAATCGAACGGTCGAGAGCTTCGTCGCGCAGATCAGCGAGCTGGCCCGCAAGGCCGCGATCGACACGCTGGAATCAGCGTTCGGGAGCCGACCGACGGGACGCGGCGCTGGGCGCGTGAGCGCTGCGGTGGTGGCAACCGAGGCCCCGAAGGCGGGCCGTCCGCGCGGCGGGAAGGGCGCAAAGCGCACGCAGGCGGACATCGATGCCCTGTCGGAGCAGTTCGCGTCGTTCGTCAAGGCGAGCCCCGGTCTGCGCATCGAGCAGATCAACAAAGAGCTCGGCACGACGACCAAGGATCTCGCGCTGCCGATCCGCAAGCTCGTTGCGGAGGGCGTGGTCACGACCAAGGGCAACAAGCGCTCGACGACCTACTTCCCCGGCAAGAAGGCGAAGAAGTAGCCATCCTGGCCGCTGCGCTCGCGCCTATCCGGGCCAGTGCAACGTCAAGCCGCGACCGGGCAAGGCCGCGTGAGGCCCGCGATGATACGTTCAGCCGTGGCCTTGACGATCCCAGACGGCATCCGACGCTCGATGCGGATCCTCGCGACGCACAGGGCGCTGTTTGGGCACGTCTCCACCGCCAGCGGAGTACACCGCCTGGTGACCGAGGCTGAGGTGATTCGCGTCGTCGAGGTGCTCGAAGCGCTTCAGATTCGATGGGCGCTGATCGGCGGCCAGGCGATGAACCTGCTCGTCGAGCCGCGCATTACCTCCGACTTCGACTTCGTCATCGAAAGCGGCCATCTCGACGCCGTCTTGCGTGAGTTGACGGCCGCGTTCGGGCAGCTCGACGAGGTCCATACAGGCACCGTGACGCGACTTTCGTCGCTCTGCGTCGACCTCATCGCCTCGAGCGTCCATCCATCGCTGCAAGCGGCGCTCGATCGGCAGCGAGTCATCGAGCAATGGAACGTGCCGCACACCGAGGTGCTGGTCGTGCTGAGGTTCATGTCGTCGATGAGCTCGTGGCGGGATTCACGAAAGCGCCGACAGGACGTCGCTGACATCGTGGCGATCTGCGAACAGCCCGGCATCAACCTCGACCGCGCCGCAATGCTCGGGCTCGCTCGCTCGGTCAACCCTGGCGCCGTGCGGGCGCTCGAGAACCTGCTCGACGCGATCGAACGCGACGAGCCGATCTCAATCTGAGACTCCTCGATCAGTCTGGAGTCGATATGCTTCCCCTGGCCTCGTGGGACTCAGCGAGGACCGCGCGCTCCAAGTGGAACTGCGAAAGCGGACCTCGTCCGGGGACCTGTCACGCGCGCCGTGCCCCAGGACGACTCACGCGCGGACGCAGCCCCGTTGGCGCGCGGGGTCGCCTGCGCGAGCGATTTTCACCTACGGGAGTCACCCACGGGGTACCTCAAACCGCTCGTAGCGGTCCGAGGTCGGAACGGCGACCATCTCGAGGAACAACCGTCGTGGCGTCTCTGATCGATTCTTCGTTGATCTCGCCGATCGCGCGTCATTCGATGGCCGCAACGGTGTTGACCGCCACCAAGCTCGGCGTCTGCGTCCAGCAGTTCGACGATCTAGCGCTCGAATTTGCAAGCGATCAGCCCCGCTCGTGCTGCCCGCGATCGCGCTGTCGTGGCGTATCTACAACGCGAGTGGAATCTGTGAGGGCGAACGGTGATTCTATCCATGAATAGAGACTCCGCGCGCGCATCGATCACGACAATGGATCGGAGGGCGCGTATGCTCATAATCGCAACCCCCGCAAACTCTAACGCGCATGCAGAAAAGCGGACGTGAACGAGCGAACTAGCACATGCTCGGCGGAGTCGTCGATCGCGGACGTCAAGCTTGTCGACCTCACGGGCGCCAAGGAACGGCATGAGCGTTAGCTGGACGTTTGGTCGAAAGCTCGCGCTCGGTTTCGCGGTCACCGTGGTCGCGTTCTTGCTCCTTGTGATCACTGGGTTGCGCACGACCCAAGCGCTGATCGCGAACGACAAGTGGTTGACGCACACCTACGAGGTTCGTGCGCGGCTCGCGACGACGCTGGCGGAGTTAATCGGCGCCGAGAACTCGGTGCGCGGCTACGTGATCACCGGCTCCGAACGCTACGTCGATCCGTATCACCAGGCGGTCGCGAATCTCGACCAAGCGTACAATGACGTCCGCAAGCTGACCGCGGACAATCCTGCGCAGCAGGCTCGGCTGGGTCCGACCCGCGCGCTGCTCGAAGAGCGGGTGAGGGAGTTCGCCGGCGTGAGCGAGACCCGCCGGACCGGCGGGCTGGACAGCGCGATCGCGAGGATCACCGCAGGCCATGGTCCGAGAGTCACCGAGCAAATCCGGCGCGCGATCGCCGAGTTCGACTCTGAGGAGGAGCGCCTGCTCGAGGTCCGACAGCACGAAGCCCGTGAGTCCGCCAACACCGCGACCGACGTGACCTTGTGGGGCGGGACCGCGACCGTGGTGTTCACGATCCTGATCGGCTGGCTGCTGTCACGCTCACTCAGCCAGCGCATCGGCTCGGCCGTGACCCAGGTCGAGACCTCGTCGACCGAGCTCCAGACCGCCGCGAACCAGCAGGTCAGCGGCATGCGCGAGCAATCAACCGCGATGACCCAGAT
>Ga0307513_10012546_pt1 | contig 10447 bp, 14 predicted proteins | sample 15_EM_MG_FD_202174 | JGI IMG/M metagenome (GOLD analysis project Ga0307513, IMG submission 202174) | Populus trichocarpa ectomycorrhiza microbial communities from riparian zone in the Pacific Northwest, United States - 15_EM | ecosystem: Host-associated > Plants > Roots > Unclassified | place...
GGGGTAGATTTCGCTTGTCACGCTCGTCGTCGCTCACTTCAGGGGGAGAGGCTCGAACTATCCCCGGGTCGCTCGCTTGACCGAAGGTGAACCACCGGTCCGTCGGCGGCTCTTCATCAGCGTCGGGATTTCGCACCCGCCAATGGACTTTTCTCCACTCCTGACGGGTATCCTGTATCTTCCTGTGGTTGGGCTCCTCGCCCAAATACTGTACCCAGTCGATCCTGCCCCCATGAGTACCAAACTTGGAAAATGTGATCTCGTCAGCTTCATTCACTGGGTACAACTACGCAGTTAAAAGAAAAACTACTCACCAGACGGTTGATCCGCCTTCCAAGCTGCGCTGGGCTCATCCATGTACTGAACTGGATAAACTCTTCAAGGAGTTCCCACCCATACTGGAGCTCTTCTTCCAGGACCCGGTTTGCTTGGACTCTATCAAACTCCTTGTAAAGAGTATTCTCCTCGCCCTCGTGTCTCTCCATGGACTCGCTGCTGTTACACCACAATCCGAACGCATTGTCAAAGGTGGGTGGCGCACGATCGCGTCGCGAGTAGCTGTAGATAGAAGGAGTGGGTTCCCAGTTGCTGAGGTCGTCAATTCCATGCAACAGTCGTGCGGCCGCTTCGACCTCGTTCGTCGCCGCCATTGGTGGAAAGGAAAGAACGTCGTCGAATTCAGGGTTGAGGGGGTCCATTTCGTAATCGTCACCAAATGGTGACCCGCCCCCCTGGAAGAGTGGCTCCAGAGCTGTCGGGGAATGGCGCTGCTCTGGAATCGGTGTTGGCACACCCATGATCGGACCGTCGGAAATGACTCCGTCTTCTGCAGACCCAGGCACAATCCCACCCTCTTCGTCTTGTTCTTCTTCCTCGCTTCCTAGCTCCACCAGCCAGTTTCGAGTCGGTGTGATGGCGAGGGAGGGCTCATTGTTGGCAGCCTCCGAGATATTACTCCTTGGAGTTTGAAACAGCTCCTCCAGTGACCGGGTACTACGGTTTTGGCCATTCAGGAGACTTTCGTCCTCAGTAGATTGCGACTGCGACTGTTGTCCCTGCAAACTAGTTGGCGTCGGGAGATACCACATGGTCGGTTCCACCTTTATTGGAGGTGCTGTGCTTGTTACTGCCACCGGAGGTGACTCAGGGACCTCTTGGTGGGTCGTCGAAAGATCATCGGGTCTACGCCTCCTCAGTTGTGCTTCGAACCACCCCATCGGGTGGTGAGGAAACTATCAAAAGCACATGAGTCAGTAAAGGCATGGATATTGACCTTGCTGGTTGGTGAATAAGGGTATCAGCAAATCCGAACGTACCCGCCGTGATAGGCTGTGGAAGATCTCATCCAGATTGACCGATTCGTCTTGAATGTTGTCAACTCCGAGCATGCGGAGTTGAACAGCGAGTTCGTGATACTCGACCAAGGGCTGTGTATGGTACGTCGGGTCCATTGCCCATCGGGCCCAATTCGTCATGCACCCAAGGCCCCTCATCCTGACTAGCCACTGTAATCGCACAGTCGGGATATCTCGACTCTTAAAAGCATCCAGCTGTTGGCTCTCACGGGGTAGAAGGTCGCTTTCGGGGAAAATCACGAACTGGGCGTCAGTGGGTCTGGTTGCCACTGACCCTCCATGAGACTGTTGATAGCATGGCAGCACAAGATCAGTCGAAAATGATCACATCATCTAAGATGAACACAGACCCGAATCCAAATAGCCCAGTCTTCTGGGATCCTGGAAATAAGGTAGAATACAACAGGTGTACCATCTTGGTGTTTTAGGAATAATTCTGGACGATCGGAAGAGACAGTTGCGCTCATATGGGCCGAGGAAAAGTGAGAGGAAGGAAGTCGGTAGTGGAGCACGACGGTTTGTAACTTGATAGTACAGCCTCTGGACTGGAACTGAACATTATCGGGAGCAGTAATTGCGCCCTTCTGGCGCGTAAAGGCTTTCTTGTAGGTGGGTCCACCGAAGCCAATTGGTAACCCAATCGCAAGGACGGCGACTGAACTAACTAAACTGAGTCGTAATTTAGTAGACACAACGCTGCTGAGTTGTGTAACACACCGATCGGTCGAGGCCTCCTCGTGCGGCGTCCCTCGCACCTGAGATGCGTCTGATCAGGTCTGAATAGACCTGGTGTTCTCTCGGAATCGATTTGCTTCCTGTACCGCGCGGTCGACGGAAACTGCGAGAAATAGATTCCGATCGTCGGAAACCAAGATTGGCTTGTTGGTGTTTTCGAAACTTGACCTGCTTTGGCAACTTCGGCGATATCTGCCAAGAAATCAAGATGCCTAAAGATAAGAAAGAAAAGAAATCAAAGGTCGTGGAAACCGTTGAGGACGTCGAAATGAAGGATGCATCGCCCAAAGTTTGTTTTGGAGTCGAATGGTCCCATGTTTCGGGCTGAAGCGGAGCTGACTTAAGACGGTTCATCGCAGAAGGAGAAGAAAGTCAAGAAGGACAAGGATGCACTGGTCGTTGTCCCCGAAGATCTTAGCCCCATTGCCCAGCCACTGGCCCAAAAAAAGTTGACGAAGAAGCTACATAAAACTATCAGACGGGGTGTGTACTCTCGAAGAAAAGGATGCTAGGTGTGGTGTTGCTGATGCATCATTATCGTAAATAGCGTCGAGGTGTAGGCAAGTAAAGCGCGGAGTGAAGGAGGTTGTAAAAGGTATCCGAAAGGGCGAGAAGGGGTAGGACTGTTCTTGCACCCAAGAAGTTATGGGACACTACTGAGCCAATCTCACTAGGATTCTTATTCTAGCCGCCGACATTAGCCCAATCGACATCATCTCACACCTCCCTTGTTTGAGTGAAGAGCGTTCGATCCCGTATATCTTTGTGGCATCCAAAGAGGAGCTTGGGCATGCCGCATCGACGAAAAGACCGACAAGTTGTGTCATGATTTGCCCCGGTATGAAGAAACGAAAGCCAAAAGAGAAGGAAGGGCTGGCCAAGATGGAAGAGGATGGTGGGGAGAACGACGAAGAGTACGAGAAGATGTTGAAGGATATCGAAGATGAGGTGTACGCCGCCGTGAGTAACTCCTTTCCGGCAGATGTTCGACGTTCTAATCGTACCCCCGCGGACGTATTAGAACCCATATATTTCACGGAGATAGCATCCGTACGGTCGTGTTGTATCATATTGAACATCTTCATTCCTTGCCCGGTCTTTACTGCTTCTCATCGACCTTCAGCCCGCACCTTTGGTGCATCAGAGTCTCGTCCGACGAGGATATTCTCACACTGACGATCGTAAGAGCGTATATGTCATCAATCTGCGCCATAAAGGCTTCTCTCTGTTGTAAATACACCTTACACCTGAACCACGATGTCCTCGCCTTCCCAGCTATCGCGTCCAACGTCTCCGTTCAGTGGAATATCAAGGGACACGCCTGACAAAAGTCCCAAGCCAGAACCTCCAGCCACCCAACTAGTCTCGCCCATTCAAGTTGCGTCGCCATCTGTCGTGCTGAGCAACGACGAACAAGAGACAGACCTCCAAACGGTCCTCTCCAAATGCTTCCCTCGCTTCGATGCAACCTCTATTCACAAGGAGTATGACGATGTCGCTGCGAAGCAGACTCGCTTCGAAGAAGGTGCGAACGAAATTCTCATAGCATCGACGCGACTTGAGCCCTGACTCGTCACTGCAGAAATCGAGGGTACGTGGGGACATGTTTACTTGCTTCACAAACGCGTCAAACACGTCCGATCCCTCTTTCAGGAGCATTCTTTTCCTCCCTCCTGAAACTGGAGGCGTGGTCCCAAGCACGCCCAGCCTCAGAGCACGAACGTCAATTTACAGCACTGGACGAGGAGTTGACCAATGTCAGGAATCTTGAAGAGCAACAAGGCGAGTCGCGCTTGGGTACATCTCCCTTACCACGCCTTCACATATCAATGGGAAGCTGATTGACAAACTGACAGAGAGAGCACGCCTAGAGCTGTGGAAGTTTGTCGGCATCATTGCAAATGGATTGAAGGACTTTCTCAGCTTGGGCCGGATGAGCGTTGGACTCAATTCTGCAAACCCAGGCTGACGCCCGATAGCTTAGAAAGAGAATAATACCCCGCACCGAAAGCTAGAAGAAAGAGAGGTTATGCATGTCCGTACATGGGTGTCCATAGATCACTAAAATCGAGCAAAGAGCTTGTCCGTTCTCTCATCTTACCAGTCCCGTTCGTCCGGGAGAGAAGCAATGTCAATCCCACGTTCTGGATATCTTGACGCGAAATAGTAAGCACAGCCGATCAGATATACGCACTGAGAAGCGCACACCTTTCATTGATCCTCAGGGCCATGTCCTCCTCAAATATCTGATCGTTTCCCAACTGATTGCCCAGTGTCAACCAGCTGAGGACCAAGGTCGTTCAGTTCAATTTTCTAGCCAATCGCACAGAGGACTCACCCTGGTCGAGTATTGTGCTTCCTTCCAAAGATTTCTACCTTCCTTCCACCGGGACACATCCTCTCAATCAAACCGTATGCTTCGTCGGGCTTTCTACTGGTCTCTCGGACCTCGCTGACGATCACATCCACGTCAAGGCCACGATTAACCCATGGTGGGATCTTTAGGCTTCCATCAGGCTGGAGCTTCACACACACGAGCATGTGTTCTTTAGTATGGCTATCATGGAGCAGTGAGATTAGTAGGCGGTAGTGGCTGGAGGTAGACATACTTGAGCCAATGGCCAGTCCGGCCTGTGCGAATAACGCGCTGAAGCTGTCTCACCCATGTCAGAAACAAGGTTTAAACGGCAATAAGTTATAAGAGCAAACCTGATTGGTCTTGACCCAAATAATCTCGTCAATCCTCTGATAACCCCAGGCTCTCAGGCACTCCCTACCGACTTCCATAGCACGCCCAGTTACCCATAAGAAGAGAAGACCCTCATCTTGTAGCATAGGAATCGGCATAGACCTCATTTCGTCGTCTGTCATTGTACCATAAGGCAGCTGCTCCAGGTTAGCAAACTCACGGAGTTGAGACCAGTAATATTCACTTACGCTCATGTGGATATCCCACGGAGGGTCAGCCATGATGACATGAAACTTGCCGAGGACGGAATAGTCGAACCTCCTCAAATCGCAGTTCAACCATTGTGGAGGAAGCTGTAGCGAGTTACTCATCGTTTCCAAAAGGAGACAACGACTTACCATAGTATATCCCTTCCCCACAGGTCCAAGTCCAACTTCAACTCTGTAACTCCGCTGCATCTTCGCTGCTTCCCACTCTTTCGCCCTCCTGATTACGCCTTTCTCGCCTTCTTCCTTGAGCTTATTTTCCTCTCCTGGCTCAAGATCGACTTCAAAGTGGAGGTACCGACAGGGAGCTTTCTCCTTTCCTCGTCCGCCAGCTCCGAGGCCAGAAGGCAGGGCGACTGCACCTGCGGGCCTTGGAACCGAAGGAAGTGGGTGGATGGAGGGTGACATCGCGTAAGTGGGCTCTGAATAGCAGGTGTTGAGATAAGAGCAGTGGCCAAGTGCTGGGTCTGTGTGAGGCCGGATTAAAGGCCGGAAGTGGACCTAGATGACATGAGTTCAGTTGGTGACCAGTGGAGCCGAGTAGTGGAATTCGACCCTTCCCACCTTCTCGCAGGTTGGAGTATCACGATATTTTGCACAGTCATCCCGCGTGATGTGTGGACAAATTGGTTCGAAAACTCCGGTAGTTGATGTGTGCTAGAAGTGTGCACGTCAGTGGGAATAGCGAGATAAACGCGAAGTAGGTACCTGTTCAGCGAGCAACCGTGCTTTTGCGGTGGACTCTGAGAGCAGGCTGAAAGCAGTCCGATCCGCCTTCGACATACCTACCATGGTCGCAGCCAAAGATAATCGTGGTTCTGTTGCAGCGGGCGTATCTAGGTAAGACGCGTCAGTAGTTTCTTTACAAATGGATGTGGATGCGATAGACCAGGGAAGGGAACGTCTCTCACCTGTTTTAATATCCTCTTCCCCTCGTTTACGCTTCCGTGAGTAATGACTTTCGGGATGTAATTGCGCCGCGACCACGCTCAGCCCGCCCTTGCCATAACCGTATATTGGGTCGTCGTCCCTAACGATAACAAGCGTCCCATATTCCCAGTGTCGTGCCCAATGTTCCAAGTACGATTCGAAATGGCCTATGTCCGTGAGCCGGAGATGCGGAGAAGAGGGATCGGAGGTGGCGATGAACGCGAGGAGGAGCCTTAGAAGGTCGAACGAATCGACTGGGAAATGGATATTATTCGATGCAAGGAATACTCTGAGCGAGTTTGAAGTGCTCTCGCGCAGTGCATCGCCCATAGCAAGGGTTCAAGTTTGGTGTATGGTCTGTGCGCTGCGGCTCACCTTCGACCCAAATGGCCCGCGCTGTGGGATTTGTCCTGGCTTTGGCGACGACTGCAAATGCCCAGCTAGACTACGCAGGTCTCTTTACCTCTTTCTCACTTCAGCCGCCCCCCGCTCCCTCGTACGAATACGACGGCCTCGAATTTCGCTACGGCCGTTTCGTGTTCAGACCAGCTCGTATGTCTTGAATTTTGATAACGATTTCCTGTGCTTATAACTTCTTCAACTTGCGCCTCGATATCTGCTCGCTGCACCCGCCACGTCCAACTTTTGCATCGACTCACCAGAATTTATCTCGGAATTCATTATATTTGGTTTTCTCATCTTCTATGTTACTGTCTATGTCCTAGGAAGCTGGTGGAACTCCCGTAAAGCCAACGCCTGGTATAACGCGCACACTCCGGTATTCGAAACCCAATTCACAAAACCCGGACTGCCCAATACCATTATTAGCGATGGTGCTGCGGACATGTTTCAACATGCAACTGGTCGGCGAGGTGTCACTTCTCTCCATACGGTCTTCAGCTTCATCCCACGGCACGACCTCTTCCAAACTGCGTTCACATATGGATGGATCCTGTACGACCTGCGTTACGATCCCAAGGACGAGGTTTTGCTAGATTTCAAGTTGGCGACTAGCCCGAACGATACCCAGGGATTTGTATGGGGGATCATTAGCAAGGACTCTTTGCCTACCATCAAGAATGAACGTTGGGATCTTGTACGTTTCATGGTGGATCCTACGTGAGCACGTTGCTAATTTTCTTGCAGACCCTCACGAAGACCCAAGAAAACTCGACACTCACCGACCAACTAGTCGTAATGTCCGAGAACGCAGATATCACTGAGACGTTCTTCAAGCACCAGGCATTTCGGTCGGTTCTTCAAGCGCTCAAGGACCCGAACGTCTTGAAGCACTTCCGTTCGCTTAGTGTATGCTTCAACCTGCTGCATTTGGTCATTACTGAATATCTGAACTTGCCTCCAGGTTACAGACCAACCGACTCGACGACCATATAACGGACCGGTGAAGCATCAGCGCAGGCAACGCCACGTCTATCTGTCCTTTAGCACCCCAAGCCCTTCACAAGCAGCCGACACTCTACCACTTGTGAAAGCGGTGTTCAACTTCATCGACCTCCTTGAGTCGCGGAACAAATTCACTTTCCGGCCAGAGGTCAGATTGCCACCCCTATGTTATTTACAAGTCCTAACTCGTTCAACAGACGATTCGCAAGCTCAAAGCTACTCGTGAAGATCTCGATAAGGAACTCCTCAAGGACATCACGGAAGAGAAGGAGAAAGGGGCTGAGGACGAAAAGCGTGCGGCCAAACGTCGCGCTGAAGAGGAACGCATCGCAAAACTCAGCGCAGAACAGCAACGCAAGCACATGGAGAAAGAGAAGAAACGTGCTCAGAAGAAGTCACAGAGTGCTCGTGTCAAGATGGGGTGAACACAACAGCGAGTTCGACTTCGCCGCGGTGTAAGGAAAGCACCTTGTACCGCTTTATTTACTTACATGTATTAGAGTGTGGGGTATATAATCTTAAGGGCTTTCAATGCGGATGGTAATGAAATGAAACAAGACAAACATGACTGATTTTATGCCTGAATGCAATTAGGTACAGGTACGATGTAAGGTGTGGAATGCTGGGTGGAAAACACGTTTACTGAGAGAGGTTGCATTATCCAGAGGCTCAGGATGGTCGGTAGTAATGCATCAATGAGTGAGAGAGGATAAAGAGCCTTGGACGTGGAAGGAAGCCGAGCCATATGGGGTCGACATGACAACCGATGAATCCGAGAAGGAGGCTCACGATCCATTATGCTTGTATAGGAGCATGCACAGTCCCTTTCATCTGCCACTCCTAACCTCACGTACGTAAAAAAGGGTTAAGCAGGGTCAGCATAGTTCCTGGAGAGATCGATGCCTGTGATATGTGTGTTTGTAAGCTTGACTGGTCTCGGTCTAGCACCTTTGCGACCTTTCTTCCTTTGAGGTAGGTTTCGAGCCGCGAGATTTTGGGATACAGTCGCCGTGAGGCCCTCTGTAGCTCACCATCAGTACCATTTTTAAATTCGATCGACCTTGTTTAGACTCACCGTTGTTCAAAGCTCGAACCACATCTGCCTCCTCTGGTACCTTTTGCTCAGCCCAGAGTCTTCGAAACTCTGTCAAACAACATGTTAGAGACGACGACACGAGTTGACGTACGAATGACCAACCATCATCGACCTTCATTTCCTCGGCCTCTACTCTGGATTGCGCGTTCCAGAACACAAATTTCGCATTCTTTTCGTCGTTCTTTCCAGCCCGCATGACCAAGACGAGGCCCTCCTCTTCTAGTTCCTTGATCGCTTCTGCCGACCCTTTCCATGATTCCTTCAGCACCTTAACAGAGACGCCCGCCCCTCGCTTGCTCAGCTTCTGAATTTCGTGGACGATCGCATCTTTGCTGTTCACCAGCACCTCAGCCTGGATCCAAGGACGAGACCATGTCAGTCGACAACGAGAACGAGCGTAACACCGAGTCTGGCGGCAGCGCGTTTGGTCGCTGGCACGAACCTTATACGAGTACAGGTCCGTACTGGAGTCCCACTGCACCTTCTGGTGGTTCCTCATTCGCTCCACTGCAGTGTCATCTGTGATCATAGTCGTGTTCGCGAGTATTGCCAGTTCCTCCAACGAGATCATGCGTTCCGGGTTTTCCTACACGGTGGTGGACATCAGAAACTTTAGACTTAATTCGCTTTGAGGTAATCAATGTACCCGAAGCCATGTTACGGCCGTGTGGACCTGTGTGAGGAGATCCTTGCCAGCATGGGTGTCTTTGGGTTGCGAGTAGACAATATCTGTGCAATGGAATCGCGATCAAACGCTGAATATGTCCATCAGAACCTCATGATTGCATACTGCTCTTTTGGCGAGGTTTCTTGGAAACTGGAGGCATGGTCAAGGGTCAAATGATGATTGAGGCTGGAGTGAGGCTGCGGCCATCTTCGTTGGTTGGACGTTGGACTCTTCTCCTGAACATAGGGTAAAACCTGGCCTCCGGCTGAGTTTTGTGCATGGCTAGAAGACGAAACCCTTAAGGGTGGAATGGTGGACAACGCATGACGACGGGTTCACTAGGGCGGTAGTTCCTTGCGATAGTTACTTCAGGACCGTGAATATTGCCCAGTCAATTTCAACCTAAGAGTGTTCACGTGTACATTTCATGGTCTCTCCATAGCCTACACAACCTTCACCAAATGCTCCGATGATGTCTCACCCTCACCGCCGCTCCTATTTAAATTGTCTCTTGACTGCACGCGGATGATTGATGATTTACCTATATCTTGATTTTCGGATCAGGCCTCACAACCTCCTCCCCTACCAGTCCTGGCGGAGAGGTCGCCCGGCTTGGGACCTGGAGCATCTTCGACTGACCCCAAACTGGGCCCAGAAGAATTGCAGTTGGATGGAAGGATCAGAAAGTACCCGGCCAGTGGAATCCCGGCCTAGAGTAACCACCCGCGATCCACTGAAAATATCACGATCGGAGCGTCGGCAGATACAACTGCCACCGCATTTCTTGTCCGGTAGCAGGGGGCACCGGGAACATCCCCCCAAACGTGCATTCATCGCCGTGATATCTAAGCATCGGACATTCGGCTCCTCCTGGGGCTGGCCCGCAACGGATAGGTTATTACGTGTTCTTCATAGTTTGGCCATATGCACATTGCCCTCTTTGAATATTTGTCAGGTCAACGCAGCTCTCGGGGCCATTTGGATCCCCTCAACGTCCCCAACCTCGCCCAGCGCCTTCACCTCAGTAGCTCCAGGGAGGACAACAGGTGTCAGAAGTTCCTAATGTCGGTCTCCGAGGTCATAAAAACATTGTCGTGGCAGTGCTAACTGAGAGAGCAGAAAAGCACATCGCGTCTAGCACCCTAAAATACACACAAACCACCGTACAGGGAAGCACTGTATCTATGACAACCGGCATCTTCTATGCGCCACCGTCAGAGTATTGCCTCCGGTTTGAAACCGCAAAGCAAATCGTCAAATGGATGGGACCAGCTATATCGGCATTCTGCAACTAAAGCCTGCTTC
>Ga0307513_10012547_pt1 | contig 10446 bp, 7 predicted proteins | sample 15_EM_MG_FD_202174 | JGI IMG/M metagenome (GOLD analysis project Ga0307513, IMG submission 202174) | Populus trichocarpa ectomycorrhiza microbial communities from riparian zone in the Pacific Northwest, United States - 15_EM | ecosystem: Host-associated > Plants > Roots > Unclassified | place...
CGCCGCATGCCGTGAGCGACAGGATCCCCACCAGGAGAGCGTGCTTCATACCCTGGACGGTAGCGCAGCCGTCCGCCGCTGTGGTGGGCCGCGCATTCCAAAATTGCTCGCCGACCGGGCGAGCCCGGCAGCCTCGAGCGCCGTCGCCGTCGCCGTCGAGCGGCACTCCGGATCCGCTATCTACGGTGTCGCATCCGCCGGCCCGCGGGATCTGTTCGGCGGCTTGTGCGAACGAACGATGGCATCGCGTCGCAGTTGTGTGGCACACGTATGACTTGTTGATGACGGCGCGACTCGTGTCCGGAAAGCGTTGTGCTGGACATGTCATGCCGCATAGATTGCGCGCCTCGACGAAAGGCAGTGTTATGCGTGTTGCCCGTCTCGCAGTAGTCGCGTCCTTGATAGGCCTGTGTTTATGTTTGCTTGCCTCGCAGGCGAGCGCTCAGGTCACCACCGCCAACGTCCGTGGCACCGTGAAGAGCGCCGACGATGGCCAGCCCATGGCGGAGGTCGAGGTCACGCTGGTCAACGAGGCCACCGGGTTCTCGAAGACGGTGACGACCAACGCCGACGGTGGCTTCGCGTTCAACAACCTGCAGGTCGGCGGTCCGTACCGCATCACGGCGGTCGTCGTCGGGTTCAAGAACGCGGAGGAGACCAACATCTTCCTGACGTCGAACAAGACGCGCGACATCGGCCTGGGGTTAAAGCTCCAGGAAGAAGTCATCGAGGTCGCCGGAACGTCGATCGCGCGCAACACGTCGAACCGCACGACGATCACCGCGGCCGAGATCGACTCGCTGCCGTCGGTCAGCCGCGACCCTCGCGACCTGGTCCGCCGCAACCCCGAGGTCTCGGTCGAGGGCAAAGACAAGACGATGTCGGTCGGCGGCAACAACAGCCGGTTCAACAGCGTCACGGTCGACGGCGTCCGCCAGGACGACGACTTCGGCCTCAACACGAGCGGTTACCCGACGCGGCGCAGCCCGATCTCGCTGTCGGCGGTGCAGGAGATCACGCTCGAGAGCTCGCCGTTCGACGTCCACTTCGGCAGGTTCCTCGGCGGCAACGTCAACGTCGTCACCAAGTCGGGCACCAACGAGCTCAAGGGCTCGCTGGTCGGCACGTACTCGAGCGACGCGCTGCTCGGCAACAAGTCGCGCGAGGACCGGATCAACGTCGACTACAGCGAGGTGCGCTACGGCGCGACCGTCGGCGGCCCCATCATCAAGGACAAGCTGCACTTCCTGCTCAGCGCCGAAGGCCTCACGGCCAACACGCCGACCGACGTCGGCGTGGCCGGCTCCGACGCCGCCAACCTCGTCACCAAGGTGTCCGCGGACGACCTCGCGCGCATCAAGGAGATCGCGAGCCGAGTCTACGGCTTCAACGCCGGCGACACCGACCGGTCGCTCGATGAAGGTGACCTCAAGCTGCTCGGCAAGCTCGACTGGGCGATCAACAAGCAGCACCGCGCCAGCGTCAGCTACCAGCGCACCGGCGGTAACCAGATCCAGCCGACCAACTCGACGGACACCACGCTGCCGCTGACCTCCGGCTGGTACGACGCGCGCGACACGCTCAACACGTTCTCCGGCCGCGTGTTCTCCGACTGGTCGGATCAGCTGTCGACCGAGGTCGAAGTCAACGCCAAGCTGGTCTCGAGCAAGGTGCCGCCGCTCAACGGCAACGGCTTCATGGCGGCGACGATCAACGTCTGTGGGCCGACCAACATGGACCCCGATCCCAACGGGCCCTGCCAGACCCCCGACGCGATGGGCAAGCTCACCAACTTCAACGCGCCGGGCAGGATCACGCTCGGCCCCGACGAGTTCCGCCACGTCAACACGCTCAATGACGACGTGATCCATGGCAAGGCCGAGGTCAACTACCTCTCGGGCATCCACCTCGTCTCCGCCGGCCTCGAGTACGAGACGCTGCGGATCAAGAACCTGTTCGTGCCCGGCGCCAACGGCGTCGCCCAGTACTCCTCGATCGCTGACTTCGAGGCGCAGCGCCCGACCTCGATCAGGTACTTCAACGCGGTCACCAACAACGCCGAGGACGGCGCGGCGAACTGGAACTCGAACACGTGGACGGCGTACCTCCAGGACCAGATCAAGTTCACGCCTGACCTGACGATGCAGCTGGGGCTCCGGCTCGAGGCGTATCAGACGGACGACAAGATCACGCGGAACGAGAACTTCGTCACCCGCAACGGCTTCGACAACACCTCGACGCTCGACGGCCGCAACATCCTGATGCCGCGCCTCGGGCTCAGCTATCTGCCGACTGACCACCTTAACCTGCGCGCCGGCGTCGGCCTGTACAGCGGCGGCACGCCGAGCGTGTGGGTCTCGAACAACTACACCAACGACGGCGTGCGAACCAACTCGGTCACCTGCACGGCGACCGGGATGTGCGGCGGCGTGCTCGGCTCCACCATCATCAATAATTTCGACGGACGCGAGATTCCGCAGGCGCTGAAGGATCTCGTCGCCGCGGGCAATGGTTCGGTCGACGCCCTCGATCCCGACTTCAAGATCCCGTCGGTCTGGAAGTTTGGCACCGGCGCCGACTACTCGTTCGACATTCCCGGGCTCGGCAGCGCCGGCAAGAACATCGAGCTTCGAGGCAACTACACGTACAGCAAGACGTTGCACGGAGTCACCTGGCTCGACTTGCGCCGCGACAACGAGAGCCTCGGTGGCACGGCGATCAACACGCCGATCGGTAGGACCCCGGACGGCCGGCCGCTCTACGATCCTTCGTTCAACATCAGCCGCGGCACCGACATGCTGCTGACCAACACGAGTTTCGGCTATGGCCACGTCGGCAGCGCTCAGGTACAGAAGGGCTTCCCGTTCGGCCTGTTCGTCGCCGCGTCGTACGCGTACCAGAACGTCCACGAGGTCAACCCGGGAACCAGCTCGCGGTCGGTCAGCAACTATGGCTTGTCGGCGGTGGTCGATCCGAACAACCCGACCGACGCGATCTCGAACTACCAGCGGAAGCACCGCTTCACGGGCGCGGTCGAGTACTCGCAGTCGATCGTTGGTCAGTTCAGCGATTCCCGCATCTGGAAGGCGATGAAGACCAGCTTCGGGATGTTCATCGAGTCGCGCTCGGGGCAACCGTTCTCGTGGACGTTCGGAGCGACCGAGAACGTCAATCCCACGTCGATGCGCGCGGATCAAAACGGCACCAAGCTCGGCAAGATCTTCGGTGAGGAAGCCACGTTCACGACGCGGAACCGCCAGCTGTTCTACGTCCCGACCGACGCCGAGGTCTGCGAGTCCGACGCGATCACGGAAGCCTGCAAGGTCGAGCTCAAGGGCATCAGCCGCGAGCAGCTCAACAACTTCATCGACCGCGTCGGTCTGTCGAAGTATCGCGGCAAGATCGCGCCGCGCAACTCGTCGTCGAGCCCGTGGTTCACGAAGATCGACGTGCGGTTCGCGCAGGACCTGCCGAACCCGATCAACGGCCACCGCGCGCGCTTCATGATCGACATCGAGAACTTCGGCAACCTGCTCCACGACAAGTGGGGTCGCTCACAGTCCGTGCAGTTCCCGTTCATCGCTCCGGCGGTGGACCTCGACTACGACCGCGTCAACAACAAGTACATCTACACCAGCACGCGCTCGACCAACCCGACCCGCGTCGACGTCCTGCAGTCGGTGTGGCGCGTCAGCCTCGGCCTGCAGTACGACTTCTAGACCACTCCTGCGGACTGCTCTCGCCCGTCTGCGCTCGTCGCAGGCGGGCGTTTCTGCGTTTCGGGCCGCGCGCCGCCGATTGTTGACAGATAGCTGTCATCCCGTGGTGCTACTCCAAGATCATGAAGCTCTATTTCCACCCGCTGTCCGGCAACTCGCGCCGCGTCCTGCTCGTCGCGACCCACCTCGGCGTGTCGCTCGAGCGCGTCCTGGTCGATCTCACCCAGGGCGAGCAGCGCGGCGAGCCGCACCTGGCGCGCAACCCGAACGGCCGCGTGCCGGTGCTCGAGGACGGCGACTTCGTGCTGTGGGAGTCGCGCGCGATCATGCAGTACCTCGCCGACCGGACGCCCGGCCAGACGCTGTACCCGACCGATCCGCGCGAGCGCGCCGACGTCAACCGCTGGCTGTTCTGGTGTGCCGCGCACATGGCGCCCGCCAATACGGTGGTCGTTCTGGAGAACTTCGTCAAACCGCGGACCGGCCGCACGACGGACCCCGCGGAGGTCGCGCGCGGCGAGGCGCTGGTCGCGCAGTGTGCCTCGGTGCTCGACGCCCACCTCGCCGGCAAGACCTGGGTCACCCAGGACCAGCTGACGCTCGCCGACTTCTCGCTGGCCGCGTCGTTCGCGCTCGCCGAGCCGGCCCGGATCCCGATCGCGCCGTACGCTCACCTGCGCGCCTGGCTCGGCAGGATCGCCGCGCTCGATGCCTGGCAGAAGACCCAGCCGCCGCTGTCCCGCTGATCTCGAGACTCGTCGGGCGGGCCATGGCGTGGACAGCTACCGCGCCGTCAGCGTGGCGGTCGCCGCGATCGTCCACGCGAGCACGTCGTCGACGTTGATGCGCTGAAAGCCGAGCTTGGCCGTCTTCACCGCGCCGGCCGACGTCAGCGTGGCGGTCACTTCGACGTCCGGCTCGTTGGTCGGCGCCGCCGCGAACGTGAGCGTCGTGCCGTCCGTGCCTGGCGACGCCGATACGAAGGTGTAGCTGGCGATCTTCGGTGGGATCGGGCCCACCGGGCAGGGCGGATCGGAGAGCACCACCGCCTCCAGGTTGAGGTCCTGCACCTTGCCCGACCGCACCGCGCCTGACGCCTCGATCATCAGCTCGATGTCTACCTGCTGGAGCGTCATCGTGTAGTCGCAGAACGGCAGCCCACCGAAGTCGACCGGCGGCGTCATCTCGATGTGGCCCTTGTACGTCGTCGTGCCGACCATCTGGTCGACCACGGCGCCATCGTCCGGCGCGCGCGCGACGTCACCGCACGCCGCTGCGCACAGCACGACGGGGAGGCTCCTGAGCTTCATCACGACAGTCTGCCGCAACTTGCACTCCCGGTCGACCACCGCCCGGCCCCCGCGCAGCTCGCATCGCTCGACCTGATCAGCGCCGAACGTGGTCCTCATCATCAGTCAGCGCTCCGCTCACGGGTCGGTGCACGTCACATCCGTGATGACCTGTCCGGGGCCTTCCGCATCCTGCAAGCTGACCTCCTCCACCATCACCGACAGCAGCACGCCGCGATCGGCGAAGGTGCCGAGCTGTGTGCAGCCGTTTTCCTGTGGAGTCTCGGTCGGGCAGCAGATCCCCGGCGCATCGGTCGCGAACCCACTGCTGGAGAACGTGCTCGCAATGCTGTTTGGATTGCCAGTTTTGAGCTTGCAGAACGCGTCGGCGTCCGCTTGCTGGCAGCCGTTTCCGCCGCCCCACGCGCCGCAGGTGCCGGCGCAGAACAGCTGGGTGATTCGCGAGAAGTCGTAGCGGCAGGTCTGATCATCCATCGGCACTGCCGCCGACGGACTCGACGGTGGGTCTCGCTCTTCGCCGGCCGCAGGGTTGCGCTTGCCATCGCCGCATCGCGACGTGGTGCAATCGCCATTGCAGCTACGGGTCTCGTCGCCGTCGTCGCACTCCTCGTTCGGATCGACCGCGCGGTTGCCGCACCGCGGGGCGGTGCAGTTGGCGTCGCATGCATCGCCGTTGATCGCGTTGCCATCATCGCATTGCTCGTCTGGATCAACCACGGCATTGCCGCACCGCGGAGTGGTGCAGTTGGTGTCGCATGCATCGCCGTTGATCGCGTTGCCGTCGTCGCACTCCTCGCCTGGGTCAGCGTGGGCATCTCCACAGGCCGCGGGCGTCACCTGGCACGACGGTGCGTCGGCGCACGCGGGATCGGCGCAGTCCGCCAGCAGATTGCCGTCCTCGTCCCCTGAAGCACCACAGTCTTCTTCGACTGGGGGGGACGGCGCGCCGAGCGGCGTGAACGTGACCGGCTCGACCGAGCAGGCGGCCACCGCGCCCAGGCCGCACAGGCCGCACAGGCCGCACAGGACCGCGACGCGCAACGCGGCGCCAGGGCTCATCGGAGCTCGACCGGAACGGTGCGCGCTACGCCATCACCGAGATCGATCCGAAGCTGATAGTGACCGGCCTCGAGCCCGCGGGTGGACCACTCGAACTCGTAGTCGCGGTCGCACGGCTGGTAGTGGAACTGCGAGTCATGGCCACCGCCGCTGGAACGCGCGGGGACCTCCGGACCCGGGACGCCGCCGATCACCGCCGCGACATAGAGCTTGGCCACGAGGTTCGTGATCCCGAGGCTTGCTCCGCGGAGCGCGAACTTGACCGGAACGGTCCGGCCGCGCTTGAGCCGGTTGCCGCCGCCCGGATGCAGCGGCGCCAGCACGTTGGTCCAAGCGTACGACACCAGCACCGGGAAACTGCCGTGTGCCACGTTGTTCGCCGCATCGGTGGCGCTGCATGCGACCGTGGTCAAGCCGACCCCGAACAGCCCGCCCGACGTCGGCGCGCAGGTCACCGACACCGGGCCGTCGCGGTCGTCGTTGGCCGAGACCGCATATGACACCACGGCTCCCGCGGTGCTGGAGGCGTCTGCGAGCACCTGTGTCGGCAAGCTGAGCTGCGGCGGCGCGATGCCGCCGCAGTCGAGGTACAGGTGCAGATCGACCCACTCCGGCGGCACCGCCAGGATCTCGGTCTCGACATAGGTCCTCGACGGCTCGGTCGGCGAGAAGCAGCCGGGGTACTCGGCGCGCACCACGTAGTAGCCGGCCACCGTATCCCAGGCGAAGTGGCCTTCCGCGTCGGTCTGGTCCGGGTTGCTGCGGTTCTTCGGCGACATCAATGCGCTGCCACCGGGCACGATCGCGAATGGCCCCACCGGCGACTCCGAGCGATACAGCGTCACCGTCGCGCCTGCGAGCGGCGCGCCTTCCACGGTCTGTACCCACCCGCTCGGGTCGATGTACAGGTCGAAGGCCGATGTTCCGCTGAGCGGCGGGACCTCGTCCGTGGGGTCCGGATCCGGACACGTCAGGCTCATCGTGACCGTGACCGCGCCGTGCGCCGGCGCGAGCGCCGGAACCGCGGCGACATAGGTTCCCGAGTGCCTTGGAGGCGGTGTCTCGATCATGTCTCCGCACTGGAGCAAGCCTTCATCCGGAGCGTCGCAACGCGCGAAGTTCGCCGGTCCACTCTGGGTGATCATGTAGCGAGCGACTGGCGCGTTGAGGCCGGCGACGCTGGGGCACCCCTTGGTCGTCAAGGTGAGCGGTGCCTGCCAGTACACCCGGGGAACCGAGCCGAACCCGCCACCGACCGAAGGCACGATCGACGTGCCGCTTGGGATGAACGTCGGGAAAGCGAGCACGACATCCGCGTCCGCGATCACCTGATCCGTTGCCGTGAACGTGACGTCGCGGTGGTTCGTCAGCACCTGCGAGCCGGCGGGTGGCGACACCGTGACTTTCCAGACCGGACAGCCCGCAAGGTCCGCCGGCGCGAAGCCGCTGAGGTTGTAGCGCCCCGCGCTATCCGTGCTTCCCAGGACACAGGCATCGATTCCTGCGCAGGTATCGCACGCCTGCACCACCGCACCCGCGATCAGCGCGTTGTTGGTGTCCAGCACCACGCCTGTCACCACGGCCGTATCCGGTGGCAACCCACCGCGCAATGGGAATACGTAGCGACCGAGCACGGCCGATCCGAGGCTCTTCCCGATCAGCGCGTCGGGACCGCCGTCGATCATCGTGGTCACCGCGTTCGAGCCCGGGAGCTCGTGGAGGACCGTCGTCCCGTCGTAGATTCCAGCGCGAGGCAGCACCACGCCTGTCCCGGTCGGATCGTCCCACTGGATCTGGTCGTAGTTCATGTAGACATCGACATCGCCAGCTCCGGTATCACTTCGACTGACCAGGATGAGCTGGAACCGGTTGAGCAGGCTGTCCTGGGTATCGAAGTGACCGACATCGACCCAGTTGACACACAGCGCCGGGTGTCCACCGAAGCTGATCGGGCCGTAGGTCACCGGGCTGGCGGCCGGCCCTCGCGTATCGACGTCGGCATGGAACAGCGCGATCAATGGAATATTGAACAGCTCCCAGGCGCGCAGGATCCACCACAGCGGCGGCGTCGGCAGGCTGAACGCCACGTAGCCGTTGTTGCTGACGCGCAGGCTGGAGCGGAACTGGTCCCCGATGAAGACGTCGAAGCCGAGGGGGATCGGAGCGGTGTCGTCATCGTCATTACGTGGGATCACGTTCGCCGTGCAGCCCGGATCGGACACCACCGCCTGCGCGGCGGCGAGCGACTCTCGTGCCAGCGAGACCGTCGCCGTCGCCAGGACTGCCACCACCAGCACGATCGCTTGTTGCCCTGAAGGTTTCACAGCCACACCAGCTCCTGCGCTGTTGCTTCCAACAGCCGCTCGTCGGGCGGCCTCACAATTCGGCGCCTCTGAAAGATGAGCGATCAGCTGCCTAGAGGGGTGCCCCGCGCGCCCTCTGCACCTCTGTACATGATTCGCAGACGACGCCGCAACCGTCATTTTCGGCCATGTCGGGCGGCGTGATCGCGCGTTCACCCGGAGTATTCGTGCTGCAGCAATACGCAGCAGGTAACCGCTTGGTGTTTACCGAGTGAGTAGCCCACGCCTCGTCGTGTCTTATTGCGCAGTACGGAGACACCAGCAATGGCATGTACGCAATGCGCGCGAGTGACAATATGGTCGACTCGAAGGCTGCTGCCAAGGGCGTGGTGATAGCAATCTACCCGCCGAGGGACAGGTGATGAATGCAGGTGAGCCCGAGCCGGTTGCAGGCCTCGTCGGCCAGCTGGCGGTGCGCTGGTTCAGGCAGAGACCATCGCACGCGCACAGGGTGCTTGGCGCCGGCGGGGCCGTCGACCAGGGCGCGAATCGCCTGGTCCGCAGTCATCCGATGTCGGGTACCGATCAACGTCGCCGCGATCGAGGTGACGCCGTGGTCATGCGCAACGGCGAGTGCCTCTGGGATCGCGGCGCGCACCATTCGAGCGCAGTCGGCGGGCGAGTACACCGCGCCATCGATGTTGTGTGGATAGGCCGCTGACACGATGATCGTTGCCCACCGCCCGACAGTGCGGTGGCGACCGCGCCTCCGAGTCGACAGAGCTGGCCGTCGACGGGCAGCAGGATCGCGTCCGCCTCGACGAGCTCCACGCGGGCAGCGACGATCTCGACCTGGACGCCGTTCGACGTGGCCATCGCAGGCACGCGGAGTCAGCGAGCTTTCGCGATCGCCGCGACCGCGCCGGCCGCGGCGTCGTGCAACGGACCGGTGGTGGCGCCGGCGAGCTTGCCGAGATACACGCGGATCTGCTCGCGCCGGTCGGCTGGGAGGACGGCCCAGACCGGTCCGATGCTCCGGGCCACGTTGTGAAGCACCACAATCCGATCGGCGTCCGAAACGCGCTTGTCATCTGCCACCATGACGTGGCCATAGAGCATGTCCCCCATACCCTTGCGGAACGTGGCCATGCCCTCGCGACGCACCTGCAGGCTCGGTTCATCGGCCGCGAACGAAGCGAGGAACGGGTCGACCTCGGCGTTGATGGTCAGCGAGACGTCCAGCAGCGCACCGAACAGCTCGAGTTGCTCGCGCGGCGGCGGGCCGAGCCCGTTCGCATACAACTTCGCGGTCCGATTGAGCGCCTCGTAGCGCGTCAGGTGATCGCCGAGCCGTTGGGCGATCGCCATCGCCGGGTCGTCAGCCGGCGCGGCAGCGAGCCGCGCGAATACGTCACCGGATCGCTTGCCCTGGTAATGCGGCAACCGCTCGGTATGGCCATTGGAGGCCGTGGCGATCGCGTCGGCCGCCTTCGTCAGCTCCGTCGTCGACCACACGTGGCCGGGATCTGGCACGCCGGCGGCGACATAGTCGGCGGTACCCCACGCCTCTTGCGGCAAACCCCGTGTGCCGCAAGCAAACAATACGACCACCAGCCAGGCGCGTTGCACCGTCCATGCGTAACGCGGTCGGAGGATCCGGCGCAACAACGCTTCAACGCCTTGGCGTGGCTGGGATGTGCGCCACTGTTTTCTACCGCTAAGCCGCCGCTACTGCTCGCGGGGGAGGGGCTGGCCGAGCTTGGGCTCTTCCATGGGCGCGTTGCCGGGGTCGCCGCCGGCGACTTCGCCGGTGTCGAGGTTGACGCCGTGCTCGGTGAAGACGCGCTTGGCGATGGCTTGCTGGTCGGCGTCGAGCAAGGCGAGCGCCTTGCGGATCGCGTCGCGCAGGTGGCGGGCGCGATCGCGGTGAGCGGCGTTGACGGTGTCGGCGGGGATGTAGTACTGGCCCGACGTGGCGCCGGATGGGTTGCCAGTGGGAGCGTTCGGGAAGGCTTCGTTGCCGCCGTAGGTGCCGTCGTCGGTCCTCGAGCCGCT
>Ga0307513_10012549_pt1 | contig 10446 bp, 10 predicted proteins | sample 15_EM_MG_FD_202174 | JGI IMG/M metagenome (GOLD analysis project Ga0307513, IMG submission 202174) | Populus trichocarpa ectomycorrhiza microbial communities from riparian zone in the Pacific Northwest, United States - 15_EM | ecosystem: Host-associated > Plants > Roots > Unclassified | place...
ATATTTAGGGACAAAGTATCTCTCAAATGAAGTTATCCTCCGAACAGGAAAATGATGGAGTAAATTATAATTTAATCTGTGTTTTCTATGATTTTGATAGTTAGTCCCTCTGTTTTTTGAAAAGCATAAAGTTTTCCCTTGACCAAAGTTGACTGTTATTTGTTTTCTGAAATTTCTAAACTACCCTTTTTTATTTTGTCTGTAATAGGTAAGATTGAAAATTTTGATTAGAAATGAAGACATTTTAGGCAAAAAACCAATTTAGTCATATAATAATTTACTCAAAATGATGACCAGGTTTAGACCTACAAAATTGCAGATGGCATCATACGAGGAAGATGGATAGCAGGTCTTCTATATATTACATGCAGTTTTATTTACTGGAAAGTGGTTTTTTATTAAAATATAATTTTAAAAAAAAAAAATTATTTTTTGATATTTAATAATATAATGGAAAATAAATTAAAAAACACTTTCCAGTATTTAGTTATGCATGTCATGGAAAATTAATGAGCTGGAAAATAACTTATTAATGTTTTATTTTTTTAAGTTTATTAAAATAATAAGGAACAAATCTTACAAATTAAAAAGTTGAATGAGAATGAAATTGAAAAAAAATATAATTTCATAAATTATCTCAAATAAAATAAATAATAATCAAAATAATAGATATCAAATCTAAAAAATAAAAAAATTGAAAGATAAAAAAATTAAAATAATAATAATTACCATTTCATAAATTATTTCAAATGAAATAAGTAACAATCAAAAGAATGAGAACCAAATTTGATAGATAAAAAATTTCAATTAAAAAATGACAAGGAAAAAACAAATAACAATTATAAAAATGAGGACCAAAGTTAATATAAAAATTACATTCTAAGAGATGAAATTGAAAAATAAATATTCAAAACAAAATATATATAGCAATCAAAAGTTTGAGGACCAAATTTGATATAATCAGCAAATAATATAACATTTCTAAATTTTCCACAACTTCCGGAAAGTGTTTTCCGCCCAAAATAAAAGGTAAACACCTTTTCTGGAAACCAAACTAAATTTTTCTTTGACTGGAAAGTATTTTCCGTTGACCAGAAAGTATTTTTTGTAGACCAACTTTTCTAAAGACAAATAAATACAGAAAAATTTGGAAAGTGATTTCTCGAAAACTATTTTTCGGGAAACAAACACATCCTAAGAGTATAACTATAAAAGATGAAAAAATTGAAAGATAGGGAAACAAAAAAACTAGGGTTCTGATCAACTATTACCTTGAACAAGATATGTATAACTTACAGCACGTTGCAATGCATGCCAACATACAAGATAAATGAACATATCAGGAAAAAGAAGCAAAACTGCATACTCAGTTGTCTTCTTAAGATGTGTCAACGCAGGGAAATGAATCTCACGATATGCTTCCAACTCTTTCCTCTCCTCTTCTCCTCCACCATATTCACACAAAGAGTGTGCTAACATGTCAATTTCAAACCTCAGATGAATAGCTAGATATCTTGAAGCTTTGACTGCATGACCCACTTTTCCTTTCAGATTTGGTTCTGCAAAAGGACCAGTAAGATAATGATCCAGTGACCCTGGATGGGTAGCATGTTTACGCAGCCTTTGAAGGAGCAAGGCGCCAGTTTCTTGTATCTTGGGAACAAATTGCAGTGCATGAAAATTACATCTGCATCGAAGTCTCTAGATGAAGTCCGACATTAGGACGAGCACAGTAGGAAGGAAATGGAAGTAAGGATGATAATCAGGCATATATTGCTTACAATCTACCATCATTTGTAGCGGATTAGAGTACCAAAGACCTGATATTTACCTGCAACTGAAAAGGTATTGGATCAAATGCCAAGCGATTCCCAAATCCAACAAAATGGACTACTCTATTTTTCAGTAATATAGGGAGAATGCTTTTCAAATAAAAACTTGGCTCTGATTCTTTGGGGACATCTACATCTGTCACCTGCATGGGATTTGCGATATCTCACTATTAACAACAAATTACTGAAGATGAGAACAAATCAGGCATGAACGCCCTCAGAATTATTTAGGATAGGAAACTGACAGTGCTACCAATTGCCTCCAAATCCAGCGACTGCAACTCCTTAGGCAGTTCCTTCACTATCCGAATATCAGGAGTAAGATAATTAATAAAATGCTCCTCCTGATAGATGTGGCTGAATTGACTACGAAATATAAAAAGGACTGTTACTTTTCCATCTAAGTCATATGTAAGAATAAGAATGACTTGAATAAATCACTTTGATATGCAGTGATGAAGCATGGCGTTTATGGGAGCAGAAGTTAACTAACTCATCTGGGTACAAACACAAGATTATTTCACCGAATCAAATTATTAAAAGATGCAACTCAATTGAAGCAAGCATTTTCCTTGAGGATATCAATTTCAAGCCGGACCATTAGGCAGCCAACAGCTATCACTGGCAATTATGTTTTGTCCAACAACCAATATGTAGACTTTTTCTGAAGGAGAAATTTTGAGAAGAATATATTACCTCACATCTCTCCAGACGCTGCTGTACATAAATCTGGGAATAACAAGGGATGAATTCAGCAACCGTGCAAGAACCACAGCATTGCAAACCTGTTTTTAAAATAGAAGCAAGTTTGAAGCAGTTCAAAATGGTAAAGAATACAACGCATATCAGACCCTTCTGAAGCAAAGACAGTTGCATACAAAACTACAGCACAGAAACAAGGGTTGGATTCAGCAACTGTGCAATAACCACAGCATTGCAAACCTGTTTTCAAACTATACACAAGTTTGAAGCAGTTGAAAATGGTAAAGAATACAATGCATATCAGTATATCACCCTTCAGAAGCAAAGACAGTTGCATACAAAACTATGAAACTTGATTGCAAAGGAGTAATCATGAAAGCTGCAACTGGTCAAAGCATTACTTACAGCTACTCTTTGCTGGTTCATCCCCCCATTTGCAGTGACCAAAATGTAACCATTATTTCCCTCTACGAAAGAGAAATACCATGTCAGAACCAGTTTTGCACCACCATAACACACTATTTACTCAAATGTGAAACATCCAAGACATTTCCACATGAGACAGAAACACACGTCAATGCAGACATCAAGTCAAATACCCAACTGCATACAAACACAAACACACAGAGAAAGTAAGTTACCACTAGGATTCCAATCACGATGATCAGCGCAAGGTCTCCAAGCAGAGGCAGGAACAAATGGCTCCTGCCACAAATCTTTTGGCTCCTGTTTATTCTGTTCCCATGTTAAATATCAGGAAAAAAAAATATTAATACAGAACTCAAAAAAGAAAAAAAAAATCACAGCTACAAAAGATTTGGATAACAAGATAAAAATTCGCCAATTCAAATACCTTAGCAAGGGAATGGGCAGCCAAAGCCAACATCCTATCATAAGTATCCTTTCGTGGCATTTTTCCTTTGCCAATCTTTTTCAATCCATCCTGCATTCAAAAATTAAACAAACAATAATGGGATTTAAAAAAAAAATGCTCAAATTCTCCAAAAACAAGCAACGATGGGATTTTAAAAAAAAAATGCTTAAATTCTCCAAATCATTCACATATTACACAAACTTTACATATCTTTCCTAAATTAACAAAAATGAAATACAGCAATTAAACACCTTTTAACTTTTCCAAATTAATATAAAGAATCAAAATATGAACTTTTTAAGCTCAAATCTTCCTAATTAACGACAAATTACCAAACCATAGCATCCATAAAGTCACTCCATTTCCTTCTCCAAGTTCACAAAACATTACTACAGCTATTTTTTTAAAAAAAAAAATGTACCTTGATTGAAACTGAAATTGAAGGAGAATTTTGAACAGACATGTCTTTGTTGCCACTGGTTTCATCATCAAGTTGAAGCCTTAAAAGCATGAAGCCATTAAAAATAAAAAACAAACCCACCAAACAAACCAAACCCAGAATTCCTTTGAATTGCTTCTTTCGATACCAAACAACCTTCCCTCTCTCTCTTTTTCTCTTCCATTTCTTTTGCTCGAGTCGAGGAGAATGAGTCGGTAATGAGTGTTGATTGGAGAGGTCAGCTGATGGGGACATGCTAAAAAGGTTGACAACAGAAAAATTTACTCCTAAATTTATTTTAACATTGAGGCACCACAAATGAGGTGGCCTTTGAGTGTAAATCGAGCTGGATGATTGCTATAATTTTAGATACTATATTTTAGATACTACAACTATTTTTTGCTATAAACAGCATTGGTTAGAGACAGAGAACATATAGGATCCTGAGATGGTAATCCTATTTGTAGCCTCTTCTTGATGAAAATTTTGCATGCGCCAACACAAACCTCTGAATCATTCCACCTTGTTTTTTTGAGTTTATGGTGAGCTGGAATATATGTATGATTTCCTTTGTGCATTGCCAAGTTGAGAAACTAGCTTAACTGAGAAATGCTAGATTGAATTGCCTTGAGGACTCTATATTCTTGTTTTTTCTTTTGTTACAATGAAGTTCAATAATGCTAATCTTTTCAAAAGATTCTTATATTCAACAAAATTCAAAGTGGATTAGAATGCATTTCTAGTTTGGAAATGGATTTACAGAAACTGTGAAATGTTCTGAGATGAAAATGATGCAACTCGGTTTTTTTTATAGTGATAAATGGTGGATTTTCTTCGGACGAGCCTCTTGCAGTCTGAAAAATACCAGGCGAGTGACCAGAAAACGATTTGTTTGGTCCCTAAGGAAATTGCAAAATACCAAAACTTCTTCACCTACTTCCATAAAAGAGTTCGAGAGGCAGGTGGAACAGCCTGTTCATTGTCGTTTTCAAGTTCATATTTTCTTTCATGACCCACATGCTCCTCCATGCTTCAAATGTGCAATGAAAGGAAGAACCCATTGCCTCAATGACTTTGTTTTTGTCTTACCCCAGATTCCCAACCTTTTTGGTTTTTGGTTGGCAGTTTCTGATGTGGAACAGCATATTCAAATTGATAGTTCAATTCTGTCTGCAGGTGAAAAATCTTTGCCAAAATGTAAACTTGCAAAGATCAAGTGAAAATTCTTTTATTAGGCCGCATTATATATTGAATGTTACAGCATAAGATGGAAAAAGATTTTGGAATACAGTATTTATTCATTTACAGCTAAAGATGAAGTTAAATGTATGCAACTGGAATACAGTATTAAATCATTTACAGCTAAAGATGAAGTTAAATGCATGCAACTCACAATGTTTCAGGCATAATTACATATCTATCTGATCTGATTTTATAGCTTTGTAGCCTCTTTCCTCTTTATCTGTGCGTGTTTTGGTCATCCATTGATCTTTGTATGGTTGTATGCAAAATCGGAAGCTTCACTTCCAAGTTCAAGATGGGCCAAGACGCTCAAAATGATGAATCTATTGCCTCATGATCGGGGGTTCTATATGCAAATCCTGACTCGTCACTGGATCGCCTCTTGACCACACTGGCCCTTTGCACTAGTCGTACTAATGCTTGCACAACTTCAGACATGGGAGGGCGAAACTCAGGTTCCGGCTATAAAGAAAACAAAAATCATAAGTTGCCCATTTTCAGTTAAGAGAGTGATAATAAAGAAAACTGCAGCCAAAATCAAGCAACTCCAAGCAACCGTATACATGAGTGTTATGGCCCAAAATCATATCCAAAAGAAATAAATCAATGAAATTAAATGGGAATGTAGGCCATGACACGAATAGGCTCCATATGATGGAGCATATGATTTTAAGCTAAAAAGGTTTACTAGTTAGATAGCCATTCTGGAATTCTTTAAAATATCATGAAAGCTAAGGCTTGGTGCATATTTAGTCTTATTATCAGAAAAAAGAAACTTACCTGGACACAGAGGGCAATGATGTCAGCGAAACGTGAAAGAGACTTTGCAGGATACATGCCATTTAAGATAGGATCAACCATTTTTGCCAAGGCATCAATATCATGCAGTTGAGGAGTAGCCCATCTAACAAGTGACTGCTCTGATCTCACCCTCGAACTATGAAACCCCAAAAATTGGATAAGGGATAAATTTAAACCAAGTTCAAGAATAGCCCCAAAAATAAATGCTTAAACAAGTCTATGAACAAAAGCACAATTGATCAGTAAACAAGAGAAATGTTACCTGTCAAGTGGCTTCCGACCAGTCAATAGCTCTAGCATTACCACCCCAAAGCTGTAGACATCGCTTTTTACAGTGTATATTCCTGACAGAGCAAATTCAGGAGCACTATAACCAAATGAGCCAACCATCTGTGTTGAAACCTGTCAACGAGAATCATACTATACTTGGTCAGTCCGAATGCAACAAAAGGTATGTTAACAAAAAGTTCTAGAAAGCATGAAGTTAATGAGAGTTTGCAGTGCCAGCACATAATATTATTCACTCGTTTTCCTTTACCTGTCTCTCTGTGTTTGGTGTCAGAGCAGCCAAACCACAGTCTGACAAGTGGGGATTAAGTTCTTCATCAAGTAAAATATTTGCCGACTTCAAGTTTCTATGTACAACAGAAGGCAAGCAGACTTCATGCAAGTACCTGAGTAAACAGGCTACAATTAAGAGAGGATGTAGGGCATGCTGTATGAGAGAGAAAGAGAGAATTCTAACACCACACACACACACACACACACATATATATATAACATACTCTAAAGCACGGGCAGTGCCAAGTGCTACTCTAACACGTGCATTCCAAGATAATGTCTTGCTGCCATCATCAGCAAAGTGCAGTATATCATGCACACTCCCATTTGCTATATATTCATAAACCAAGAGTCGCTGCCCATGCTCCACACAGTATCCTACTAGGGAAACAATGTTTGGGTGCCTCAAGTGTGACATATTTGAAACAGCTTCAAGAAAGTTGTCTTCCTCCTGTAATGACAATGCTGCATTGTCGATCTTCTTAACAGCCATCATCTATATCAACAGAACAGAAGTTGATTACTAAACTATTGCAACAGAGATTAGCAAAACCTGTAAAGAAAAGCAACCCAACCAGAACACCAAGGGAAGAACTCTCACAGTCATGATGGCTTTATTTTTAGCATACTTTAAATCAATTTTTAGCGTACTTTAAGTCAGAAGAATTTAATCAATGTATTAACCGGAATTTACTAGATAAAGGTGAGTCATCGTGCACAAAAATTACATGCTCATTGTAGCTAGCAATAGGACCTCTTCAAGTGCACATAACACTGGTAGCTCCATGGACTCGTACTAATACAAATATAGAAACCAGCATGACCATAAGAACATAGATATTACTTTATATCCAATGATTTAAGTTACCTTTCCATTAGGAAACTCTCCTCTGTAAACACGACCAAGAGAACCTTCACCAATTAGAAACTCTTGACTAAAGCTATTTGTTGCTGTTTGTAGAGAAGCAACACTATATGAAGTGGCAGTGATGGGCGACTTCATTCTTTTTATGGATCCAGAATTCCCTTGTAATCTCTCAACCACCAATTTCTCTGCAGGTGGGGGCTTCAGATCCGTAACAGCAGCCATGTTTTTCACCCTTGACTCTTGCATATCTCTATCAACTGGAAAAACGAAGCAGAGCATAAACCTCAGTGGTTAGGATTATTATACAAGAGCTTCCAGCTTCAATCTATTAATTAAGGAACAAAATTTTGAAGCCTGTTGAATGAAGGAGGGGTTCAAAGTTATATTTTGCATTAATATGCAGACAGACCAACTAATCACAATCTTATTTAGACTATGGTGTCTAAGGAAAATGAGCTTGACTAATGTCAGGATTAAAAACACTATTTTAACTGCCTCGTGGAAACCAGTGTTGTAGATACTATGACCCCACATGAAACCAATTGCGCATTTATGTGGTCTCATATTCTGAAAATTCAAAAGGTTATCTCAGAAGAATAAAGATTCAAAGGACAGAAAACCTACTGTCATCTGTATCAGCAGGACGACTTCCCCGGGTAGCTAGAGGACCAATTTCCTTGCTTTTGTGCTTCTTAATGCAAAAGACAAGAGCAAGTAGTACAATGAGAACCAGAACAAGAGAACCCAGGGCTACACCTACAATAGCTCCCACTGAAATTCCCTTATCTGACTGTGATGGTTGACCATCAGAAGAAGGGGTGACAGGCGCACCAGATCCTGGATGAGTACGGTTTCTGTGAGATTTACCAGGAGGTGGTGGGGTATATGGTGGCGGAGGTGGAGAAGGACCATTGTCAAAAGAATTTCCATCGTATCTGATTTAATTATTCAAAGAGCTTATTTAACATATTGCAGAAGTAGAACGTGATAAATTTGGCATGGAAGAAACAAAGAGCAAAGAAACTTACATAAAGTTTGGGATTGAACTAAGCTCTTGAGGTATCCATCCACTAAAGTTATTGTTTGCAACATTTCTGTTGAAAATATAAGGTGCAATAAGAGCACAGTGGCAGATGACAGATTTAAAACCCCACCATTGCTAAAGGAACTTACAGAGTTGTCAAAGGCAAACCAGTAAGAACATTAAGAGAGCCAGTCAGTTGATTGTTCTGAACATTGCTGCAGCATATTAGAATATCACAAGCCTTTAATCAAACTTTCCAAGAGTTTGCAATCCTTTTCTTAAATTCACTTTATGTTACTCGGTTAATTTTGAATGGAGTCAGCACTCTACTCACAGTGTAGAAAGATTGGACAACGAATTAAAAGAACTGGGAAGATCTCCACTAAAGCTGTTGAAAGAGAGATCCCTGCATGCACAAGCAATAGTAAACATCCAAGAGAGCTATTTATTGGAAAGTAGATATGAGCATTATTGTGCTGGAAATGAAGAGAGTCAAAGAATAACATGGCAAATGCAGCCCCCATGGTGGGCAATTGGGATACAAGTCACATAAATGAAATATGTTTTCCTGTTCACTCTCTCTTTAATAAAATTTGTTTCTTCCCTCTTTCCTGATTGGTACTATCTTTCCACCATGTTAGACACCACAACACCATATTTTAGCTTTTTCCTGAAAAATGAATTCTACTTCAGCATATCCCTAATCTCCTCAACAGGTTACCTTTATTGAACTTATTGTGTTAATTCGCTCCTTCTTGTATTCTTTGAACAGTCAATTTTGTGAAGAAAAAAGTATCATAATGTGGCTTTTCCATCAACCATCATGATTCTTTGCATAGTACTATAAAAACTCAGTTGCACATGTATTTTAACAACGAAATTTCCAAGAACTAAAACTCAAATAACATCTGTTTTGAAGTAAGAAATCTCACATGGTTGCGAGGAGAGAAAGATTAAGGAAAACATCTCCAATTGATTGGGCGAGTGAATTGCGGCTTATGTTTCTGAAACCAAAGATGTTGAATCAGGGAATAATCCAAATCCTGCAATTACTTGACAAAATTTAAATGCATTCCAGATAAGCCACTCACAGATAACTAAGAGAAACCATGCTAGACATTGAATAAGGAATATTCCCACTCAAGTTGTTCTTGGCGAGATTTCTGCATTATGCAAGAATAGAATGAACACGTTATCAAACAATTCAAACAGATCGAAAACATCAGAAACAATTGACACGATGGAGCATTACAAGCTTGTAAGATTCGGTGGTAACTGATATGGGAATGAATCACGAAGGTGGTTGTCACTTAGATCTCTGGCAGGCACAAACAACCAATATCAGCGGCTCAAATAACCAATGAAAGCAACATAACTTCATCCACCCAAGAAATGAAATAAAGCATTAAATCTCTCACAATGTTCTCAATGACATGAGGTTTGCAAGCAAGTATCCCATTGTCCCGTCAAGTCCTAACCCAGAAATCTGACTGTCAACACCAGCAACACAAAACCATTCAACAAACAAACAAACTAAACCACTAAATCAATTAAATGCATAAATCTCAATGCACTTTCTCACATGGAAACAACAGCTGATCCTTCACAAGTGATCCCTTTCCATGACTCTGCACATGGATCCCCACCATTACTTTTCCAAGTGGTTAGCTGTGAAGGACTATTCAGCGAAGTGTACATAACTTGTAGAGCTTGAACTGCAACAACAACAACAAATACTTTCAATCCTCAAAACCAATCAATTTAACCCCTCAAAAAATCCACCGACATAAACCCTTGGTTAGTCCACGGGGAAATGAAAGCAATCAAAATGAAATGAGACAGCATTTCAATCATTAGATTAGTCGGGAGAAAAAAGAACAATTCTACTTTCATAAGCTAAACACAAAAGGTAGAACATCATCTAGCACATTTTCTCGGAAACAAAAAGAAAATAAAGAACTAGATTTTCAAAGAAAAAAAACAAAAAAATTATCATAGTAGTAGTTCATTTCTTGACTCTAGCTTCACTCCAACCAAAACAAACCCCAAAGTCAATAACTTTAACCACACCAATCACCATCAAACCAACCAAAAACAACCAAA
>Ga0307513_10012550_pt1 | contig 10446 bp, 9 predicted proteins | sample 15_EM_MG_FD_202174 | JGI IMG/M metagenome (GOLD analysis project Ga0307513, IMG submission 202174) | Populus trichocarpa ectomycorrhiza microbial communities from riparian zone in the Pacific Northwest, United States - 15_EM | ecosystem: Host-associated > Plants > Roots > Unclassified | place...
GTTTCTTTAAGTTTGTTTTGTTTTTAATTTCGTTCCTAATCATTTAATCTCGTTAGATTTTTTTTATCCAATCTGGTCTTCATTCTTTTAATTGTTTTTTTTTATCCTTTTCATTATTACTTTTTTTATTTATTTTATCTTTGGGAGTTTTATTTAATTTTATTTGGTTTCCAATTTTAGTCTTTTTTTTATATTTCTCTTTATTTTTTATCATTTTCTTCATTTTTTTTGTTTTTCAATGTAGTCCCTTATTAGTTTCTTTCAATTATTTTTGTGCATTGTTTAGACCTCATTTTTTAAATTTTAATTATTTAAAATTTTAATTTTTTTATGGTTTGAAATTTTTCTGTCTTTTACAGGGTAATCCCAGTCTCATAATCCGGTCCACTAGTTTCGATGATGAATCCAGTTTAAGTTCGATCTTTTTTAGGGTCTTTTTAAAAAATTATTATTTTTTCATTTTTTTCATTTAATATTGAATTGTTGGGCCTCGAGCTTGTTGATTTGTTATTCTTTCTTTTTTGTTGGGTTATCTCTGCTTTATATCTTAGATCGCAAATTAGTTGAGTTAACCTGGGTTGACTTGAGTTTTTTTAATTTTTTTTTTAAACATTTTACCCTATGCCATTTAATTATTGATTTGTTATTCTTTCCTTTTTGTTGGGTTGGCAACATGGGAGTGGTGAGTTTAGGTTTTTTTCTTATTTTAGAAAGAGAGGTTGAATATGAAGGTTCATTTGACCTATTTTTTTCTCATTTTGTTTTTCCTCTATCTCTTTTTTTTGTGTGTGTTTTTTAATTGCATGTTTTTATCCCTCCCTCCCCCTCCCTTTTTCTTTTTGATGATTTGCTTTACCTCTCCCTCTCCCTCTCCCCCTCTCATTCTTTTTTATTTTTATGATTTGTTTTACCTCCCCCCTTACACTCACTATTCAATCTCTTATTTATGCTCCCAATATCCCCATTGCAATCCCTTTTCCATCTTATCTTATCCTATCCTGTAAGTTGTTTTAGAAAAGGGTTTGTAATGTTCATACTGGTCCTCCCATTCTTCAATTACATTATGCTCGATAAACATTTTTTGTTGATTTTGTTTTGGAAAATTCTTGATTTTGAAAATTCATCAACACTCACATGACATGATGGGAGAAAAAAGTAGAAAAAAAATCACAAAATAGCAAAACAAATCACCAAAAATCATGTCAAAATTATATTTTTTGGAAATTGTTTTGAAAATATGTTGAAAAAAAAGGTAAGAAACATATGATGACATGGAGGAAGATGTCACGCTCTAGCGGCGTGTGCAACTTCCTCTAGTGTCGGAACTCCCCCATTATTGATGGCATTGGATACATCTCGGTGAGACCTTGTCGGCGATGCAACGTGTGTGGCAATTGGTTATGCATGAAGGTCTATTTTTTCTTTCTTCTCCTCCCTCTTTTCTCTCTCATCTCTTTGGAATTCACTCTTCTCTATCCAAAATTCAAAGTTGTCCTCTCATTTTGTTTTTATTTCAGTATTGGTCTTTTTTCTTTTGAGTTTGATTTTTTTTTTGTTTTGGGTGCTTTTTAAAAATCGAATTTTATTTTCAATTTAATCCCTCAACATTAGATTGATTGAGAATTAGCTTTTGTGATTTTTTTCAATGGGGTAACCCGGTCTCATGACCCAAGTCACATATTTGAATAGTTAATCCGGGTTAACAATGTTATTTTTTAGGTTTTTTTATATTGATTTTATTTTTCAATTTCATTTGTCAACATTGAATCTATTGGGAATTAGACTCCTTCATTTTCTTTGGTTTTTTTTCTATGAAGCTATCCTAATCTCATGACAAATGTCGCAAGTTTGACAAGTTAGGTCAGGTTGACCAGGGTTTTCTTTAGGATTTTTTTTTATAAAAAAATTAATTTTTTTTTAAATTTTAAATATTAAGTCTTCATAATTTTCATGTTTTGTTTTTTATTAAATGATCCTCTTTGGATGCTCCAGGCCATATGATTTAGTGGTTCGGATCCAAAAATATCCACATCCAATATCCAATATCCATACCCACAAAATATCAAAGAGTAGAGATTTTATTAATAAAGCCCGAACATGGTTGCAACCCAGATAAATAAAACACGTACAAAGAATAATAATGCTCGAATACAGCGCACCATAAGCTCAATCGATGGGTCATTTTGTAATTACCTTCAATATTGAGAAAGAGAGCAAAACGTAGAGATCCAAAAAGCCATAGCCAAGAGGGAGAAAATATAATAGAAAAATTGAAATCATGAAAAATTAAAAGAACTGAAAATAAGAGAAGACATAAATTAATCTCTATATTACATGAGCTGAAGCATTTTAGACTAAATATATCAGTTGATAAATTGCTAACCAATTAGATGCTGTCACGTATTCTAATACTATTGAAAATAATCTGAAAATGATTCATTTCATTTGGGAGAGGAGAGGAGAGGACCTCTAGCATGCTCTTCATGCTGCGAAGTTCTTGAGAGACTACTCTTTTTTTTCTTTTTCTTTTCCACATGCTGTGAAGTTCTTGAGTTTTAAGGAATTAGCCCATTATCTGAAAAGATATCATAGGCCCAGTAGGTCACTCGTGCTTGAAATTGGGTTGCCATTAGTGATAGAATAGTTGGGTTTTTTTTTTTAATTCTAATACAGTAAAAAATTAAAATAATAACACATTAGATAAAATATTTTGAAAGAAACTACCATTTAAAAGAGTTGCAGATAATATTATTATCCATGACTCGTGAATTGCAGGTTTTTTTAGGTACTTTTTTAAATTATAAAGTGATGAACACAATATACAATAAAGAAAGAAAGAGGAGAGGAGGAAAAAAAAAACCAGAGACATATCAAAACTTTGATAACAACACCATTAATATTGTCAAAAAAATCTTGATGGAAAAAAAAAATCACCAACAATAAAAGCACACACAATTTTGTTCTCCTAGTAGCATAAAAAAATTATGAACTTGAGACCATAGAGGGTTTGCTTTTCATGTTGTTTCAAGTTCGAGCCATGTGGTTGCTAATATGATGACCACTGGAGGCTTACATGGTCGTTAACTTCAGGGCTCGTGGAATTAGACGAGGTGTGAGCAAGCTGACCCGGACACCTACGTTAATAAAAAAAAATATTTCTATAAAAAAAAATCATCAAAGATAAATAAAATAAAACACACAATTTTGTTTCTTTTAATGGCATAAAATATTGTATACTTATAAGTTGACCAATTTTTTTTTCCCTTCATTTTTTCTTAAATGTTGGTGTAGTCTTCAGTACAAATCAAAGAGTATCAAACCACTTAATAATCTGAACAATCGATTCAAATTGGACGAGAGATATTACATGTATTCGGTTCAAGTTGGATCGCATATGTTTAACATTTAGAGCAATTGTTACTAAATTTCTTAAAAAGAAATTTGAAATAAAGTCAACGCCTTCATGTTCTTGCCAAGAAACAATTTCCCTTAATTATCAAGTTATTGTACGGCAAGGCTAAATTCTTTATTGGCTTGTTTCTTCCTAGACGTTGCGGCTGATTTACTTGGTGTAACGTGTGTGTGTGTGTGTGTTCAGCACATTTTGAGCAAAAACTTCACCAACTACCACAGAAACCTCGAGTTCAAGCAGATTTTTGAACCGTTGGGTGATGGGATTTTCAATTCTGACGGAGATTGGTGGAAAACCCAAAGAAGAATAATTCACACTTCGCTTAAGCATAGAAAATTTGAGCTCGCTCTCGAGAAAATCATTCAACAAAAAATCTTGCAAGGACTATTCATGGTTCTTGATCATGTCTCAGTCCTTGGAGTTGAAGTGGATTTACAAGACGTGTTGCATCGATTAACTTTCGACAACGCCTGCGCCTTGGTATTGGGATTTGATCCAAATTGTCTTTCAATCGATTTCCCTCAAGTTCCATACGAGAAGGCTTATGATGTTATAGAGGAGGTTGCGTTTCATCGGCATCTTAAGCCACATGGCTTTTGGAAGCTACAAAAATGGCTTCAAATTGGACAAGAGAGGAAGATGAAAAAGGCTTGGGAGATCATTGATCATTTCTTGTGCCAACGCATTTCAAGAAAGCGAGAGTTATTAAGCGAAAGCAAAATCCAAATAGAAGGAGAAGATCACTTCGACTTATTAACATATATTTTGGTCGAAGATGATGATAAAGGAGGAGAAAAGGGTGTCTTCAGAAAATCAGATAAAATTGTGAGAGACATGGCTTTTTACCTTTTGGCAGCAGGGAGTGATACTGTAGCTTCTGGCCTCGTTTGGTTTTTGTGGCTTGTGTCGACACACCCATTAGTAGAAATGAAGATTTTAGAAGAAATAAAAGCAAATTTAAGTGTAGAAGGAGAAGAGAAGTGGAGGTTTTTCAATTTTAAAGAGCTAAGTAAACTAGTTTATCTTCATGCAGCTATATGTGAGGCCCTTAGGCTGTATCCACCCGTTCCTTTCGAACACAAAGATTCAATCGAATCAGAGATTCTTCCAAGTGGGCATCATATTGGTAGAAATACAAGGATCATATATTCTCTTTACTCAATGGGAAGGATGAAAGAAATATGGGGTGAAGATTGCCTAGAATTCAAGCCGGAAAGGTGGATTTCAGACCAAGGACAAATCAAACCTGTTTCCCCTTACAAGTTCATAGTTTCAATGCAGGACCGAGGACTTGTTTAGGTAAGGACTTGACCTTGGTGCAAATGAAAGCTATTGCCTCTGCAGTGTTTTGGAATTATAGATTTCAAGTGGTTGAAGATCACCCTATTTATCCAACTACGTCCATGGTGCTTCATATGAAACACGGCTTGAAGGTTAGAGTTCTTAAAAGACGTCAATCTTAGAAGAGCAGGCTATTGGGTTCATATCTCTCCCTCTCTCCCTCTCTCCCTCTCTGTGTATGTATAAGCAAGTAAATGCTAATTAAAATCTTGTATTTTAAATTCAGTAGCCAGCCTATCAATATTTGTTTGAACTTTCTTCAATTAATCCCTGTAACCAAGATATCATTGACGAAATAAAAAACAAAGTTATATGCTTTCCATTGGATAAATAAATCGAGAATGAGAGCCTCGATTTTATACGTGATCAAATGAAATCTATCAAAAAACTTTAAAGAGCAAGAATTTTATTATCATGAGAAGTTTATTATTTCATATTTTTGTATATAAAGTACATGATAATTAAAGCAAAAGTTGTTAACATAACCACAAAAATGGGCATGCTCGTTTCCACACCTAATATACTCGGGTTTAGCAACGTGCTAAGCCTAAGAGAATATAGGTCTAGCGAGCTACTAGATTCTGTGCTCTTGGGTTCAACAATGTGTGAGCCCAGGTGAACACAAGTTTGACAAGCTGGCAAACCCACCACCTTTGGGTTTAGCTACATGCTGAGTCCAAGCGGACATAAGTATGACGAGCAGCAAAACCCAACACCTTTGGGTCACTCTATGTGTTAGGCCCAAATGAACATAGGTTTAGCGAGCTGTCAAACCCAATGTCTATGAGTTTAGCTACATGATGAGCCCAGACGATCATGAATCTAGTGAGCTGCTAGACCCACCCCAAGTGGGCTTGGCATCAGGCCAAGCCTAAGTAGGTATGAGTTTGATGAGCTGCCAGACTCTACATCTCTAGGCTTGGCTGCGCGTCGAGTCCATTTGGTCTGGAGGTAATTATAGTCTCATGTTAAGGCTATAAGGCTATGTTTATTTATTCTTAAGACTTTTAAAATGCAATGTTAATTTCAGGGATATTCATCTCCCTACACCTACATGAGGCTTCATTAAGGATGACGAGGTAGGGGTAAGTGTCTTAGGACATCTTGACATGAGAGATTGATCCTTCTCTACAGTATTAAGGGGCCCCATCTCCGTTGGAGAAACGTTTTCTAAATGAGAAGACTCAGCCATAGAGAGTCCCTCAATATCAATGAGAGCTTCTTTTGTATCCATCTTCATGGTTACATGGACTTCCTCTAAGAGATAGACAAAAAGTGCTTCAGACTAAGAGGCGTGGTTGGGTGTTGGGGTGGTCACATGGCTAGGCATAGAGGTGAAATCACTAAACTTCGAGTCATGTGTTCTTATTGAGGATCCTACACAAGGAAAAAGTCAGATGATGAATAACACGCTAAACTGAGATAAAAGATTGAGAAAATAACATATTAGTATAAAAAAGGTGATAAAATCCTTGAGCCATGCAGTTGATGTCGTATTCGGTGTGGGGCTGATGTAGTCTATTGCATATTCTCTTCTCCCTCCTGTTGAGGCCAGACTTTTCATTCACACCCACCAGGGCACTCTTCAAAAGTAAGGGCAGTCCTAAATTGCAGTATAGCCTAGTTGAGGTGTGACCACATCGTTGAACTTAACCAATACCCACTCCCCACTTCATTTCTTTACATGTGAGGACTTGTCTTAAAAAGTACATTTCATAGGCCCTCTTGGCCTAATGGAAAAGGTTAAGAACTAGGGGATGAAAGGCCTCTCACCAGCACTGCTGATCAGCAAACAGTATTATTGGCTCCACCATGAGGATTCTCAATAGCTTCTCAAAAGTAGACAAGGAGGTCCATCTGTTGGGGTGGAGCTGGGTTGGACTCAGGTTATGGTAACAAAATATATCCCTTATAAATCATTATAAGGGAAACAAGTATCTAAAATCATACATACATATAAGGGTAATAATGGTAAAGTTTCCCCCAAAGTTTGTTAGTGACCCGAGTAACCTGGTCATCCACTTAGGAATCAATACTGTAAAGTCTCCTGGTTTTCTAGAGTCAGCAAAGGAGACTTGCTTGTAAGATACTGTGTTTTGCTCCTCATCCTCAGGAGCTTTAGGTAGCCTTACTTGCCCCCTAAGGTCTGCAACCTTTTTAGGGATCATCTCATCTCCTCTTCCAATGGAGAAGGGTTGGGTCAGATCATGCTTTGATTTAGGGCTTATTCTAATGGCAATTAACCCCTGGCAAGAGATTTTAGTTTCAGATTTGAAAATGAAATCTCCTTTGGAGGTTACAATCTTCTTACCTTTTCTAACACTTATTTTTAACGAGAACAAAAATACAATAAAAAAGAACAAAATAGAGTGTTTCTGTGTTTACTTAGAATAAAAATTTTCTTCAAATGATTGAAAGACTTGATCTTCTCGTTTAGAGCCCTTGTTGTAGAAAGCTTAAAGAAATTTTTTGTCAAAAGTGAAAAATATAATAAAGAGAGAAAATGGTTTTTATAGGTCATCACCTCTCACTTCCATCGATGAATGAAGGACATGTGGCTCCACCCCACAACCCTAGGTAGGCGAAGCGCCTATTGCTTTGATTGCATGCTGTCGGGTGGTCTTTTCAAAGAGATTCGTGACAACCCCCCTAACATAATTTATTCTTAAATTTTTTAATATGAAATGTTAATGTCCAAGATATTCATTTCCCTATACCCATAGGTGTATAAAATAATCTCTCAATGATCTATTATATTTTCATCTCATTAATGTTCTGTAAGAGATATTTATCCCTCATTAATGTCATAAAAAAATGACTCTCTAACCTCTCCACTCCCTCAAAATGGCAAGGTTTAGGGAATATAAATACCTCCTAAACTACCTAGGTAAATTATTTATAATTTTTATTCTCTAAGTATTCATACTTTAATTCTCATTCTCTCATTTATTTCAATCTCTTATTAAAAAATCATTATCTTTATCTTCTGAGGATCTCTAAATCCACCAAAAGAGACTGTTATGCAGGTGATGAGCTTTCTTCCACCAACTATCTACTTACTGAGCTCCAGAAAAGAGAATATTAACATGAATATATGATTATCCACTATTCAAATACTAAAAAACCTCATTCCTACTCATAATTTTCTTCATTAATAAGCATGCAAATTTTCGCATGAGTCAAATCTCTCTTTTGACTTTTTGAAAAAAAAAATAAAGAGAATATCCTTCAAGTTTTTAACAATGTATAAGACTCATACTTAAAAGCGTTGTTCCAAACAACACTAGAAACTAGAAACGTTGTTATTCTAATAAGATCAAGAAAATTACAGCTTATATTTTTTTTTAGAAGTATGTTACCACAATCCATTATGGGATAAAGCAAACTAAGAATAATCCATCCAAAGAAGGATATTCATCAAGCTTTTACTTAAATGCTATAGCTTTTAGACAAGCTTCGATGAATTTCTTCTTGTTGATTCAGAGGATACTTTCAAATTTGTTGACACTATCCAAGATCACGGTCCAAAAAGGCTATTCCAATATCATTTTTTTTAGATTCAATTGTTTGAATCTTTTGAGGGCAATTATGAGGATCAAAGCCCATTAAAGTTTTAACATATTTTGAGGGTTTTTTATGTGTGTATGTGAAGGGTTAGAGGTAAACAACTTTACATTGAGGCTCAATTCTTGGAATTTGTGTAGTTCGACTAATAGTTGAAGTTTCGACATTTAAAATTGAAGAGAACGTATTGTTATTAGATTACTGAATACTTTGTTTCTTAACATATAGGTTTATTGTTGTTCGTTTATGTTAAATAATATTTATGTAGTCTTATTTATTAAGGGTAGAATAGTATTTTCAGTTTAACCTATATATACTTTCTTTGTATTTAGGTTAACTCTAAACACTCATAATAAACAGATTATTGAGAATTCTAGCCTTCTTTTTTGTGTTTGATCTTAATTATTTTAACATGGTATTAGAGCTGGTTTTAGGAACGAGGCTTAATCCCGAACACAGCTTTCGTGGAATTGGTTAATTTTTTTTGGAGTGATATTTTGTCTTCCGCTTCTGCAAAATTTGGTATTTCATCTTCCCTTCAGCTTCTGCAATTCGATATTCGCGTTCAGTTTCTGCAATTATTTTTATATTTCGTCTTCCCTTCAATTTCTGCAATTTGGTATTTGCGTTCAGTTTCTGCAAATTTGTTTTATGCTTTGGCATAATCGTATATTTTCAAGAAGATATTTGTTTAGTTTCTGCAATCTCTATTCAGTTTTTACAATTTGGTATTTTGTTTTATGTTGCTTTTGCACTTTGGTTCTCTGTGATTGTTGTTTATGGCTACTGAAAGAGATGATTCGCTTCAATCTATGAGTGTGAGGTTGGATGGGAAGAACTATTCGTATTGGAGCTATATAATGAGAAATTTTCTTAAGGGTAAAAAGATGTGGGGATATGTTAGTGGAACCTATGTGGTACCTAAAAATACTAAGGAAGGGGATGCAACTTTGATAGATGCATGGGAAGCAAACAATGCAAAGATCATTACTTGGATCAACAACTCTGTTGAGCATTCTATAGGTACGCAGTTGGCAAAGTATGAGACAACAAAGAAGGTTTGGGATCATCTGCAAAGGTTATTCACGCAATCAAATTTTGCAAACCAAAATCAGTTAGAGAATGACATACGAGCTCTCCACCAGAAGAATATGAGTATTCAGGAGTTCTATTTTGCCATGACAGATCTTTGGGATCAGTTGGCTCTTACAGAATCAGCAGAATTAAAGGCATGAGGTGCTTATATTAAGAGTAGAGAGCATCAATGATTGGTACAATTTTTAACAGCACTTCACAGTGATTTTGAAGGACTTAGAGGTTCAATACTGCATCGCTCTCCACTGCCTTCTGTTGACTTGGTTGTTAGTGAGTTATTAGTTGAATAAATACGTCTTCAGTTGTATTCTGAAAAGGGTATTCTATCTGCTTCAAATCCTTCTGTACTAGCAGTACCCTTTAAGCAATTCTCCAATCACCAGCATAAGCCTTACACAAGGGTTGGCTTCGACGAGTGCAGTTTCTATAAGCAGAAAGGTCATTGGAAGGGTTAATTTTCTAAGTTGAGACAACAGAATCAAGCTTAGAAGCCTGGCAGCCAGTCACAATCTAATGCTCACAGACCACCTCAGGGTTATAAACCACCACACCACAATACCGCAGCAGTAGCTTCCTCAGGCTCTACAACTGATCTTAGTACTTTGGCTGAGCAATTCAGAAGTTTTTCTCCTTGTAGCCACAAGCAATGTTCGCTTTTTCCATATGTCAATTGCCTCATAGCATAGTTATTAAACCCGGTCCGGGGGTTGACCTGGCCAAGAGGCCGGGTCTCGGGTTTCATGGGTCAACCCGGGTCAACTCGGGTTAACCCGAATTAACCAGGAAAAATTAAAAAAATTAAAGTTTTAATATTTCATATGAAAAAATCCATGTAAATATAGATTATACATATTATAAAGTTTAAAAGAATATTTTAAAAAGTTTTTTATCCCACATTAAAAAGATGTTATGTTAAGCTTTTAAGTTAAAGTATTTAAACTAAAAAAGTTTTTTATCCCACATTGAAAAAACATAACTTTTTTCTTGGAAACATAGAGTATATATACTAATGGGTTTCAAATCCCACATTGAAA
>Ga0307513_10012551_pt1 | contig 10446 bp, 11 predicted proteins | sample 15_EM_MG_FD_202174 | JGI IMG/M metagenome (GOLD analysis project Ga0307513, IMG submission 202174) | Populus trichocarpa ectomycorrhiza microbial communities from riparian zone in the Pacific Northwest, United States - 15_EM | ecosystem: Host-associated > Plants > Roots > Unclassified | place...
TATATATATATATATAAAATTATAAGGCCATTATTTTAAATAGAAGAGAAGGGAATGTAACCTGGACTGAAACCAAAGAAGACTAAAATATTTATTTTTTATTTTTTTATCGTTTTGATTTCTGCAAAAACCCATATTGTGCTGGTGGTGAATTAAATCCAACCGATCAATTTATAATTCTATTTGTTTTTAAAAAAATTGATTTTTTTTTATTTTAAATTGATTTTTTTTATTATTTTCAGATAGTTTTAATATGTTGATGTAAAAAATAAATTTAAAATAATATTATTTTAATATATTTTTAAATAAAAAATATTTTAAAAAATAATTATTAACTCATTAATATATATCTCTTTGCTATCCTATCGTCATATCGTATCAATAATTATCGTGTCTCTGTTTGAGTGGCAATCCTGCGTTTGCTTGTTTGGCTCATCACTACGCCCCCAACCCCCAACCCTCCACCCTCCACCGTTTGCCGCCAACTTTCATAATGGAGTGTAATAAACATGGGCACTCCATTTTTGGTATGTTACAATCCCAATTCCCAGCCATAAAACGAGAAAAAAACAAAAAAATTATTGAAATTTTTGTCACCCTCTCTGTCATCTTATGTGGGTGGGGATGATTAATGAGCCCAAAAACGCAGGCTCTTTGCTCTAATAATTCATGGTATACAGAAAAACACATCTCTCATTTGAATAGAGAGATCAACAAACAACCACAACCTGCAATCTCCTCTTCATGATTATAGAAAGATGCAGGTTGGCTGGCTGAAATTTAGTGGTGGGTGATGATGATCGGCTTAATTGGTTGCTAAACTCAAGAGCACAAGGTTTCATGGTGGTGGCTGGAGGGTGGTGTTATGTTAAGATTTTGGATTTTGCTTGAGACGTGGACTTTCGGTTACCCTTCAAATATTATTTTAAATGTTTGTCAAAAGAATATAAATTTTTCTTTTATTTTATATTCTCAAAATAATTTTTATATTTTTAAACTTTTAACTTCTTAGAGACATTTCATCATCTTGTACAGTTAACGGTAATATTTGACATCGTCATTTTTATTAACTAACACAAGATTGTAACAGAGATTAAAGAAATAATTAATTATATTGCAGGAGTTTACCTTAATGCGAAAGATGATAAAATTATGTTTTACACATGAAAACAGGAATACGAGGACTTTTGAAGCATTAATCTGATAGCAGTGGGTAGAAAATTGGTAAGCATTAAGGCTAGGCATTTCTGAACGTTTCGTATTTTCATTTTTATTTAACTAGCTGTTATGTCCCGAATTGTAAAAATATTTTAAATAATTGATAATTGTTGCATTATCAACTGTTTAATAAATGATGATGTTCCAAAAATCTGACTAGCTTGGGAATCGGACTCCCGGGTTGGACAATCGGTTAATTAATTAGTCCTAACAATCTTCTCCATTCTTTCTAGCCAAGATAGTTAATATCTTATCCTTAGTCTTTAATTAGTTGACCAAAGCTGCTCGTGACTTGTACCTGTAAAAGGTTTCTTTCGGTGGAGGTGGGGACTCTCCGATGCTTAAATAAGTATTTTTTTAGAGAGCGAACATACAAGAATATTGTATAGAGAGATGCTCTGAAAATATAAATGCAGTAGAGAATTAGAGATTCTGAACCTTTGTTCTAAAGGTCTCATAGTATATTTATAGCTCATGAGTCTTGTCCTTTTGTGAAAAGAAGGGTCTGCACTGTAATTACCCTGATAACATTTAATGAGGGATAAATATCTCTTACATTTATATTAATGTTTGATGAGAATATGATGGATCCTTGGAGGACTTTTATACACCTAGAAAGGTGTAGAAAGATTTAGAGTTTAAGACGTCAAATGTAGCTAAGCCTATAGAGGCTGAGTTCTTCCCTAGGGTTTTTAGACCCAAGGAGATTAGTCATTCCCCTGGACATGCTAAGGGATGATCATCACCTTGGACTTGGCTGACCGCAAAGTCCGAGTATCTTGGATCTGACATGTTTTTCATACTTAAGTTACCTTAAACTTAACTGACTGCCAACTCCAAGCACATTGGATCTGACATGTGTATCATATCCATGTTCTTTGGACGGGCTGACTGCCAAATTCAGATGTCTTGAATCTGGTAGATTTGTCAAATTCATATGTTTTAAATAACCAAACATAAACTTAATAAAAAGTTGACTCATCAATAATATATTCTTTTAGTTAAATTATGATATTTTAACTAAAGAAATATAATTAAATGATTTGATCAATCAATAATCTAAAAATCTAAGTGCTCTTTATCAAATCTCAACAAATTCCTATAATATATATTTATTACTAAAAAGTAATATTTTCATAATTTATTTTACTTATAACTCAATTTAAAATGAAAGGTTTTTGTGATATATGTGCAATATGATATTTTACAAGAATATAAGCGATTTTTGGAAATATTAGAAGGCACTAATAGGAAAAATAAAATAAACTTAGTAGTCATGTAGCGTTAATCAAGAATTATTTAAAATTATTTTTTTATTTAAAATTTATTTAAATTGTATTAATACTTCATATTAAAAAAATTATATTAAAAATTAAATTTCAATAAAATTTAACTAAAAAAAAGTGTAAACCTAATTAAACAAATCATGTGGTATCCAAGACTTTGGCATGTCATAAATGGAGATTTTTAGTATTCTAACATAGTAAAAAATAATAATAACACAGTGCAAAAAATATTTTGGAAAATAACACAGTTTAAAGAGTCGCAAATGACATTAGCGATTCACGAGTTGCAAGAGTCATTTGCGACTCTCTCAAATTGTAAAATTATTGTACACAAGATTCAATAAAGAGAAAGGAAAGAGGAGAGAGAAGAAATTAGAAAAAAAAAGTCATCAGAGACACACCGAAACTCCGATGATGATACAACTAGTATCGTTAGAAAGATCTTGACGAGACAAATCCAACGATACCAAGAAAAGTCATCAATGATGATTAGAATGGGTCACACGAGCGACTCAAAGACAAGTGAGCCTCGACACTTTTGGATAACTTGGGTGACCTGCTATGTTTGTTGTTTGTGACCTTTTTTAGTACTGTTGGATTGGTCTTATAAATATCTTTTCAATGGTTTTGGTGGTGTCTTCATTGGAGCTTCAATGTGTTTTTGGTGTCATTTTCTCTCTCTTCTCTTTCCTAAATGAATAAAAAGATAGCCAATATTGTTGAGCTAGAGAATATGATCCATATGGCTATGAAAGTGGAGAGATAACTCAAAAGAAAGGGGAATGTATAACCAACTTATAATTTGGGTTCATCATCATCATAGAAGTTGAATTTCAAGAGAGAAGGGGTTACCCAACTAAAACCCTTCACTAGCACCAAAGTTGAATCACTCAAAGCCAAGGTTGATACCTATATGGTTTCTAAAGGTAAATCTGATTCTCAGCCTAAATGTACTCATGATGTTAAATGTTTTAGGTATCAGGGGCTTGATCATTACACTTTAGAGTGTCCAAACAAGAGAATAATGGTTATTAGAGACAATGAAGATGTGGAGCCTGAAAGTGACATAATTGATTGTAAAGACATGCCACCATTAAAGGATTGTATTGATGAGGAGATTGCATGCCCGGTTGAAGGTGAGGCTTTGGCTATAAAGCGTACACTTCTAGTTCAGGTAAAGGAAGATGATATTGATCAGCAAAGGGAGAACATCTTTCATACATATTGCCATATACAAAACAAGGTGTGTAAATGGAGAACATCTTTCATATGCATTGTCATGTGCAAAACAAGGTGTGTAATTTGATTATAAATAGTGGAAGTTATGCTACTATAGCTAATACTACCCTTGTTAGTAAACTGAACTTGTTTACTATTAAGCATTATAGACCTTATAGATTGTAACGGTTGAATGATTGTGGTGAGGTGAAAGTGACTAAGCATGTCTTGTTTCCATTTTTTATTGGGAAGTATGTTGATGTGGTTCTGTGTGATAGTTCAATAGGAAGGCAACATATGATGGAGAAATATGTATATTATTATGATAAAACCATCACTCTTGTACCTCTTACACCTAAATAGGTGTATGATGATGAAATAAAGTTAAAATAATGTACAAGATGAAATAGGTAGAGAAAATCAAAGAGAGGAACAAGGTAAGAGAAAACCATCAGATTCATCCACCACCCAAAACACTTCTCCCATTACCTAAAACCATTCGGCCACTTCTAAAACAAACCCAAATATAGCCAGGAGAGGAGGTAAGACCATATGAGTGAAGAAAATAAGTGTGCAAAGTGTGAATTGTATGGAAAAACTAAAGAAACAACCCAATTTTTATGTTAGAGAGCGTGAGGTTAAACCTGCCTATTATTTAAACCAACCAATAATCCTACTTGTTTTTAAGAAAGTTTATTTTATTGCTAACAAACTTGACCTTTCTATTCCTAGTTTTTGTGTTTATTTGTTGAAGGAGTTTGATGATATGTTTCCCGTTAAGATTCATAATGGATTGCCACCAATAAGAGGAATCGAACATCAAATTGATCTTGTACTTGACACATTAAATCCTAACTGGTCAGCCTATTGAAGTAATCTTGAGGGGAAAATGAGCTTTAAAAACAGGTAGAAAAGTTGATGACAAAAGGTTATATTCATGAAAGTATGAGTCATTGTGTGTTTTTGTTAGTTCTATACATGAATGGTTTGTTTGTGAAGACATGAGGGTCATTTAATGAGACATTTTGATATTGCTAAGACTTTTGATGTATTGCATGAACACTTTTATTGGCTAAAGATGAAAAGAGATATGCAAAGAATATGTGAACAATGCATTACATAAAGGAAAGGAAAATCTAGAGTACAACCACATGGATTGTATAAGCCTTTACCTCTACCAACTAAATTTTAGGTAAATATTTCTATGGATTTTGTTTTAGGTTTACCTAGGTCAAAGAAAGGTAGAGATTTTATTTTTATGGTGGTAGATAGATTTTCCAAGATATCGCAATTCATTAAATGTCATAATACTAATGATGTATTTCATATAACATATTTGTTCTTTAGGGAAGTTATATATTTGCATGGCATTCCTAAGAGTATAATTTTAAATCATGATGTTAAGTTTCACAAACACTTTAGAAAACTTTATAGGGAACGTTAGGTACTAAGCTTTTATTTTTAATAACTTATCATTCTCAAACTGATGGAAAAATTAAGGTAATGAATAAAAACCTATCACAACTTTTATGTGTTATTATTCAAAATAATCTAAAAAGTTAGGAGGAATGTTTTCATTTCATTGAATTTTTTTATAATATAATTGTGCATTTAACCACTGACTTTTCTCATTTTGAAGCTATTTATAGATTTAATCCACTAACTTTTATTAATTTGATTCATTTTCCTATTAAAGAAATGATAAGTTTAGATGGTGAAAATAAAGTAAAAAATGGTGAGACAACTTCATGAGGGTATTCAGCTACAAATTAAAAACAAGAACAAGTTGTATGCTTCCAAAGCAAACAAAGGTTGTAAGCAAGTTGTTTTCCAACCAGTTGATTGGGTTTGAGTGCACATGTGTAAAAAAAAATTTCCTAACCATAAGAAATTAAAATTGCAGCCATGTGGTGATGGTCCATTCTAAATTCTAGAGATGATTAATGACAATGCTTACAAATATGATCTTTCAAGTGAGTATGATGTTAGTGCTACCTTTAATGTTGTTCATATTTCTTTGTTTGAAAAAGGTCTTGATTCAAAGTCAAATCCTTTTGATAAGAGAGGGGATGATGCAGATCAACTCATAAACACCATCAATGATCCATTATATGTTCCAATTAGGTTATTTACAAGGTCTAAATAAAAGGCATTGAATGAAGCATTGAATGGACTTGTTTTACAGGTTCCAGCTAAGGCTAATATAAGATATCCATTTAAGCATTAAGAGGAGGTTCTAATTCATCTAATCCAGGTGCAAGAAGAGTCAATCCATGTTTAATATGGGCCTGATATATCCTGCCTTATGACAACCTTGTTTGGGCAAGATTTCCTAATGTTACAAGGATTCCAACTAAACAAATATTCTCCTATTAATTCAAGAAATATTTTAGCCAGATTTAATTTCTAAGGTAGGAAGGATTATTTAATGATTATTTTAGTCTAGGAAGGAAACAAATAAGGCAACAACAAATGAAGATATTTATTTATTATTGTTCAAGTATTATAAGGGAACCTATCTCTACAAGGAAACCTAGCTCTACATGAAAAGTAAAAGGTGTCAAAATTAATTCCATATTCAGATAAGACTATCCTAGTCTATTTAGGACATAAAGATACATGAAAGGTTTCTTTAAGTTATAACACTTTTTAAGCTAGGAAAATCAGGCTCATCTCTTTATTTCTCTTTGGTTATTTGCATAAACATAGAGACCATTACTTTAATTTTTATTTTTAAATGTTTTGGGTTTGTTTAATATTATTTGGGTTCATTTCGATTAAGTTTTAGGTTTGATTGTAAGTGGGCTTTACATCAGCTTACATCTTGGGAATTCTAGGCATAAGAGAATGTCGTATAAAATAAGATATGTTGTTTATTAGGTATAAAAGTACTACATATCAAATTTGAGTTTGTTTCAATATCGTTTGGTCTTGGTTTCAATTATGGTGTTTAAAATTGTGTAACGAGTTAGATTTGTGTCAAGTTATAAAAATATGTTTCTTACTATTTCTTTTGACCTATTCAATTTATTTCTATTATATTTAGGTAATTTAGGAGTCAAATAAGTATTTTCATTAATTTTTTCTTATGTTTTATTTCAAGTCTTTATATCGTCTATATTTCACACAGATTCGTTTTACTACTCGTAAAATCATAATCTTAGTTTTGTTTTGCTTGTTTTCAGTATCTTATTGATTATTGAGTCACTTTATATATATTTAGATTGCGATACGAATCCATTAACTTTGGTTCGTTGATTTTCAGTTTCGAAAGAACAATAAGAAGATAAGTTGAGAGGTAAAAGGCATAGTAGGAACAATTAAGTGAAAAGCCTTAAATTGTGTGAAACATGAGAGTTATGAGGTATGTTTTTTTGTTATTAATAAATTTAATAGATTCAAATATGTCTAAAAATAATGAGTTCGCGACACCGAAAATGGATAACATTTTTTAGATGCAAGCTTTCGCCCAACAATTTGAGTTGCTGACTAGGGTGATGAAGGATTTGGAAGATGAGATGGTTTTAATGAGACAACAAAATAGTTGGACAAATGGATTAAGAATGAGGGCTGATCGGAGAGGAAACACTATTCAAAGGGTCGTATGAAATGTTAAAACTAACTTTTTATTTTTTATTTTGTGGACGAAAACACAGATCTAGTTGATGACGCCTATAACTTTATTTTCATGGGTAATAGTGACTGATTTGGGCAGAATTGAAGCTGAAAGAATGTTAGTTTTGGCCAAGGTGAAACATTCAGCCAGATAGAGAATTCTCGTGTTTTTGGGCTTCATGATGATTCGGGTGGAGAATCGAGGTCAATTAATATGAAAATATTTTTTTTCTAAGGAAGAATGATCTAGAGACATATCTAGTATGGGAAAAGAATGATCTTTTACTGTCATCATTACACATAATAGAAAAAGGTAAAATTTGTTGTTTTTGAGTTTACAGATAATGCATTAATATGGTGGGATCAACTTATTTTGAGTAAGAGAAGGAATAGAGAAAGGCCTATTGATACATGGGATGACATGAAAGCTATAATAAGAAAATAATTTGTTACTAACTTTTATTATAGAGAGCTCTTTCAAAAATTACAGAGTTTGAATCAGAGGTAAAAAAAAATGAAAGATTATCAAAAGGAGATGGAGATTGCAATTATCAGGATTAATGTGGTTAAAGATAGGGAAACTATTATGACTAGGTTTTTTAATGGGCTAAATAGAGAGATAACTAATATTGTTGAGTTACAACATTATGTGGAGCAAAAAAACATGGTTTATATGGCTATGCAAGTGGAGGGGCAACTCAAAATGAAGGGGAATGTATGATCAACTTACAATTTAGGTTATTCATCATCATGAAAGCCGAACTTCAAGAGAGAGGAGGTTGTCCAACTGAAACCCTTCACTAAAGCCAAACCACTCAAAGCCAAAGTTGATATCTCTATGGATTTCAAAGGTAAATTTAATGCTCAACCTAAACATAATCGTGATGTTAAATGTTTCACATGTCAGGGGCTTGGGCATAATGCTTTACAGTGTAAAAAAAAAGAATATTGATTATTAGAGAAAATGGAGACATGGATTCCAAAAGGGACAGATCTAATTATGAAGACATGCCACCATTAAAGGATTATACTAGTGAGGAGATTACATACCTGGTTGAAGCTGAGGCCTTGATTATAAGGCGTATACTTCAAGTTCAAGTTAAGAAAGATGATATTGATCAGCAAAAGAAGAACATCTTTCAAACGTTTTGTCATATACAAAACAAGGTGTGTAATTTAATAGTTTAATAATAAATAGTAGAAGTTGTGCTAATATAACTAGTATTATCCTTGTTAGTAAACTAAACTTGTGTAATATTAAGCATTATAGATTGCAATGATTGAATGATTGTGATGAGGTGAAAGTGACTAAGCATGTTTTGGTTTCATTTTTTATTGGGAAGTATGTTGATGAGGGTTTGTGTGATGTGGTTCCATGCAAGTCATATCTTGTTGGGGAGACCAAGATAGTTTGATAGGAAAACAACACATGATAAGGTTAGAAATAAGTATAATATTATAAAAGATGGTAAAAAACTTACTACACTTGTAATATGTAATATCCTCATTGTAATTGTTGAAGAGATAGGAGAGAGAAAAAAATAAAAACAAAATCAAATGGCATCAGAGTCATACTGAAGCTCCAATGGCGACACCACTAGTATTGTTGAAAAGATTTTAACAAGACAAATTTAATGACACCAAATGTCACAAACGGTGAACGAAGTAGGCCATACGAGTCGTCCAAAAGTAGCGGGTCTCACTTGTCTTTGAGCTGTTTGTGTAACCTACTCCAATCATCATTGATGATTTTTCTTAGTTTTGTTGAATTCATCTCGTCAAGATCTTTTTAATGATATTATCATAGTTTCAGTGTGTTTTCAATGTGTTTTTTTTTTTCATTTTTTCATTTTTCTTCTCTCTTTTATCTCCTCTTTGTTTATTAAATCTTGTGTCCAATAATTTTTTGAGAGGGTCGAATATGATAATTGCAAATGTCATTTATAACTCTGAAAACTATATTATTTATCTAAATATTTTTTAAGTTATGTTATTTTATCAGTTTTTTTACACTAGAATAAAAAAAACGTGAGAAATGCCCACCGACTGAACATTAATGACGTATGATTGTAACTAAAGAGCCACTGTGGTCTCCAAGACGTTGGCATGTCAGTACTGACCCAACGAATGGCATTGAATGAACCGTTCGATATACTTGGCTTCATTTTCCGAGACTCAACGAACTCTGCAACTTATCGATGTAATATAAAAGAGATTGCATGCAGGACTTGCAAGACAACACAATAAATCGAAAAAAGAATTAAAAAAAAAATGCTACTGTTGGCTTTTCTATGCATCATCTTTCTTTGGCTTTCCTTTCGGTGGTGGAGGAATAGAAGCTCTGTGATTATCAATTGGCCCGTGTTTGGAATGTTGCCGGGGCTGTTTCGCAATTCATCTCGAGTCCACGAGTTTGTAACCTATGTGCTTCGACAGTGTGGCGGCACATTTGTTTTCAAAGGGCCTTGGTTTGGTGGTCTTGACTTTCTGATGACCAGTAATCCGGCGAATGTTCACCACGTTTTAAGAAAAAAGGCCTTCAATTATCACAAGGGCCTTGAGTTTAAGTAGATTTTTGCTGAAATTTTTGGTAATGGAATTTTTTGTGCTGATGGAGATCAGTGGAAAACCCAAAGGAGAACAATTCACTCTTTTATAAAAAATAGCAAGTTTAAGGAAGCTGCAGAGAGAAACATTCAACGAAAAGTCTTGCATGGAATATTTGTAATTCTTGAGCATTTCTCAGAACAAAGAAAAGAAGTAGACATGCAAGATGTGTTGAAGCGATTCATGTTCGACTATAGCTGCCTATTGTTGTTGGGATTTGATCCGAATTCTCTTTCAATTGAATTCCCTCGAGTTCCATACAAGCAAGCTTATTATGATATGGAGGAGGTTATACTTCAACGACATCTTAAGCCACAAAGGTTTTGGAAGCTACAAAACTGGCTTCAATTTGGGGAAGAGAGGAAGATGAAAAACGGTTCGGAGATCTTCGATCGTTTACTGTACCAGTGCATTTCAAGAAAAAAAGATTTATTAAACAGAAGCAAAATCCAAATGGACAGAGAGGATTTCGACCTCTTAACATTCATGTTAGTTGAAGATA
>Ga0307513_10012552_pt1 | contig 10446 bp, 13 predicted proteins | sample 15_EM_MG_FD_202174 | JGI IMG/M metagenome (GOLD analysis project Ga0307513, IMG submission 202174) | Populus trichocarpa ectomycorrhiza microbial communities from riparian zone in the Pacific Northwest, United States - 15_EM | ecosystem: Host-associated > Plants > Roots > Unclassified | place...
TCTCCTATGTGTTGTGCGGCACCCGCTTCTGTGCGATCATGCAATTGTCTAGCTTTGTCCTTCCATAACCTGCGAGACTGGACGTGACTGGACGTGACTGGGCCTAGTGTTCGTGTCACGTTAGTTGGCCTCCAATCACTAGCGAGCCAAACCCCGACTTCTGAGCCCGCCAAACGAGTGACGAAAGGACTTGCCCCTGACCTCTGCCGGCAAGAAATTGGGATTCTGCAGGAGAATTTCCAAATCACCGCGAGAAAGTTTAATCTTTACAAACTAGTCGAAAGAAAGGAGAAACGCGAGATCGAGCGAGTCGGACGACATGGACGCGTCCTCTCAGGTCGCCCGAGAGTCCAAGGAAGACGAGGAGACACTCAAACGCGTCAAACGACAAGAACTCAAAGCTCTAAACACAACTTCACACTTGGGTATGTCAGAATGCACCTCATGGTCACGCTCAGGCTCTTTACCCCACACACAGCACCGGCAAAGGCGTCTCTTGAATCGTCGCTTAAACGGCATACGGCATTCATCAAGCGCGCCAAGCAGTCTATCGGTATTGAGCACCGGGATCAGCTCCTCAAGGATATCGACGGGCTCACGCTCGAGCGGTACGTTGACGAGATTGCCACCGCAGTTATTGAAGGTGTCGCGCGGTGCAAGAATGACAAGGACGTATGGAGTGCCACTGAGGTGTGTCTACGCCTCTCTTGCTCCATTCGCACCTGTGAGGCAAGGGGTGACTTACTTGGCTGTTCGTGGTGTCCAGATTATTTCCGCCCTCCATCAGCGCCTCATGCCAGCGTTCTCACCGAAGATCGTACCGCTTTTACATCAGGGTCTTTCCCCTCCCCCGCGTGTCGCACCCGGATCCGCCCCGCCCGTGCCTGCCGAGGTCCAGGAAAGGGAGACAGCCGCGCGGGTCGCGCGCCAGCGGCCGCTGTTGCGTGTCTGTGCGGAGCTTGCTATGGTCGGTATCATAGGTGATGGGAGCACAGGGCGGAGCGGCGGTGAGTGGATCATGAAGAGTCTCAAGGACTTGGTGAGTGGTTATTTTTCGAGGTGCTGGAGTCTGGGAGTCTGGCTGGTCGATTGACACTAGGCGGTAGCTTTCGCACGACCCCTCGTTGTCGTCTTTACCCCTGCTCATCACTTTCCTCAAGTCGTACAGCCGACCGTACCTCGGTATTAGCTCGACCGCTGCTACAGGCCAAGTGACGACTGCAAATGGAGACGAATCACTCGCTGCGGATGCGCAGCAGAAAGCCACCTCTGTGAATGTCGTTGTAAATGAGGAAGAGGAACTCGTCGAGAAGGATATTCGCGATCGGTTCAAGAAAATGTGCGAGGGGTATTTCGAGAATGTGTCAAAGATTCTTGTGAAAGATCACGTAGTAGGTATCCCTCACTTTTGGTGGAAGCGAAGATGACGCCGAGTCTCTGCCCATGTAGCGTCTTCAAGAACAGGAAAGGCGAAACCATGAGGCGTATATTCGCTCAGGGGAGATATTCGAAGATAGACAACAGGCATATGAGAAGATGACCAAGGGGTACGAAAAGCTCCTCGCCAATTGTCAGACGTAAGTGCTACTCTCACTATCACTGATGACCTTCGACATTCTAATGACACCAACAGCCTCTCGGAGCTCCTCCAGGTCTCTATGCCCCACCTTCCCGCGAACACTGCCAAGGGCGACTCCATTGGCCTCTCGTCGAGCAACGCCAACCGCGGACCAGGCGCGGAGGAAGACACTTACCTTGGCCGAGGGAGCCAGTGGGAGGACGAGGAGGAGCGCAAGTTCTACGAGGACTTGACGGACCTCAAGGACTTGCTGCCCAAGAGCATCTGCACGGAAAATGCAAATCCCAATGTAGGTGGGGATACAGGTGGCACGGGGGATGGCGAGGCTGAGGAGAGCGAGGAGACGCACCTTGAACGACTGGGAGACGTTGACGATGCCGAGGATGAGGCTGTAGAGGAGGAGTGAGCCTCTAAATCACGAGACCCAGTCTCTGAGCTGACTCAGACCCGGCTTCAAGCGTAAAGTCGAATGTTGGAGCAGAGCAGACGCAAGAAACGGAGGTCGTTGCTCCTGGACCTTCGCTTGTCCTCACCGAGATTTTGGTTCGGTTGCCCGACGCGATCAACTGCACGCTCATCGACCAGGCCGCTATCGATTTCGCGTATGCCAATTCTAAAGCAGCGAGAAAGCGACTCATCAAGGTATACCTTTGCCTTTCTGACCATCATCTCGGCTTGACTCGGGGTTTTTTGAAATAGTTCTTGATGACTTCGCCATTGAAGCGTACGGACCTTTTGCCGTATTATGGCCGATTGGTCGCTACGATTAGCCAGTACAGCCCTGACTTGGGCAAGGACCTCGTCGTTGAGGTTTGTCTGCCTCTTTATATACGGCTCCCCATCGACACTCACTCGAGCAGCTAGAATCCGAGTTCCGCTATCTCAATCGGAAGAAGAAGACCGTCAGGGAGCTGGCTGCCTCGCGGGCCAAGGTACTGTCACCCCTTCCCTCTCAAATTTGGGTGCAATTGTCTGACCTCGACTCTCGCCCAGAACATCGGGTACTTTGCCATCCTCACCAAGTTCAAGATCGTCCCGCAGCATGTCATACTTCATATTATTAAGGTCTTCTTGGATGATCTGAGTGGGGTTAATGTGGATAACCTTGCAGCGCTCCTGGAGGGGTGTGGACGTTTCTTGTTAAGGGGAGCAGATACATCGGAGAAGATGGCCTCTATGGTGAGACTCCCTCCGACTTGTATGAGAGTGGCATATTGATGGGGTGATTAGCTTGAGGTCATGAAGCGCAAGCAGAGCGCGCAACATTTTGACCAAAGACAGTTGCTGCTGTTGGAGAACGCGTACTACCAGGTGCGTTGGACTTGAGTCAGCCAGGTCAATAGCTTACGACCTGCCATCGCAGTGCAACCCACCCGAACGAGACCCAGTGCAGCACAAGGAACGCAGTGAGATGGAGCAGTTCATCCGTCACCTGCTATGCGACGTCCTCACTCGCAAGACGGTCGATAAGGTCCTCAAACTCCTACGCGAACTGCGTTGGGACGACCCGGAAGTCTACCGCGTGCTCTTCAAGATGTTCTCTCGACCGTGGAAGGTGGCCTACGGCAGTGTCACACTCCTCGCTATGCTCACTTACGATCTTCAACGGTATCACCCCGAATTTGCTGTTGCCGTTGTCGACCAGGTGTTAGAAAATATCCGCCAGGGGATGGAGTTGAACATTTATAGGGACAACCAGAAGCGGGTCGCAACCGTCAAGTACCTTGGGGAGTTATATATCTTTAGGATGATCAACTCTCGGGTCGTGTTTGATACATTTTGGAGTTTGGTTACTTTTGGTCATCGTGAGTCGTACCATCGTCTCCCCAGAGTTGTGACTGATACATCGATATTATATGATATGGACAGACGAAGGCCGCCCGTTGCCTGGTGTCGTCTGCCCCATCGATGCGCCAGATGATTTCTTCCGCATCCGACTGGTTTGCACCCTCCTCGATGCGTGCGGGATGTGCTTCGATCGCGGATCGCATAAACGCAAGCTCAATCGTTTCTTGACGTTCTTCCAGGTCTGTCGAAATGAGACCCTTTGGGGCTTTTACTAATTGACTGGCAGCTCTATATCTTAACCAAGACTGACCTGCCTATGGACGTCGACTTCATGATCTCTGAGAGTATTGAGGTTCGATCTCTCCATCCCATGGGAGACGAAGGATGTTCATGATTTATCCAGACCCTCCGCCCGAAGCTTGTTCTCGTCAAATCATTTGAAGAGGCTGCAATTGCGGTCGATGAGATGTTCGAGGCCATTCGGCCAGGTGCAGAGGACAGCGGTGATGACAGTGGGGATGACGATGAGAGAGAGCAGCGAGAGGAAGAGGATGGAATGGACGTTTCAGAACCGGTGGGTCTTTTGTCAGTTGGAAACCGCTTGTTTGGCTGATTGTCATGCTTTAGGCGGATGAGCGGGCAGAGTCGCCGGTGGTCCTGCTCAATGCGCACGAAACTCTGGGCCCCTCCGAGGAGGAGTTGGCTGATTTCGATAAGGAGTTTGGCAAGCTCATGTCTGAGGCCGCTGCGGATGCTAAGCGTGTCGATCGCAAGGCAGCTCAGTCCGTCTGGGACTCGATGGCTCTCCCCGGCAGCGGTGTTGGCAAGCGCAGAAAGGATGACCAGTCAGAAAAAAAGAACGAGGAAGACAAGAACATTATGAAGTTCACCGTATACTCCAAGAAGGGTTACAAAAACTCCAATCGCGAGCTTGCAGTGCCCATCTCCTCTGCATTGGCTGCTCACACCAGGTCGGCTCAGCTGCAGAACGAGCAGGAACAGGAGCTGCTCAAGAAACTGGTCTTGAACTACGGAGAACGAGAGGAAGAAAATGAGATTAGATGTGAGTTTCTTTGCACACCACCGTGCGTGCTTCTAACGTTACACTATAGCTCTACAAGCCAACCTCAAGTCACAGGGCTTCCGCGTCCGCTACAACGGATAGCCCCGATCGAAGATGACAAGTGATCACTAGTTGAAGCACACACCGCGTCACAGCTTTGCTCTTTGAGAGTGCTCTTTCACAGATGGCTCCATGAAAGTCACTACCGGGGGCGAGTCGCCCTCTGGTAGGCGACAGATATTTTTCGCCTGGCTGGCAAATCCCACCGAGGCTCGCTGTTGCCAATCTTGACACGAACGTCGGGATCTCACCCACCTCACCTCACCTCACCTCTGATCCCATCACTTCCACTGTCGATGCCACCACGTACACCACATTTTATCTATTTATATATTTTTCAACCTTCGGGCTTTGATCGAGTTAGATGCGAGCATGTCTGGCGCTCCTTGCCCCCAACAACAACAACGGCCCCCACGTATTCGATAGGTTTAATGGCATTTCACTTTTTCTTTTTGGTCCGCTTGAAGGTATGTGTGTTTGAAACGTTTACCAAGCATGTTGCGAAATGGGGTTTTCAAATATGTCCATTTGATTAAGTGAATGTATCACTAAGATATGCACACATCGATATGGACTTGGTTCCCTTTCACCCGTATTAAGGATTACAACAACCTAACCCGCCCTCGAGTCCAAGTCGCAGGCAAATGAGTGGCACGACTCTTTGAATGCAACCGCTTGTTATACGCAAGGAATTGTACTTAAGTCACCATCAACAACTGGACTCCACCCTCTCTAGGAGCCCCAACCAATGAGTAGTGATATCAAGCGGTTGTCACTGGGCCCATAGCACAATTTATTCGCGGATATTAGAACACGCGTCCTGGTTGCCAGAAGTGTGATCTACAGACCAGTTCTACTAGCCTCCCCAACTCTTTTCGTACATATCTGAACTTGTTGCGAATCGGGGTTTATTTCGGATCTCCGCCATCAGATCTACAACTCTGTCCAGTTACCACTGACAACGGTTCTAACTCATGACTACGGCCATCACGCTGCCAGTACAACTCCAGTGGGGACTGCAAGCCACTTCCGTGATCACTGCTGGAACGGATGTTCGGAACGGGAATCGCGCAGATATGTGGATATGCGGTGAGATTGGTTGGATATACCCGGTGCAACACGTGGGTAGCTAAATGAATGTGTGCTCATATCGACGACTATATTGGGAGAATCGGGCTTTGCCGCTTTGGCTAGCTGTGAATTTCCGGTGAGTGCGCCACCGGAGTATGTGAGAAGGCTGGGGTTCATTATACTGTCCTAAGTCTAACCCTGCCGAGTTGTCAGTCGCCCTCACGGCCGTTGGTTCGGTGTGCAGGTATGCACAGGACGCGCGCGCACGCCTGCGAACGAGACGCCAAGAGCATGGCAGACAATTTTGTGAGGGAATCCGACGAGTGGGGCCAGCAGAAGACCGGCGAGAGTCGCTGCGCGTCAGACGGCGGCAAGGCTCCGCCGCCGGAGAGCGAGAGGGACTATTAGGGTAATGATAGTTGCTGCTGTTCGGATTTATTAAGCGTGAATCAAAGGGCGTTTGTCTCAAACCGCCAAGGAGAGATTGTCTCCAATGGCTGGTCTAACCAGATTAAAATCTGTATACGAACAAGACAGGTTGTGGTTCTAATGAAATGTTGTCGATCTTCCACCGGGCTATCCCGCGTCTTTCGAGCGGTGTTATAGACCGATAATCGGTGTTCCATCCAACCGGGATCCCCGCTTGGAGACAAATTGGGAAAGCTCTCAGAAATTAATCTCAGCGTTGATATCCCTCCTCATCGTCAGCAAGCCATCTCTCCCTCGACAGATTTCCTTTGCGTACGGCCAGCATTGGCGGTTAAAGGAGGGAAGCTAGTGGTATATTTGGTTACCAAACTAGTAGACCACATTTGTTTACCACTAGAACCGGCCCTGGGCGCCGCAAGTGCTGTGTAGGAGTGTTGTTCCATGTTCTGTGTAGCGTTGGACCTGACCACATATGATTTGTGTCCGGAGCACCCCGAGCGCCGTGTATGTGCGTATACAGCATTGGGGGGCCAATAATTGGCCTTCTATAAAACTAATGGATGATCCCCGATTCGACACGTTTTTTATCCCCGCAATTGCACGGACTGTCTGTGGCTGAATGAAAGTGCTTGGTTAAAAGGCTATTCAGATGCCCGATCTTTGATTTACGACTTCAAGTTCCCTCCGCCAGGTTCGCGACGTACGGGTGTTCAAACTTTGTATAGTTCGTGGCAATTCCGCACCTAATGGATAAGAACCCTTCTCGCAGCCCTGATCCATGGACACATGGACACATGGACACCCGCATTGGGCTGTCACCGAAGCATGATCGCTTCGAAAGAAGAGAAAAAAATTGGGTCTTCGTCCTTGGTAACGTCTCCAACGTTCTTCCCACTTTATGGCGGTGACGACCACACTTGTCGCGAAGAGAACCCCGCGAAGGTCAGGGTGGTATCCACGGTAGGTAGATGTCTCCGTGAGAGTACTTTTCCCCCTCGCCCCTCGACGGTCCCCCATGATGGAACAAGGCGCTCGCTTTGTGTCCACCGAAGACAGGAGACAGGACTAATTTCATAATGACTATTTGTAATGTTGTTCGGTTGATTGCTCGATTGGTTCAGCCGAGATATACCCAGCTCGACCGCACCATCCACGCTCCGTTGAAATTTCGTCACAACTGCCACTAGCCAAATTCCGTGGGAGGTCCCTAGCCAAATGGCCACAACCACCTATGAGGTTGTGCAACCTCTCGTCTGCGGTCCACGCCGACCGCCCGACCCGTGGCTAATTGTATTTCCATCATAGCCCATCCACGGCCTGTCGATAGAAGCTCAGCCAATGAAGGCAAGGCAATTATCAAAACCGCACCAACCTATAGTACGCGAACAGCAGGGCCCCCCCCGCAACGTCAAGCGGTGCTTGCGGCGGTATCGGTCCCACATCACGGAGACGCTAAAGACAATTTCCAATAGGTCATGATAATAAGAACCCGAATAGACTCTGACACCAAACGCACGGGTTCTTCCTCCCTGACAAAGTAGTACTACCACAGGGGCGTGGCTTCGCGGTTCCATCACGCAGAGCCTTTGTGTGGACTGGAAATTATATAAAGCGACTGTTCCTCGTCATCTATAGCTCACTTCCCCGCTGTTACCCAGCTCGCACGCCATGAAGACGGTCCACCCCATATTCCTGCTCTCTCTCGCGTCTTTTGTCGCCGCCGACGCATTCAATTTCGACATCAATGATGGAATACAGAAGCAGCAGGAGGCGGAGACGCTTGATGCTGATAAACTGACCTATACCACTGGCGGAGGCGTTCCGTCTGTCCATTCCATCTCAGTTCGCATGGCAGTGTCTAATCGTCTCTTGCAGTGTGCAGGACCCGTACTCTGCTCAGCGAATAGGACCTGATGGGCCCCTTTTGCTGCAAGATTTTCATTTGGTTTGTTTCTGTCTCATGATTTGAATTGTGAAGGTGCTGACAGCAGCCACCCAGATCGAATCACTGGCCCACTTCGATAGAGAACGAATTGTATGTCGGTTAATCCCTCGGAGCCACCTAAGCTGACAGCTGCGCAGCCTGAACGTGTCGTGCACGCCAAGGCCGCAGGGGCGCATGGGTATTTTGAAACCACAACTACCACTGGCGCTGAATACTCGGTTGCCGACTTCCTACAAAAGGTCGGAACCAAGACCCCCCTCACTGCTCGCTTCTCAACTGTTGGTGGCGAGTCCGGGAGCCCGGACGTGGTGCGCGACCCGCGAGGCTTCGCGCTGAAGCTGCGCACCCAGAAGGTCGGTTGCTAGCCGTTGTATCCGAAACGAGCTACTGAAACCGTACGTTTAGGGAAATCTCGACTGGGTCTTCAACAACACGCCCGTGTTCTTCCTGAGGGACCCAGCAAAGTTCCCCAGTAGGTCGAGTCTCGTTGAAGCATAACGACTCGTGCTGATTCTTTCGCTTGCTAGATTTCGTCCACACACAAAAGGTCTGCGCTCTCTAACGACCACCTGCATATCCTAAATACACCCCTTGTAGCGAAACCCACGGACCCATCTCAAAGACAAAGACGTCAGTGAATCAAATGCAGGCCCCATATCCGTATCTTACACGTTTATAGATATTTTGGGACTATTTGTCGGAGAATCCCGAATCTACTCACCAAGTCTTGCGACTCTTTAGTGACCTGGGGACCCCGTAAGTGACCTTAAGAAGATGGTAGAGATATTCTGACCGTCAGCTTAGCTATGGCATGCGGTTTATGGACGGGTTCAGCGGACACACTTACAAGGCTGTGCGTGCCGACGGCTCCTGGAGCTATGTTAAGTACGTAACTCCCTAACGGTCATTGAGTGGTGCTAACGGGCTCGCAGGATCAAGTGCATCTCCGATCAGGGTATCCGTAACAATACCGCAGCGGAAGCCGATAGGCTCGCTGGGGTGGATCCCGACTTTGGAACACGAGATTTGTACGAAGCGATTGAAAGGGGGGAATACCCGTCCTGGACCGTTTACATCCAGGCGCTGAGTCCAAGCGAAGCAGAAAAATTTAAATGTTCGTGATGTTCTACCCGTGCATGATTGATACCCACGCATAACCACATTACATTATAGATAATGTCCTTGACTTGACGAAGGATTGGGCTCCGGAAGACGTCCCAATGAAAGAAATCGGCAGATTCCATCTCACACAGAATCCGTAAGATACCGCGTTCTATTCACTGGTTGAGTGCTTACACGAGTATTGCTAGTTCCAACTTCTTTGCAGAAATTGAGCAGGCGGCCTTCGCTCCAAGCCACATCGTCGAAGGTTTCGAGCCTAGTGCCGATCCTGTTCTCCAAGCACGGCTCTTCTCGTATCCAGACGCACAGCGATACCGACTCGGTGTCAACAACCAACAAGTATCTCTGCTCTCTTGGCTCGCGTCCCGTGATTGACATTTTGCCCTCTAGCTCCCTGTCAATTGTCCGTTGAACGCCGTGGCTTCTTTCCAACGTGACGGATTTATGGCATTCGTGAACCAAGGCTCACGGCCCAATTATCCGTCTACCCAGTACAAGATCAACTTCCAGCCCGCTGCCTATGACTCGAGCAATCATACCATTTGGATCGGCGGGGCGGTTCGTAGCCTAAGCTACATGGACGACAAAGTTGATTGGGATTGGCCAAGGATATTTGTACGGGGATATCTTGCGTGTTGTATAAGATATACTGACGCACCTGTCCAGTTTTTCGGACTTTCTCAGCAGGACAAGGACCACCTAATTTCCAACATCGCAGGTCATCTGGGAGGTGTCAAGTCTGATGAGATCAAGAACCGCCAACTTGCTGTCTTCGAGAAAGTTGATCCAGAGTTTGCTTCGGCGATCGCAAAAGCGATGAACTTCACGTATACTCCGTCTTCTCAAAACGATACCACCTATTGAATAAACAATACGACCTGATTGCTTTGTTCTCCTTTTATGCACTTAAGAGAGTCTGAGCCTGAGCGCTCAATTTCGGCACCGAACGGAATCCGAATCTTCGGTGCTTACTCATCCTGGCTCCGTGTTCCTGTTCCACTTCGGCCAGGGGCTCAGGGGCTACAACACCACCGAGGGGAGGTGTCTGAGACTTATATAAACCGTATCCCGACCTTAAGCTCATACCATCCCCGTCCGTCACCCCCCCTTTACAGCTACAGCTCGACACTCATAATGTCTTCACCTTCACACTGTGAGCTCTACATTCTTCTTCCAACGGTGTATCGCCTCTGACTGCTTTTTGCCACCGTAACTTTGCCACCATAACTTTTGCCACCCTTCCCCACGACTCGTTATCGACGAGGACAGTTTTCGAGCAGGTGTTCGATTGCAACAACTGGGAAGAGACACCCCAGGCACCCCGCGAGGGCCCGACTCTTGCGCCCGTCCTCACGCGCGTCAAGACCGAACGCAAGTATTACAACGGGG
>Ga0307513_10012553_pt1 | contig 10446 bp, 8 predicted proteins | sample 15_EM_MG_FD_202174 | JGI IMG/M metagenome (GOLD analysis project Ga0307513, IMG submission 202174) | Populus trichocarpa ectomycorrhiza microbial communities from riparian zone in the Pacific Northwest, United States - 15_EM | ecosystem: Host-associated > Plants > Roots > Unclassified | place...
CCGCTACTCTCCAGGTGGAAAGCTGCCGTCGAGTCGCGTCCTGGTCGAGCGCTACCGCGTGAGCCCGGTGACCGTCTCCCGGGCGCTCGCGCAACTGGCCGCCGAGGGCCTGGTCGTGACCCGCCCCGGGGCGGGCGCCTACCGCGCCGGGCCACGCCCCACCTCCACCCCCGCCGGGGACACCTCCTGGCAGGAGGTCGCCCTGAGCGCGGACGGCGCCGCCGACCTTGTACCGCGCACGGTGAACGCCTCAGGTGTCGTCATCTCGCTCGCCGCGCCGCCGCCCGGGGTGATCGAGTTCAACGGCGGCTATCTGCACCCCTCCCTCCAGCCCGAGCGGGCGATGGCGGCGGCCCTCTCACGGGCCGGACGCCGTCCCGGGGCGTGGGGCCGGCCACACCTGGACGGGCTGCCGGAGCTGCGCGAGTGGTTCGCGCGGGGCATCGGCGGGGCCGTCACGGCGGCCGAGGTGCTGATCACGGCGGGCGGCCAGGCAGCGCTCACGACCGCCCTGCGCGCCCTCGCCCCGCCCGGCGCTCCGGTACTGGTCGAGTCGCCCACCTACCCCGGCATGCTGGCCATCGCCCGCGCGGCCGGTCTGCGCCCGGTGCCGGTCCCGGTGGACGCGGACGGCGTACGCCCGCCGCTGCTGGCCGACGCGTTCCGGGCCACCGGCGCCCGGGTGTTCGTCTGCCAGCCCCTGTTCCAGAACCCGACCGGGGCCGTGCTCGCGCCCGAGCGGCGCGCAGAGGTCCTGCGGATCGCCCGCGAGGCCGGCGCCTTCGTGATCGAGGACGACTTCGTACGGCGGCTGGTGCACGAGGACGCGGCCCCGCTGCCGCGTCCGCTCGCGGCGGAGGACCCCGACGGTGTGGTCGTCCACGTCGGCTCGCTCACCAAGGCGACCTCACCGAGCTTCCGGGTGAGCGCCCTCGCGGCCCGGGGCCCGGTACTGGAACGGCTGCGCGCCATCCAGATCGTCGACACCTTCTTCGTCCCGCGCCCCCTCCAGGAAGCGGCGCTCGAACTCGTCGGCTCCCCGGCCTGGCCGCGTCATCTGCGGGCGTTGTCAACGGAGTTGAGGGTCCGGCGGGACGCCATGACCTCCGCGCTGCTGACGATCCTCCCCCAACTGTCCCTGCCCCACATCCCGTCGGGGGGCTACCACCTCTGGCTCCGCCTTCCCGACGGCACCGACGAGGACGCCCTCGTCGCCGCCGCCCTGCGCGCGGGCGTCGCGATCACCCCGGGCCGCCCCTACTTCAGCGCCGAACCCCCGGCGGCCCACGTGCGGTTGAGCTTCGCGGCGGTCGCGGGGGTGGGGGAGATCGAGGAGGGGGTACGGAGGCTGCGCGGGGCCTGTGACGAGGTGCTCTGAGGAGGCGCTTCGGGGAGGTGCTCCGACGGCGTGCTCTGGCGGCGTGTTCTGACGCGGGCGAGCCGGGAGTGAAGCCCTCGTGGAGTCGGCGTAAATCCTCTGTGGGGATCGGGTGGTGGTCGGCGCGTACCCTCGATAACTCCTGCGTAACGCCCCTTGACCTGCGTTCTTTCCCGGCAGACCATCGCCGCATGCAACTTCGGGTCACCTTCGTCGCCGCCGCGCGCAGCTCCCCGTTGCTCGCCGAGCGCTTCGACGACGACCGGCCGCTGGACCAGGCCGGCTGGGACGAGGTGCAGCGCGCCGCCCACGACCTGGTGCCGCTGGCGGCGGCCGAGCTGCGCTACTGCTCCCCGACGCCCCGCAGCCGGGCCACCGGGGACGCCCTCGGCTACGGGCCGCTCGTCCAACTCGCCCTGCGCGACTGCGACATGGGCCGCTGGCGCGGGCTCACTCTCGGCGAGGCGATGGCCCGGGAGCCCGAGGCCGTGGACGCCTGGCTCGCCGATCCGCGCGCCACGCCCCACGGCGGCGAGTCGCTGCTGGACTTCATCTCGCGCGTCGGCGGCTGGCTCGACACGCGGCCCGTCGACGACGGCGGCCGGATCGTCGCCGTGGCCGAGCCCTCGGTCATCCGGGCGGCCCTCGTCTACGCCTTGAAGGCACCGCCCTCGACCTACTGGAACCTCGACGTCCGCCCCTTGTCCACGACCGTCGTCACGGGCCGTGCGGGCCGCTGGAACCTTCGCTTCGAGTTCCCTCAGTCGGCGCGAGCGTAGTCGGTCGTGAGGACCAGGTCCTTGGCCGGGCCCGCCACCCGCCACACCGTCCGCCAGTGGTCCGAGTCCAGGACCGTGAACTCGCCGCGGTAGAGGTCGGCCGCGCAGGGGTGGTCGGTGATCCAACGGCCCGAGGTCAGGTCCAGGTCGTGGAACGGGCGGCCGTCCGCGAAACGCACGTCCGCCGTGCCGGGGGCGGTGCCCGGGAGGAAGCGGAGCGTCCGCTCGGCGGGGCGGGCGACGCCCTGCCAGACGAACGTGCCGGACTCGTGGTGGAGCAGGCCTCCGCCGTCCAAGGGGCTGAACGTCGTGGTTCCGGTGAAGGTCCCCTCGTCCGTGTCGTCCGCCGTGTCGTCCGTGTCGTCCATGCTCGCGAGGTCCCGCACCGTCCGCTCCGCTCGCCAGCTTCCCGCCAGATAGAGCAGTGCATCGGCTACTGGCCGGAACTCGCCCATGTCGCCACCCTCCCCGAGAGTTTCGAGTTCCGTGCGATCCATTGACGCACTTCAGTCACATACCTATCTTGCCGTTCGAAGTGCTGATCGTTGTCCGATATCCCGAACTGCATCGACAGAGCCGCGGAGTATCCATGTCACGCACACGCACCCGCTGGAGACTAGGTCTCACGGCCACCGCACTCCTGGTGGTCTCGGCGGTCGTCCCCGCCCCGGCCAACGCCGAGGACGTCACCGACTACGCCATCATCGTGGACCCGGCGACCAAGGGCGCCAAGATCGACGACACGATGTACGGCGTCTTCTTCGAGGACATCAACCGCGCCGCCGACGGCGGTCTGTACGCCGAACTCGTGCAGAACCGATCCTTCGAGTACTCCACCGCCGACAACCGCTCCTACACGCCCCTCACCTCCTGGGCGGTCGGCGGTACGGCCACGGCGGTCGACGACGACGGGCGCCTGAACGCCCGCAACCGCACCTACCTCTCCCTGGGCGCCGGTTCGTCCGTCACCAACTCCGGCTACAACACCGGGATCAGGGTCGAGGACGGCAAGAAGTACGACTTCTCCGTCTGGGCCCGCGCAGAGCAGGCCGGCACGCTCACCGTGTCCCTCACCGACGCCGGGGGCGTCCTCGCCGAGGCCCGCCAGGTCGCGGTGAAGGGCGGCTGGGCCAAGTACCGGGCGCGGTTCACGGCCACCCGCTCCAGCACGACCGGGCGGCTGACGGTCGCGACGGACAACTCCGTTGCCCTGGACATGATTTCGCTGCTGCCCCGGGACACGTACAAGGGCCACGGGCTGCGCAAGGACCTCGCCTCGAAGATCGCAGCGCTCGACCCCGGCTTCGTGCGCTTCCCGGGCGGCTGTCTGGTCAACACCGGGTCCATGCAGGACTACAGCGAGGCGTCCAACTGGGAGCGCAAGCGCTCGTACCAGTGGAAGGACACCGTCGGCCCGGTCGAGCAGCGCGCGACCAACTCCAACTTCTGGGGCTACAACCAGAGTTACGGGCTCGGCTACTACGAGTACTTCCAGTTCTCGGAGGACATCGGCGCGATGCCGCTGCCCGTCGTCCCGGCGCTGGTCACCGGCTGCGGGCAGAACAAGGCCGTCGTCGACGAGGCGCTGCTCAGGCGGCACATCCAGGACACGCTCGACCTCATCGAGTTCGCCAACGGCCCGGTGACCAGTGAGTGGGGGCGGAAACGGGCGCAGATGGGCCACCCGAAGCCCTTCCACCTCACCCACATCGAGGTGGGCAACGAGGAGAACCTGCCGAACGAGTTCTTCGCCCGCTTCACGGAGTTCCGGACCGCCATCGAGGCCAAGTACCCGGACATCACGATCATCTCCAACTCCGGCCCGGACGACAGCGGTTCGACCTTCGACACCGCCTGGAAGCTGAACAAGGACGCCAACGTCGACATGGTCGACGAGCACTACTACAACAGCACCGACTGGTTCCTCCAGAACAACGACCGCTACGACTCCTACGACAGGAACGGCCCCAAGGTCTTCCTCGGCGAGTACGCCTCGGGCGGCAACACGTTCAAGAACGCCCTCTCCGAAGCCGCGTTCATGACCGGCCTGGAGCGCAACGCGGACGTCGTCAAGCTCGCCTCGTACGCCCCGCTGCTCGCCAACGAGGACTACGTGCAGTGGCGCCCGGACATGATCTGGTTCAACAACCACGCGTCCTGGGGCTCGGCCTCGTACGAGGTGCAGAAGCTGTTCATGACCAACGTCGGTGACCGCGTGGTCCCCACCACGGCGACGGGCACGCCCTCGGTGAGCGGCCCGATCTCGGGTGCCGTCGGCCTGTCGACGTGGGCGACCACGGCGGCGTACGACGACGTGAAGGTCACCGGCGCGGACGGCACGGCGCTGCTGAGCGACGACTTCTCGGGTGACGCCTCCCAGTGGACCCACACCGGGGGCGGGAGCTGGACGGTCCAGGACGGGCAGTACGTCCAGACGGATGTCGCCGCCGAGAACACCATGGTCTCCGCGGGCGACCCCGCCTGGCACGACTACGACCTCCATGTGAAGGCCACCAAGAAGTCCGGCAAGGAGGGCTTCCTCGTCGCCTTCGGCGTCAAGGACACCGGGAACTACTACTGGTGGAACCTGGGCGGCTGGAACAACACCCTGAACGCCGTCGAACAGGCCACGGACGGCGGCAAGTCGACGCTCGTGTCCAAGGCCGGCTCGATCGAGACGGGCCGTGCGTACGACATCGACGTCAAGGTGCGGGGCCGTCAGGTCACCCTCTCCCTCGACGGCCAGGAGTGGGGCAGCTTCACCGACGACAAGCCGGCCGAGCCGTTCCGCCAGATTGTCACGAAGGACGCGAAGACGGGTGATCTGATCGTCAAGGTCGTCAACGCCCAGGCGGCGCAGGCCCGTACGACGATCGACCTCGGCCGTACGAAGGTGAAGTCCAAGGCGGCGGTGACGACGCTGGCCGCCGCGCCGGACGCGGTGAACAGTGAGACGGCTACTCCGGTCGCGCCGGTGAGGTCGACTTTCAAGGGGGTCGCGAGCAAGTTCACGTACACGTTCCCGGCGAACTCGGTTACCTTCCTGCGGATCAAGAAGGGGTGAGGAAGGGGTTGTTGTCGGGTGCGGGTGCGTCGTGGCTTGTCGCGCCCACGCGGCGGAGCCGCAAATCGATACAGCCCCGCGCCCCTGAGGGGCGCCCTTCAAGGGCGCCCCTCGCGCCCGGCGATATCAGGGCCTCGCTGGGAGTGGTGGCCGAGGATGTAGTGGGCCGGGATGAGTGTGAGCCAGGACCACATGGCTGCTTCTGTGTTGACGAAGGCCAGGGGAATGGACAGGCCGAAGATCAGAACGCTGGAGCCGAGCTGGGCGGTGAAGCGGCGGCGGGCCACAGCGGCGGATGATGCGGGCGAGGGGTGCACTCGGCTTTGAGTGAGTAGCAGCAGGGTCGCGTGCACCGCGTGGATCGCGGCCATGGCACCCGCGTACAGAGCGACGGCTTCGGGCTGGGAGGCGTACGCGGCCAGGAGTCCGGTGGGGAAGGGCAGCAGCGCGACCAGGCCGAGGCCGAGCAGGATCAGACGGGTGACCATGACCGTCTCGACGGGCAGGCCGACGAGGATACGTCGGTGATCACGCCAGAATCCGGCGATGAGGGTGAAGCTGAGCGCGAAGGCACCGAGGCTGGGCATCGCATCGCGCAGGGCCTGGTGGAACGCGGCGTCGTCGAGATGCGCGGGGACCGCCACGTCGATGACGAGCAGGGTCATGGCGATGGCGTATATGCCGTCGGACAGGGCGATCAGGCGTGCCGCGCCCGGGGCGTTCTCGGGTGTGTGCGCATCTGCCACTGGCTGCGTCATGTCGACGACAGTAGGGCGTTCTGCCCTTGCCGTAACGGAACCGACTCCGCTCTCGCTGCCTCCGGGCCGGCTCGCATACTGATCCACGGTATTGCATAAACGTGCAGCGAAACGTATAGTCATGCCATCTAGGAGGAGGGTTTCATGGCAGTACGTGTGGCGGTGGCCGGAGCGAGTGGGTACGCGGGCGGGGAACTGCTGCGTCTGCTCCTCGTGCACCCCGAGGTGGAGATCGGCGCCCTGACCGGTAACTCCAACGCCGGGCAGCGGCTCGGCGCACTGCAGCCGCACCTGCTGCCGCTGGCCGACCGGGTGCTCCAGGAGACCACCCCCGACGTGCTTGCCGGGCATGACGTCGTCTTTCTTGCCCTTCCGCACGGGCAGTCCGCCGCCGTCGCCGAGCAGCTCGGCCCGGACGTCCTTGTCGTCGACATGGGCGCCGACTTCCGGCTCCAGGACGCGGCCGACTGGGAGCGGTTCTACGGCTCCGCGCACGCCGGGACCTGGCCCTACGGCCTCCCCGAACTGCCGGGTGCCCGCGCCGCGCTGGAGGGGTCCAAGCGCGTCGCGGTGCCCGGTTGCTACCCGACCGCCGTCTCCCTCGCCCTCTTCCCGGCGTACGCCGCCGGGATCGCCGAGGCCGAGGCCGTGATCGTCGCCGCCTCCGGGACCTCCGGCGCCGGCAAGGCCGCCAAGACGCATCTGCTGGGCAGTGAGGTCATGGGGTCCATGTCGCCGTACGGGGTGGGTGGCGGGCATCGGCATACGCCGGAGATCGTCCAGAATCTCAGTGGCGCCTCCGGTGAGTCCGTCGCCGTCTCCTTCACGCCCACCCTCGCCCCGATGTCCCGCGGCATCCTCGCCACCTGCACCGCAGCCGCCAAGCCCGGTGTGACCGCCGAGTCCGTGCGTGCCGTCTACGAGAAGGCGTTCGCCGACGAACCGTTTGTGCACCTCCTCCCGGAGGGGCAGTGGCCCGCCACGGCGTCCGTCTACGGTTCCAACGCCGTTCAGGTGCAGGTCGCGTACGACGAGTCCGTGCGCCGCATCATCGCGATCAGCGCCATCGACAACCTGACCAAGGGCACCGCGGGCGGTGCCGTCCAGAGCATGAACATCGCCCTCGGGCTCGACGAGACCACCGGGCTTTCCACGATCGGAGTCGCACCGTGAGTGTCACGGCAGCCAAGGGATTCACGGCGGCTGGTATCGCCGCCGGGATCAAGGAGAACGGCAACCCGGACCTGGCCCTCGTGGTCAACAACGGGCCCCGCCTCGCCGCCGCCGGCGTCTTCACCTCCAACCGCGTCAAGGCCGCGCCGGTGCTGTGGTCCGAGCAGGTGCTGAAGGGCGGGATCGTCTCCGCCGTGGTGCTCAACTCCGGTGGTGCCAACGCCTGTACGGGTCCCAAGGGGTTCCAGGACACGCACACCACCGCTGAGAAGGTCGCGGACACCCTCGGGCTGAGCGCGGGGGAGGTCGCCGTCGCCTCCACCGGACTCATCGGCCTGCTGCTGCCGATGGACAAGCTGCTCCCCGGAGTTGAGGCCGCCGCCGGTCAACTCTCCGAGCACGGTGGTGAGAAGGCCGCCATCGCCATCAAGACCACCGACTCCGTCCACAAGACGGCCGTCGTCAGTAAGGACGGCTGGACCGTGGGTGGCATGGCCAAGGGCGCGGGCATGCTCGCCCCCGGCCTCGCCACCATGCTCGTCGTCCTCACGACGGACGCGGACGTGGACAGCGAGCAACTGGACAGCGCGCTTCGGGCCGCAACCCGCACCACCTTCGACCGTGTCGACTCCGACGGCTGCATGTCCACCAACGACACCGTGCTGCTGCTCGCCTCCGGCGCCTCCCAGGTCACCCCCGCCCACGAGGAGTTCGCGGAGGCCGTACGTGCCGTCTGCGACGACCTCGGGCAGCAGCTGATCCGGGACGCCGAGGGTGCCAGCAAGGACATCAAGGTCGAGGTCGTGGGCGCGGCCAGCGAGGACGACGCCGTCGAGGTCGGGCGCTCCATCGCCCGCAACAACCTCCTCAAGTGCGCCATCCACGGCGAGGACCCCAACTGGGGCCGCGTCCTCTCCGCCATCGGCACGACGCAAGCCGCCTTCGAACCAGACCAGTTGAACGTCGCCATCAACGGCGTCTGGGTCTGCAAGAACGGTGGCGTCGGTGAGGACCGCGACCTCGTCGACATGCGCTACCGCGAGGTCCACATCGTCGCCGACCTCGCCGCCGGCACCGAGACCGCCACCATCTGGACCAACGACCTCACCGCGGACTACGTCCACGAGAACAGCGCGTACTCGTCATGAGCACCACGCGGAAGCACACCGCCCTCCCCAAGGCCAGGATCCTCATCGAAGCGCTGCCCTGGCTGACCCGCCACAACGGCCGCGTCGTCGTCATCAAGTTCGGCGGAAACGCCATGGTGGACGAGGAGTTGAAGGCCGCCTTCGCCCAGGACGTCGTCTTCCTGCGCCAGGCGGGCCTCAAGCCCGTCGTCGTGCACGGCGGCGGCCCGCAGATCAGCGCCGCCCTCGACAAGCACGGCATCGTGAGCGAGTTCAAGGCCGGCCTGCGCGTCACCACCGAGGACGCCATGGACGTCGTGCGCATGGTGCTGGCCGGGCAGGTCCAGCGGGAGTTGGTCGGGCTGCTCAACCAACACGGGCCGCTCGCCGTCGGGTTGACCGGCGAGGACGCGCACACCATCACCGCCACCAAGCACCAGCCCGAGATCGACGGGGAGTTGGTCGACATCGGGCGGGTGGGCGAGATCACCGCGATCGACACGGGCGCGATCGAGGCACTGCTCGCCGACGGCCGTATCCCGGTCGTCTCGTCGATCGCCCGTAGCCAGGACGACGGACATGTCTACAACGTCAATGCTGATACGGCGGCTGCGGCACTCGCTGCTGCGCTGGGCGCCGAGACTCTCATGGTCCTCACGGACGTCGAAGGTCTCTATGAGGACTGGCCCAACAGCGACGAGGTGATCAGCCGCCTCACCGCTTCCCAACTGGAGAAGCTGCTGCCGGAGTTGAGCTCCGGCATGGTGCCGAAGATGGAGGGCTGTCTGCACGCCGTGCGCAACGGCGTCACCACCGCCCGGGTCATCGACGGCCGGGTCCAGCACTCGATCCTGCTGGAGATCTTCACGGACGAAGGCATCGGCACGATGGTCGTGCCCGATGCGGAAGAAGAGGGGGATGTCGTATGAACGCCGGCCAGGAGCTGGATGCCAGTCAGGAACTGAGCGCCAATCAGGAACTGACCGCGCGCTGGCAGGGCGCGCTCATGAACAACTACGGCACCCCCCGGCTGCCCCTCGTCCGTGGCGCCGGCAGCACCGTGTGGGACGCCGACGGCAAGGCCTACGTCGACTTCGTGGGCGGTATCGCCGTCAACGCGCTCGGCCACGCCCACCCGGCGATCGTCGAGGCCGTCTCCACCCAGATCGCCTCCCTCGGCCATGTCTCCAACCTCTTCGTCGCCGAACCGCCCGTCGCGCTCGCCGAACAGCTGCTCCAGCGCTTCGGCAGGGACGGCAAGGTGTTCTTCTGCAACTCGGGCGCCGAGGCCAACGAGGGCGCCTTCAAGATCGGCCGGCTGACCGGACGCACGCACATGGTCGCCACCGAGGGCGGCTTCCACGGGCGGACCATGGGCGCCCTCTCGCTCACCGGCCAGCCCGGCAAGCGGGAGCCGTTCGTGCCGCTGCCCGGTGACGTCACGTACGTCCCGTACGGCGACGCGCAGGCGCTGGCCGCCGCCGTCACCGACGAGACGGCGCTCGTCATCATCGAGCCGATCCAGGGCGAGAACGGCGTCGTGGTCCCGCCCGTCGGCTATCTCAAGGCCGTGCGCGCCATCACCGCCGCCACCGGCGCCCTCCTCGTCCTCGACGAGGTGCAGACCGGCGTCGGCCGTACCGGGCACTGGTTCGAGTACCAGGCCCACGAAGGCGTCCTGCCTGACGTCGTGACGCTGGCGAAGGGCCTCGGCGGCGGGCTGCCGCTGGGCGCGACGGTCGCCTTCGGCCGCGCCGCCGACCTGCTTCAGCCGGGCCAGCACGGTACGACGTTCGGCGGCAACCCGGTCGCCTGCGCCGCCGGACTCGCCGTACTGGAGACCATCCAGGCCGAGGGTCTGCTCGACAACGTCAAGCGGCAGAGCGAGAAGCTGCGCGTCGGAATCGAGGGCATCGACGGCAGTTCGTGCCACCCGATGATCGACTATGTCCGAGGCGCGGGCCTCCTCCTGGGTATCGTGCTCAAGGAGCCCCTCGCGCCCCAGGTGCAGCAGGCGGCTCAGGACGCCGGGTTCCTGGTGAACGCGCCCGCTCCCGATGTCGTACGGCTCATGCCGCCGTTGAACATCGGTGACGCCGAGGTGGACGCGTTCCTCCAGGCACTTCCCGGGGTTCTCGACGCGGTTGCCGTTGACGGGAAGGACTAA
>Ga0307513_10012554_pt1 | contig 10445 bp, 10 predicted proteins | sample 15_EM_MG_FD_202174 | JGI IMG/M metagenome (GOLD analysis project Ga0307513, IMG submission 202174) | Populus trichocarpa ectomycorrhiza microbial communities from riparian zone in the Pacific Northwest, United States - 15_EM | ecosystem: Host-associated > Plants > Roots > Unclassified | place...
ATGAGATAAAGTTTAAATTTATAGCATAAAGACACAATTAAAAGAAAAAAAACCAAATATAAAAAAATAGCATGGCTTTTCTAGAATTCATGCGAAAATGTACTTTTGTCCACATATCCTCCATGGACTTATCTTTTGGTCCTTTTAATTTTAGCATTTTATAATCTGGTTCAAAAATTCATTTTATTGATGCTGGGTTTATCTTGTTTAACCACTCTAATATTGATTTCGAGGTAAAGGTTGGCGATAGAATTGCACAGTTAATTCTTGAGAAAATTGTAACTCCTAATGTCATGGAAGTCGAGGATTTGGATGCAACTGGGAAAATTGTAACTCCTAATTGCACAACTTACGTTTTTGCTAGGCCATAAGAGAATCTGCACCATATGTACTTATCAGTGTTGACTGGTTTGGTCAAAGCATCTGCTAGGTTTTTCTTAGCATGAATCTTCATAAAATCCACACTTCCATCTTTCATCCCTTCCCAAACAAAGTGATACTGAACATCTATGTGTTTTGTTCTTGAATGAAACACTGAATTTCTTGTGTAGCTTCCATGTACTCAGTTGTTGTTGTGGATAACTTTACAATAGTCTGAAGTTTAGAGACCTAGCTCACAGCTCCTCCTGCAATTGTGAACATATAGTCTGTAGTGGATTTTCTTTTCTCAAGGTCACCGGCAAAATTTGAATCAACATAACCTCTGACAGTAGATTCTGATCCTCCATAACATAATGCGGTATCTGAGGTACCCTTGATGTATCTCAAGATCCTCTTAATAGTATTTCAATGCTCTCTACCAAGATTTGCCATGTATTAACTAACTGCTCCTTCTGCTTGTGCAATGTCTGGTCTTGTACCTATCATGGCAAACATTAAACTTCCCATTACTGATGCATAGGTACTTAAGACATCTCCATCCTCTCTGCTTCATTACTAGGAGACATACTTGAGGATAATTTCAAGTTAATAGGAAGTGGGATGGAAATTGACTTACAATCTTGCATGTTGAAACGTCGTAACACTTTCCTCAAATAATTCTTCTGAGAAAGATAAATCTTCCTCTTACTTCTGTCTCGGTCAATTTGCATCCCTAGAATCTTATTTGTTGGTCCCAAGTCCTTCATATCAAACTCCCTAGCCAACTATGCCTTCAATTCTTGGACTCGATCTTTGTTGGGGCCTATTACCAACATGTCATCCACGTACAACAACAGAATGATTATATCATCATCCTTTTCAAACTTCTTGTAATACATACAATGGTTTGAACTGAGTCTATTGTACCCAAGACTAATTATGAGAGAATCATGTAACAGCCCGACCCAACCTACCATATATTGTCCGCTTTGGGCCTTACCGCCCTCACGGTTTTGTTCCTAGTGACGCGAGCTCACTTCTGAGTCTGACGCCCCAAAATACGTATGACAAGTTGGCAACCAGCACTCTTAGTAAGGCCATCTACCACCCCCTTACCCGCCGATATGGGATATTACAATCCACCCCCTTTAAGGAGCCTGACGACCCCGTCGGCACAACCAGACAGCAGTGAGGTCGGCTCTGATACCAAATATAACAGCCCGGCCCAGCCTGCCATATATTGTCCGCTTTGGGCCTTACCACCCTCACGGTTTTGTTCCTAGTGACACGAGCTCACTTCTAAGCCTGACGCCCCAAAACGCGTATGACAAGTTGGCAACCAGCACTCTTAATAAGGTCAGCTACCACTCCCTCACCCACCGATGTGGGATATTACAAATCAAATCTCTTGTACTAACACCTCGACGCCTGTTTGAGACTATATAGAGATTTGTTCAACCTGCAAACCAAGTTCTCCTTACCATTTTCAGCAAAACCTTCTGGTTGGAGCATATAAATTTCTTCTTCAAGTTCTCCATGAAGAAATTAAATTTTCACATCTAACTACTCTAAGCGAAGATCAAATATAACACATATCGCCAAGACTACTCTAATTGTAGTATGTCGTACCATGGAAGAAAATATTTCATTGAAGTCTATTCCTTTTTTCTTAGCATATTCTTTCACCAATTATCTTGCCTGATACCGCTCCACTTGATCATTACCATGACGCTTTATCTTGTAAACCCATTTGCTGCCAATGGCCTTCCTTCCTTGTGATAGCGGAACAAGATCTCAAGTGTTATTCTTGTGTAGAGTTTCAATCTCCTCTTGGATTGTTGTTATCCACATAGATACATCTGTGCTTTTTATAGCCTCATGGAAAGTTGATGGCTCTCCATCCTCTATTAGAAGACAATATGCAATGTTGCTCCTAGTAACATATTTTGAGTGTCAAGCCGATGGTTTTCTTTCACGAGCTGACCGTCGAACTTTAGGAGTTTCAGACTCTATCTGTTCTTGTTTTCTATGCTCTAGTGTAGTTTTAGAAGAAGTATGATTCTGAGTGTTTACCATCTGGACTATTGTAGTCTCCTTTAAAATGCTATTATTTTCTTCCATTTGCATTTTATCTTCTGTAAATATGACATCTCTACTGATGACTAACTTATAGGCAGTGGGATCCCATAAGTGATACCCCTTCACTCCATCAGCATATCCCAAGAATACATATTTTCTGGATTTTGAATCCAGCTTGCTAACTTATTGAGTTTTGTACATCATGTATATAGGACTTCCAAATATATGCAACTGAGAATAATCAGCTACCTTCCTAGTCCACATCTCCATCAGTGTCTTCAGCTCAATTGCAGTTGATGAAGATCGATTTATCACATAATAGGCGGTTTTGATTGCTTCTGCCCAGAATGGCTTTCCTAGACCTGTAGCCTTCAACATTGCTCTTGTTCTTTCTAATAGATTTATGTTCGTCTGCTTTGCCACTCCATTTTGTTATGGAGTGTATGTTATTGTGAACTGCCTTTTGATACCTTCATGATGATAGAAGTTATCAAATTCATCACAGGTATATTCTTCTCCATTATCAATCCTCAAACACTTGATCTTCTTTTTAGATTCAAGTTCTACCCACGCTTTGAAGGTTTTGAAGACTACGAGCACATCTGCCTTCCTTCTAATTGGATACACCCAACATCTCCTGAAGAAATTATCTATAAATGATACAAAGTATCTCAGGTCTAACATGCATTTGCTCTTAGATGTTGATGTGCCAAACTTCAACCTGTGTTGTTTACTTATAACACAATGCTCACAAAAGGGTACAGTAACCTTTGTAAGCCCATGGAGTAATTTCTTATTAGAGAGAATTTTCAAACCTTTCTTTGACATGTGGCCTAGTTTTTTATGCCACATCATCGTCTTCTCTTCTGAAGGACTGGATGATGCGATTGACGCCTCTACCTCATGATGTGTTTCTCTTATTAACATAAAAAAGTTAGCAGCTATCTTTCTTGCCTTTAAAACCACCAGTGCTCTTTTGATGATTTTCATGATTCCATTGTCTATTCAGATCTTAAAGCCAAGAATATCAAATTGTCCCACTGATAAAATTTTCTTCTATAAGCCTTTCACATGTCGTACTTCTAAAATAGTATGAATTGAGCCATCATACATCTTTAATTTGATGGTGCGAATGCCAACAATCTCTAAAGCACGATCATTACCCTTGAACATTGAGCCTTCAGAGATGGGTTCATATGTATGAAACCAATCTCGATTAGGAGTCATATGCAATGTTGCTCTTGAATCCATTAACCAAACCTCAGTAAGCACTTTTCTATCTGTAGAGACTGTCGCTACTTCACAATATAAAACATCCCCATCTTCTGAGGTGTTTGTAACACATCCTTGAGGTTTTGATAACTCTACAGTGTTCTCTATACCCATTTTAAACCAACAATCCCTTTTGAAGTGCCCTTTTCTACCACAGTTATAGCATTTTGAGCTCTTGTCAAAACTCAACATTCTACTATTATAAAATGTTTAGGTGTGATTTGGGTGGGGAATACACCTCTAATAAATTCTGTGAGTTGTTTGCCTTAAATGGGACCATTCACCAAACTTCATGTACAGATACTCCTAAGCAAAATGGTGTTACTAAAAGAAAACAAAGGCACATTGTCGAAACCGCTCATTCTCTCTTGTTGTTTGCTTTTGTTCCTAGTGAGTTTTGGGAAGAAGTTGTCCTTACTGCTATAAGTTTGTTTAATACAATCTCATCTTCTCATAGTTCAGGTTTTTCTCCTTTTGAAAAGTTATATGGGTATATCCCTAATTATTCCTCCTTTAGAGTTTGTGGTTGTACTTGTTTTGTTCTTTGTCCTCATGTTGAACGCAGTAAGTTGTTCTCTCGATCTACTATTTGTGTCTTTCTGATTTATGGTGAAGGTAAAAAAAGGATATCGTTGTTTTGATTCAATAACTCATAAACTTTTTTATAGCAAGCTATAGATAAGGAAATTTCTACTTTGTATAAGACATATACTTGAGATTTGGTTCCTCTACCTCCTGGTAAGAGTGTTGTTGGTTGCCGTTGGGTGTCTAAGATCAAAACTAATGTTGATGGGTCTATTAAGCGATACAAAGCTAGGTTAGTTGCAAAATGATACTCTCAACAATATGATATGGATTATGAGAAGACATTTTCCCCATTTGCAAAACTGACTACTATTCGTACTCTTATTATTATCGCTTCAGTTTGTCAGTGGCATATCTCTTAACTTGATGTTAAAAGGGCCTTCTTGAATGGAGATCTTCAAGAAAACATTTATTTTGCACCCCTCCTAGTGTTTCACCTGACTTTGGGTATGTTTCTAAGCTCAAGAAAGCGTTATATGGTCTCAAACAAGCACCTCATGCATGGTTTGAGAAATTTTCTGTTGTGATCTTGTCTCTTGGATTTGTTTCTAGTAGTCATGATTCTGCCCTTTTTATTAAGTGCACTAATACAAGTCATAGATATGATTATTATTGGTGATGACATTGATGGTATTTCAATTTTAAAGACAGAATTGGCTAAACTTTAAAATGGAGAATTTAGGTTATCTTCAATATTTCCTGGGTATTGAAGTAGCTTACTCACCTAGAGGTTACCTTCTTTCTCAGTCAAAATATGTTGTAGATATTCTTAAGCGGAATAGACTTGCTGATAAAAAGACTATAGATACTCTCATTGAGATTAACGTAAGGTATTCTTCTTTTGTTGGTCTACCTTTGACAGATCCTACTTTATACCATTCTATTGTTGTGAGCTTGGTATATCTCACTATTACTCATCCATATATTGCATATGTTGTTCATGTTGTTAGTCAGTTTATTGCTTCTCCTACTACAGTTCACTAGGCAACTATTCTTCATATTTTGCGACATATTCGTGGTACGGTCTTTCAAAGTCTTTTACTATCATCCACCTCTTCTTTGCAGCTGCGTGCATACTTTGATACTGATCATGATAGTGATCCCCTAGAACGTAAGTCTGTTACTGATTTTTGTATCTTTCTAAGTGATTCTCTTATTTCTTGGAAGAGCAAGAAACAATCTATTGTTTCTCAATCTTCAACCGAAGCAGAATATTGTGCTATGGCATGTACTGTAATGACTCGACTTTTTCAAAGCCAAAATCGGTGGAATTTTTTTTTCCATTAAGTTATCGATACTTCTCATAATGGCATTCCATAAAATAGTAATTAGGTTCCCTTCCTTATCATGGCATCATATGGATATAGTTTTTGTAAATCAACATTCCCATAAAATGGTCACTCAATATACATGCCTATAATATTATATTCTTATATTCATACATTTACATTACATCATATTAAAATACTCATACATTTTCATTTATGTTCTAGTCTCGTTATCAACACGAGTTTACACACAAGTGCCGAACAACAATTTTACAAATCTAGTACATTCTTTCATTCAATCCTCATATGATTTCATAACACAACATCCTCATAAAAGAGAATATCACATAAATATATTCATAACATCGTATTTACATGTTCGTACATCCACATCCGTGTTCCATTATAATTTTCATTACACGTCCTTACAAAAGTGCCGAATGGAAAATATTCAACATAACACTTAAGACCTAATCATAAAATCTAACCCATCATCTCCTTTAGATACCATTAGCCGAAGCCAATTATCATAATTAACTCGGTCATCCAACCAGAATGCCATTAGCCAAAGCTAATCATCAACGCAATCCGGTCATCCATCTAGGATGCCTTTAGCCAAAGCTAATCATGAACACAACCCAGTCATCCATCTAGGATGGCATTAGCCAAAGCTAATCATGTACGTGACTCGGGCATCCGTCTAGGATGCCATTAGCCGAAACTAATCATTAACGTGATCCGGCCATCCATCTAGGATGCCATTAGCTGAAGCTAATCATCGTTATAACCCAACCATCCATCTCGAATGTCGTTAGGTGAAGCTAATCACCAGCTCAAGCAACATTTCATAGTCGTTTCAACATTCATCAAGAATTCAATCAACATTTCATCATCGTTCCAAAATTCATCAAGAACTGGATCAACATTTCATAGTCAGTTTAACATTCACCATAATGCAATAATATATCATCCACAAGTAAATCATTTCAGAACATTAACATTATACAAGAAAAAGATGGAAACCACCTACTTGTTCCTCATGTGGGGTGTCCCTACCCGGTCGCACCATCTAACACATCAATGGTCACAAATCAGCTCATCTGCATTTTGAAATCACGTGACTCATCACCATACATATTTTAAGAATCCACATGTTCACATTCTAGTGTTCCACATATTACACAATCACACAATGCAATCATATTAATCACCAGACCAATTCAAATACGTAGATCTACTGCAGAAATTAGTTAGCGGAAATTGGTTCGCTAGTGACACAGATTCGCCAGCGAATTGATTCGTTGGAACCTAGAATTGTCAGCAAAACTGGCTCGCTAGTGACGCCACCATCCGGCAATGAAAAAGGTTTCATTGCTGGCACCACAATTTGGCAGCAAAAATTGATTCACTATTGGCACCATAATTCGACATCGAAAACTGATTCGTTGTTGACAATACAATGCAGCAGCGAAAACTGGTTCGCTACTAACATAGAATTCATCAGTGCACACGTCCCACTATTGATACAGAAATCATTGACAAAAACTAAGTTCCTGCCGACCCACAAATCATCAACGCAATCCATGTTGCTACCGATTCAGTAATCGTCAGCGACTTTTGAGTCAATTATGCTTTTACTCTTCTTGGCCGAAACATAGTTGCCCCATTTTATTCAATCTTGCTCATGCATTTTATCAAGTCTAACACAAACATATTCCCAACAACATGACATGATCATACATTTAACCATTTGATTTCTAATTAAACAAGTTCATCCATTACCTGCGCAAAAAATCAAGGCATTAATATGGAGTGATTTCCACTTCAGTTTCAGCATGCCCCTAAGGCTTAACAACAACACAATTCTGGACATTTACTATCATTTCAACATATTTTCGCATAACTTCATCCACCACATATGCATAATTTATGTCATTAACACAAGGATAATCACAACATTCATGTCGTAACCTCATAATAAAATCAAAGCATTAACATTAACAAAGATTCTGTTTCAGCTCAGTTATCATCCTAAGGGTTCAACAAGATCATAACTCTGCACATTCTTCCTTTTTATTTTCACACAACTCTTCACTCATGTATGCTAAATCCATTCATTATCATGAACATGAATTTTTACCTCAGCTCATGCATGTTTCCATGAGTTAAACAAGGTCACAAATTTCAGTTTTTATCATTTCATTTCATCCTTGTCCATTTTTTTCCCTTGGTCGGCCCTTAGTCTAAGTTTTGTTCATCATGTTCATCCATTTCTTTTTTGTCAATGTTTCTGGAATAGGTCCCTCCATCCAGCCCCCATTCTCCTTAATCTTTCTATCTAGTCCTCTCAAGTAATAAGTGTAAGAACCCTAGCAAAACCCTTGGGGTTTCCTTCTCTTTTCTATCCTGAAATTCTAAGAGGTAAGTAATGAGGTGATGTTCTTTCCTTACCTCATGATTTTGGGCTTTCCTAGGCAGGTTTCTTATATAGTTCTTCTTCTTCTTCCTCTCTACTTTCAGTTTTTCTTCTCTTCCCTCTGTGTTGCAGCAGTCGCCCTTCCAGCTCACTTGCCTTTCATGGTCTCCTCTCCTTTCTTCTAACTCTCTCCTCACACAACAATCAAGGGTTTGTTTTAGGGAAGAGAAACGGTCACCTTCTCTTCCCTCCTATATTTATACCTCTCTTAAATGAGAGGGGATGTTTGGATGCCAGTTATCCTTGGTCTCTATCCCTTTATTGACTTATCCTACGGATGGTTATATCCTCTATAATCCCCTCCTAGGATAGGCCGATTCCTCCCCAACCAATTTTCCTTAAAATAGGCCGGTCTAACATTAAATTTTTTTGTCATGTTTTACAAAACACATGGCTTTGTCAATGCACACAGCCACTGTTGACTCAGAAATCATCAAAGAAGCTAAGTCGTTGCCGATTCAAAAATCAGCAACAAAAACTGTCGCTGCCGATTCAGAAATCGACAACGAAAACTGTGTTGTTGCCGATTTGAAAATTAACCCACTTGATCAGGTTTAATAATACTATTAAAAAAAATTTCATGCTTTAATAATTTTTTTATATTTTAAAAAATTGATCAAACCCGTTGTGAAGCACGGGGAATATTCTAGTGAACTTGAAAGTGTGGATCATGATGCATGGAACATTTACACATGGTGACATGAACAAAAAATCGCTTCAATGCAGGGGAAAGATATGAATGCCTCCCTCGAATGACCCTAATATGACGCCTATCTTGGATTTTATTATTCCACCATGGGGATAATCTAAGGAATAGTAAGATTTTAAATGTTTGAACTTATTGATTTTTAAAATTGGGTATTTGAACTTTATTTTTATTCAAATAAGTATATTCTTTTATTTTACACAATAAAGTGTCTAAGTGGATGTATATTAGTTAAATGATTAGTGTCAACAAAGAGTGAAAATAAAAATTTTATATAAATGAACTAATATGTCTGTTAAAAAAATTTTGGTCACAAGTTAGCTAACAACATTGTCCAGAATTCCGGTTTGTATGTCCAACACATAAACAATTATTTTCATGCATTTTCGTGTCCTTACAACCAAGAAAAAGAGTGTAGCCTTGCATGCTTGTTGAACACCTAATAAAAAAAAGGAGGAATGCATGATTTCAATTTTTTTAGAGGAAGGGGGCGTTTTTCTCTTCTTGGCTGGCTGCCTCCCTTCTCTTCTCTCATTCTTTTTATATCCTAGGAAACCCTATTCTCTATTTTACAAAATAGTCCTCTTTTAAGTAGACAGTTTACATTTAAGTACTTTAATAACTATTTTTCTAAAAAAAGAAATAGCCTTCCATGAAATCTTCAAGCTTTGTGATTAGTACTTAAAAGTGCATTTTTTTCAAGGTTTGATATCATCATTTTGCACTTGAAGTATCAATAACTCCTTAACTAAAGTATGTTTTATAATAACAAGTCTGATACTATAAGATACCTTTAATTTATGGTAAATGTTCATCTTAAATGCAGGCCTATCACATAAATCAAAGACTCAATTCTGTTGTTTGGAAGTCCAAATCTTAGCAGCAATGGAGAAGTCAGAATCTGTCCTACAGCCCACACACTGTTCAGTGTTCAACCCATATCTTGAGTTCTAGAAGTCTAAATGCACCGAAATTGTTTTTTGTTGGAAAGATGAGACAATTTCCTAGAACTTGCATAAGGAAAGTCTGTTCAAATTCTGGCATTAGAAATGACGTTTTGTTCAGACAAGAAGATAAGGATTGTCACCAAGTCAAAATGTGGCCACCCACTCAACAATTAGTCATCAAATCAATAATTCCAAATTTTGGCCTATAGAAGGAGGCATTTGCCATGCATTTAGGCATCTTGGTTTTCAGATCAAGATCATGCTTTTTCTTTCTCTCTTTATATTTTTGTAATGCTTAAGTTTTGTTTATATTAATCTCTTATTTATGCTTTTCATTTCCTTTTCTTTACTTAGTTCACTTATATCTTATTTATGTTCTTATCTTATTTATTTATGTTTCTCTTCTTCATTATGTTTAGCCAAGTTTATTATGTCAAGGTGAAAAGATTACATTAATGGTGTAAGAATAAGTATAGTGTAAACTCAACATGGACTTTAATGTTTGATACTAACATGTTTTGTATTTGTTATCTTATTCACTCTTAATACTTTGCTTGTTAAATGGTTAATCTCGATTTATGTTGTACAACCCTTGGTACAACACATACTTGGCACTTCCATAGCCCAAACCACATGGTATAACGGACACATGTGCTATGAAAGGAACTTGATTTGTTGTTAACATAAGTTATAATCATGAATACCTGACAACATTTACAAGTATTGACATTATTCGAATAAGATAACTAATG
>Ga0307513_10012555_pt1 | contig 10445 bp, 18 predicted proteins | sample 15_EM_MG_FD_202174 | JGI IMG/M metagenome (GOLD analysis project Ga0307513, IMG submission 202174) | Populus trichocarpa ectomycorrhiza microbial communities from riparian zone in the Pacific Northwest, United States - 15_EM | ecosystem: Host-associated > Plants > Roots > Unclassified | place...
CAGTGCTCTTTACACGAAAGTATGTCTCTACCATATTTGGAGGTGAAATATTCAGAAAAGAGAGCCTAAAGCGTCGTTACATATTTACCAGCAGTCAAGAACAGTGTGGAATAACCACAGTAAGTGCCAGAACACAGTGTTCCACCAAGAAGTGCACGAGCGGTGACGGCTAGAGCAGCGCCGGACACGGGTCGTGTCCAACTCGTATACTAGAAATTAAACTAGCTAAATGGAAATACAGGAGTACACAAATATAGGAAAGTATGACATCCTGACAATATGCAAGCAAGCAGTTGCAGACACCGCGACATACGGAGCCTCCAGTAAGAAGAAGTCAGGCGCAAAAGAAAGATGGGAGGAACCATAACCACCACGCCCATCGGAGTATATAATCAAGCCACTCCTTGTTTAGAATATTGAAAGTGATCCATGGCCACTCTCATGCCCCGTGTAAACGGCTTCGAATCAGCCAAAGCCCGCTTCTCCAAGGTTAAGGGCTTCTCTTTTCCCCCAGGTCCACACTTGGCATGCCGTCCTCATACCTTCTCGGGACTGGTGCCGTACCGCCTCCTTCTTGTCCTTCTCACATTGTGAGTTGGAACGACACCGTGATGAGACGGAGTGCGAATTAGTGCGGGCCATAACGAGTCCAGGTCGAGTAATGGGGATGGGGTCTTTCCATTGTCGAGTGAGGTCGACCTAGTGGAGATGGTACAGAGCTCAGATGAGCAGGTCATCTTTATAATGGAGGACCAGGAGGCTTTGCTTCTTTTACTACCGTTGGGCCTGGAAGGGAGTTAATAAGACGTTATGGTTACAAGCTTCGCCTTTGATGTGGCGGCTCCCGATCTTTACAACTGTTTGGTGGCCCTCTTCGTTGGTTGTCTGGCTCCTTTGCCATGGTTCCGTTCTCGTCCAGCGCAAACCCAACTTAGACGCTGCTGTCGACCAATCTATTTACCGACGAAAAAACCATCCCCCACACGCTCACCTACCTCAACAAAATCGGACGATTCAAGCATATCTACAGAGACATTGCACCCGACTAGGAGAGACAACTGAGACGTTAGCGTATCGCGCTTTGCTTTCGAGCAGCTGTAGAAAACACCGAACTGCACAGTACCACCACAGATGCACTACTAGGTCTCGTCTAATTCCTACCAACACTTAGGGAGCAACAAGGGTCTATTAGCAGCACAGTTTGCCATACATCCGATGAATCGTGTAACATAGACCAGTTCTTAGCACGTAAAATTGGATTGCCAAAAAAAGATTCATTGATCGAGGTCACCTTTTTTTGAGAAATGGAACTATGTTGTATTTAAGCAGATCTCAATCTTGGTCTTGAGCGAGACAGCGGAGAGCGTGGCTGAGAGTCCCCGAGGTTGCTTCGCTGAGAACTTACGGAATCAGAATATCCAGTGCCATGTGTGGTAGCTCATGTCCTTGACTGTACATGGGGCGGAGCATGAGAAGGCTGTCAGTTCCAATTTCAGTAGACAGTTAGTTTAACTTGTATGAGATATGGACTGAGAGGGATTCCTGTGCCTCACGGTACGTGAGTGTGTATAAACTTCGCCTAACTGTCTGAGTGTTATGGTCAGGGGGAGAGATAAGGTGACAATATTCACGATCCCCGAGGTGAACGAAGCGGAGAGAATGTATTTGAGCGTAACTGGATTTACCCAGGACTACCATCATCGACGTTAACTTCTTCCGGTGCGAAAGCGGGGTGAACTAGGAGGATCGGTCAGTGCAGCAGTGACGCCGAGATAGTCGTCCGTCCTCCATGAAGACAATATCCGTAGCACCTTGCAGATTCGAGGACGATATTGAAAATATGCTAAAAGGTTGGCCAGGGTAGGTCAGGGAGACAGGATGAAGGAAGTTTACAATTAGCGGCGATGGAATTAAGGGGGTCACCCACACAAGATCTATGAATGGTGACGCGTGGGTGGCGACACAACCATCGAATATATGGGAGTGGGCGGCCTGCCCTTCGCGCGAAAATACGTTTCTATTATGTTTCGGTGGTGACATAATCAGAGAAGTAAACATAGAGCGTTACAAATTACCGGCAGTGAGTAGCATTCCGGAATGGCCGTCATGACGAGCAGTCGCAAATACAGCCACGGATCGTACTCTCAATCTCGACGTATTGGCACACCCCCAGAGGCATACGACCGAGGTTATCCTTAATATACTCGTTCGCTCTTCCTCCTTCAGTATCTGACGTCAGCGTGACAGATTCTGTGTGGGTTTCGTAGGGCGCCCCCCATGTCCCTTTCTGTATTCTGCATACATTATATACTAGACGCTCCACTACTGTATCCATAAACGTAATATCATGAGGCAGTATCACAAGGTCATTAATCAAATCGGGTTTCGCACACCCACACTCGGGTGGCGGTGGCAAGCGCGTTGGATCGGGGTCGGGTGGCTAAACAGGTCCATTAGATCATCATCGGGACGGAGGGCATCACATTCTGACACACCGTTCGCTGATCATGCTGAGAGAGATGCACCCACAAAAGAACCAGAACCCACACCATTGATCCAACCGGCTACCAGCGCACTATCAACGTATGTTGATGTGTGTAGGAAGAGAAAAGATAGGCCAGACCGGGGTTCGAACCCGGGACTCCCTAAATCTAGTAAGGTGCGTTGCGGCTACGCTCCCCAGCCAGTAGTTGGAGGAATCATCAACTCCAACAGTGTGCAGTACTCTCCGTTGTCACCGACCAACCCCGGTTTGAACTGTGCGCCGCCTCTACGCATGCGATCTCGTTCTGCTGGAACCCAATCACCCACATTGCTGACGTCATCTACTGGCTTATCGCCCTCTCCGGGAACGAAGGCCAGTGGATGCGGAGCTGGTGGTACCCGTCCAGGCGCCGAGCAGACGAGATCTCGCTGTTATCGAGTGAGGTAGACCTGACGGAGATGGTGCAGAGTCTAGACGAGGAGAATCGGGTTTATAACGGTGGGCCGAGGGGCCGTGCTTAAGTTATTGGTCACGCATATTTGTATACATCTATTGCCTTTGGTGCTTCAGCCACCGCCTTTGACCGCTGTTTGGCAACCTCTTCTTTGCTTGTCATCTAGTACAATCCCACATTAATGTTGCTGTTGCTGTTGCTGTTGCTGTTGCTGTTGCTGTTGCTGTTGCTGTTGCTGTTGCTGTTGCTGTTGCTGTTGCTGTCGCTGTTGCTGTTGCTGTCAAACAAAGGCTCTATTCATACTTTGGGATACAACGTATTCGAGAAAGTAAATGTCCACGGACAGTCCGTAACAGTCCATAATGACCACTAGAGCAAGCGACTGCAATGCAGCGAGAAAAAGCAAACCTCCAAGAAGGTCAGATGCGCGAGGAACATAGAGGAACATAACAACCGCGTCCGTCAGAGTATACTCTCATACCTCTCCTTGTCCGGACTGTCGAAAGTGACCCATTGCCACCTTCATGCCCCGTGTAAAAACACTCGGGTCAGCCAAAGCGCCTTTCTCCAAAGGTCACAGTGCTCTCTCCTAAACTCCATCGACTGCTTCTCGTTCTCCTGTTCAGCACTTGGCCACGTCCTCATAGCCTCTTGCAACTGGTGCCGTATCGTCGCCTTCTCATCCTCTTCAAACCTGGAAAGACAAGGTTGGTGGTAAGTCGGGAACGGCTCCTTCCAATTTGACATAATGTGGCGATAGAGTTGGGGTAGAACGCAACGAGGGCTAGGTGATGATTGGTGCAAGTGCTGAGCACTTTGCAAGGAGTGCACCCTGGTGGAGACGTGGAGTGAGCATGAACGGGTAGTGTGCGGGCGCAGAGTCTGCTCCAGGGGGTGATGTTCCGACATAAGATAGGGTTCAGGCAATGGAAATGCCAGTGCTGGGCCGTCGAAGGACGAGGTGCCCGGGAGGGAGTTAAATATCACTGGCGCTCCACTTGACACGTTCCGTTGCACCCTCGCGGCCGATGGGGGATATATTAGGTGGGACCACCCGCACCGAGGAGCCCCGCCTCCGCGCCCACTCGGTGAGCTGGTGATTAATGAGAAAGGCCTGGCTAAAGGCAGTGGGGACTCTGAGGTCTGTAAGTTACTGAATGGTTGCGCCCATAACTCGTCATATGAACTGAATGAATCTTCACTCGAAGGTCCAGGGATTGGCATTGGTGAGGCACGGATTCCACCATCGGCCTTGACAACGCTTGGGCTTCGCTAGGACGGTGGGGCCTTGGCTAAGTGCCGAGCAGAGTAACGTCCTCCGGTGAGGTGGGAAACCTACTAGAGACATCAACCCAATCATCCTCTCCCGCACTTGAAAAGCGGGCTGGAGTGGACCTGCCTCCCTCAGCCGCGACGTATTGGTACATCCCGAGGTATACGACCCAGGTTATCCTTAATATACTCGTCCGCTCCTGCCTCCTTTAGTATCCGCACGCAATCCCAGTCTTCACGCAGATATGCGCAATGGAGGCCCATCAGTCCGCCTACATCCTGCACATCCAGATCAATGCCCCATTCGACAATCTTCGTCAGGAGCCGAGTGTATCCGGGGAGCATAGGCGAGCGGTGGTTTGTTGGTTTTCTGGTCAGCAACGGAGAGGTCGTTACTCCATTGGGTGAGTTGGAGATTGTTATGAAGAAGCGCACTCCCGACTCTTCTAGCTCTCGGTCGTCTATTGGTGATCACCTTGACTTTGAGCTAGACGGCGGAGAGTGTGGTTGAGAGTCTCGGGACTTGCGTGTTGAAGGAGTTGTGGGATCAGAATATCCAGTGCCACCCGCGAAAGCTCATGTCCTTGACTGTAAATAGAGCGGAGCATGAGAAGGCTGACAGTTTCAAAGGTCAGTAGAGTGTTCAACTTGTGTGAGGTATAGGCTGACAAGGTTTCCTGTTCCTCACGGTAAGTGAATGTGCATAAACTTCGCCCAAGCATTGGAGCATTATGGTCAGGGGAGAGAGTTAAAGTCACATCAACGAGCCCCGAAGTGGGCGAAGTGGGGAGAGTGCATTCGAGGGTCGTCTGATTTATCCAGGACTATAGGGTGGTGTTAGAGAGAGGTTGCACAAATACGTTATGGCTTACCGTTGCCGCTACTACAGATCCAAATCTCGCATAAATAATAGTTGGCCAAGGAGGAAAATTCGTGCCAATCAAGACGATATTGAGGCCGCCTCGGGTAGGTCCTTCAATAGGGGCAACTCTCTGAAGAAGTGGCCCGACTTGTTGTTGGGTGCCCGTTCGGGAACTATCTCCGAATAAAGGAGGCTGGGGCTCTACGTTCTCCCGTTGAAATGCAGGCCGATGTGGTGGGATCGGCTGACGAATGCTTGCACGATGGTGGCCGCCTGGTCCAGGGCGCTGGCTGGAAGCGTTTGCTGTCCTTCTGGTACTCATCGTGGGGTGTAATACAGTACTCGGGCCAGCTGCGGAGGATACTGGAGCAGCCACTGGGCTGGCGACTGGAGGAATGATGGCGGGAGAGTCGTCCTGCAGAGCACCATCTCTATCGGATTTAGCGGTACTCCTGAAGGAGTACGGTAGTTGATAATACGAGACCAGGTTGCCTTGCTCATCATGTAACCTTGCCACAAGTCTGAAGCGGTGATTAGACAAAAGCCGGAAAAGTGGATTAGGAACAAGTAATATTGCTTACTCGTAGTCCTCCTTATGGTGATTAGAGTAGCAGATGAAATAAAACGTCACTTCTGCTTTGACGAACGGCAGAGTTTCTTCTCTCGGGAAGAGAATGAATGGGCTGAATTAAAAAAACGATGAGTCTTCGGCAGAAGGAAGAGCATGAAGAGTACGTACTTGTCGGACTTGAAATCGATAAGATAGTGCGGTAGGTCGTGCGGGTTGCCCGAGGGACGCATTTCTCGTCGCCAGCAGTTATCGCACGGTTGAGTCAAAGACATTCCAGTCATGCTGCCGTGGACTCCAATCGAGAAATAAAGGAGCCTCGTAGGGGCCTGCTGGTTCGGCTGCTTCACAGAACCTGTCTTCGGGAGAGCAATGCCCTTCCATCCCATCCACCCACTGTCCGCTTGCAGGTACACCTCAAGGACGATTTTCTTCTCTCGTCTGACAACAACTTTGCTGTATTGTTGACGATCTTTTGGGTCCTTGAGGAAACATTTCAGGCGAATACTAGCTTCAGGATTAGTGCAGCGCAAGCCGAGTAAGAGAGGGACATACTTGCGATATGGCGAATGGACAGCATCATCGTAGAAATGACTCAGATTGATGCTTTGAGGGACTTCGAGTGGTGGTGATTTGGGCGTTGTGGAGAGCGCCGGTCCACGGGCCGAGTCCTCAGCATTGAAACCCGTGGTCGGCATTGTGGCACTATAGACGTATCGGCGTGAATAATAACATCTCCGACAAAGAAACTGGAATGTACTATGTCGACGGGGACTCATAGGCCATTGTAGAGCCAGTCGGGATAATTTGCACAACATTGCTGGAATTCCAGAAACCAGTAGGTGGCGTCTGTGTCTGCAGGTCTACAGGTTGAGAGTGCGTTGGTGGAGTACACTCTAATAACTGCTGAGCGGTCTTTGTAGCATCGGAAGGTACTTGACAAGTGGCATCAGGACATGCTTGCTGATGAGACTGGATCCCTGAAGAGCTGGAGTAAGTTGGTGGCAAGAATTATCGCTCCAGACAACAAACCAGATGGCAGTGAATTGGGCATAGTAGGGATGACTGGTATGGGGAGCTTGGATTTCGGTTTCGATATAGTACGGGGTATTGTGTGGACTTCGGAGCCGTCGAGCCCTACTGTGTCCAAACGTTTCGTGCTCCCTCCACTCTCGACTCCAGTGGTATCGTCACATTTATCGCCTATATCAGGTCGGTCATGGGACGGGAGCTCCAAATCGGGTAAATTGGTTGAACGCTCTGGTTGGGACGATTCAACTGTCTGCATGAGAGTGTCCCCCGCATCAATCTCATCATCGCCGTCGTCTTCGATGACTTCAAGGCGCGCATGGCCGGCGAGCGACCATGTTCCCAGCGTGGATTGGTCAAAGATCAACCGATTCCTGCTGGCGTACTCTTGAATTGCTGTAGCGGCTGCTGTAGCGGCACGCCACTCAGAAGAATGGGGGCCTTGGGCCTCTGCACTGAGGGAGCGAACCAACCGAGTACTGGTCTAATCAGGTCATTGTCCTCAGTGAAATGGCAAGGCTATAGCATCTCACGTATCATACTCCTCGTAGGTGAATTTGCAAATGCTCAGGCCAAACGGGGGATCGAAAGGTCTACTGCCTTTGGAGAGCGTGACGTCAACTTCACATGGGCCTGGCGCCGGCGGAACCCTGCATGTCAACACATGGGGGGTCTTCCGATCCTGAGTTCGAGCGATAAGCGAACCTCAATGAGCTACATTGAACACACACCGTTTTGACAACAGTCTCTCCAAATCTGGCATATATGGGTTCGTGTGGTGGTAGATTATTGACAAAGAGCGAGACGACAATGTTACCACGATAACTACAGCTAGGTGGTACTGCCTCATCAAGTGTCGGCATCAGCTGGGACCCTTCAGTCGGGTTTGATGATAAGCGCTGTTCGTGTAGAAGAGACTGCAATTGTGGACCAACTATTGGCATTAGCATCGCTCCCAATCGGTCAACGGCTTGCTCTGCTGCAGGAGGGCCACCAGTACTGGCGGTTTCGCCAGATTGGTGTGGACCCGAACTACCTGTTGCGGAAGAGCTCGAAGGGAGTGCATGGTCTCTAGTTGTCGTGGTAAAGGACGTAGCGTCGAGTGCGGAATTAGCCCAACGTCGGTGCACCCTCGAATGGGTTAAAGGTTGCAGTGGCTTAATATTGCGCGAATGCGATTTGATCGCATATGCAGACGCGGACAAGCTATATGCGATAAGTATTCCATCACAGTTATGAATCGTAGCCACGACTCTGTACAATTTTTGATTACTCGTGACAGAAGGGATGACCAAATCACAGCTCACCTAAAAGCCTCTTCAGACGGATCACACTGTCGCGGGTATGTTGTAAACTGGAATCCAATGCAAACGGTTCTTTCTGACGTGATGCCTACCACCGGAGAGAAATTCGAGCCTTTGATGATACGAAGAAGTTCCGACTTGGGTCGATTCGGATGATAGAAGCCCACTCCTCCAAAGATACGGCGGGTAGTCTCCCCGGCAATGACCAAACTGAGAAGCAGAGGTTTCGGTTCGGAAGCACCGCTAGCAAATGTACCGAGTGGTACTGGTAATTTGAGTCGCTGATTCGCAGCAGGGGGGATAACTGAGAGTTGGACGTTCATCCTCTTTTCGAGACGCTGCTCGAGAGGACCACCGTGGACGTTTATTGGCTCGTCGTTCTGCTTGACAGAGCACATGATCGAAGCACTGAGTGATACATGCAAGTGTGAACTATATTGAACGTGACCGTGAAATTGGACTTACTTTGGACTGTGACGAAGTTCCTGATTTAGAGTGTGTATGAAAGTGTCGAGGTTACCCAGAAAGCTCATCGGGGTGATAGGAATCGGAGTAGGAGAAAGCGTACAATACAGTGTATTATTGATGCTAGGACCCTCTGGTGCTGATGGAGGGTGATTTTCTTGGGAAGGTGGGGTGGAATTAAGATGATTGACGAAGCGCGAAAAATTCTCTACGGCACCTCGAGGACTCGAGGAGCGTGTTGAGACTATGCCATCTAAAATTTTGGCCAGGGTATGTCAGAGCCAACTGACAAGCGGCGCGATTACCAACAGACCATTCGCTGTCAGTTGGTCTACAGGTGGCACCGCGAGATTGGGAGTGCTTGCGTGTAGGCGGGTGAGGTGTTGTGAGAACATGCCAAAGCGATTACTCTTGTTCGATACTCTTGTTCGATACTCTTGTTCGATCAATGGGCCTTATGTAGTGAAGGGGTCCAACCGGTTGGAACTGGACTCCAAAGGGTCGACCACGTGTCTAAGGCGCGAGTCCAGGGAGGAACAAGGGGGGGATGGGCAAGTATTCATGACCCCGCCAGACCCTGCCACAGACCTGCCACAGACCCTCCACAACCCTGCCACAGACCTGCCACAGACGCTGCCAAACCCTGTGCGATGACACTTTCTCGCGTCACTCTCTCTCTCGCGTCACTCTCTCGCGTCACTGTCAGCCCGTGATCACCGTTCTCAATAAACCTCTCCTCGCCTCTCCCCGTCACGGACCTCCTTGGACCTCCATGGACACAGCCCACGAGTTCGTGTGCACACGTGGTAGGTTCAAGTGCCCAGTCGTTTGGACTCCAACTACTGCTTCGACAGTCGAATTCATCATGTTCGGACAACCTGAGCTCTCCACAACCGACACAACCTCGCCTCACAACCAAGCCGTGTCAGCGACAGCGACAGCGAATAGTGACTCTACCTTACCGGCCACCGTCTCAGGAAACATATCCTCATAATTTCCCTCGAATCCTGGAGGTGCTGCAGAGAATTTTTCTATAGAGCACACAAGACTCCTTCATCCTCCTTCACCCCCGCCTTCCGCACTAGAGGAAGCTGACGTCGACAATGCGCTGCATTTGCTGCCATTGTCTTTCCAATCGGTTGACTCCACTCCGACTCCTAACACCCCCATGAGCTCTCTGGGTAACCTCGACACTTTCATACACAATCTACATCAGGAACGTCGTCACAGGCAACTTCTTCAGAAAGTTGCCCCTATTGAAGGACATACCCGAGGCGGCCTCAATATCCTCTTGATTGGCACGAATTTCCTCCTTGGCCAACTATTGTTTATGCGAGATTTGGATCTGCAGTCGCGGCAACAGTAAGCCATAACGTATTTGCGCAACCTCTCTCTAACACTACTCTATAGTCCTGGATAAATCAATTTGCTCTCGAATGCACTCTCCCCACTTCGCCCACTTCGGCGCTCGTTGATGTGACTTTAACTCTCTCCCCTGACCATAACCCTCCAATCCTTGGGCGAAGTTTATGCACATTCACTTACCGTGAGGAACAGGAATCCTTGTCCGTCTATACCTCACACAAGTTGAACACTCTACTGAAACTGTTGAGACTGTCAGCCTTCTCATGCTCCGCTCTATTTACAGTCAAGGACATGAGCTTTCACGGATGGCATTGGATATTCTGATCCCACAACTCCTTCGACACGCAAGTCCCGAGGCTCTTCAACCGCGCTCTCCGCGGTCTAGCTCAAAGTCAAGATGATCACCAATAGACGACTGAGAGCTGGAAGAATCTGGAGTGCGCTTCCTCACACCAATCTCCAACTCACCCCAATGGAGTAGCGACCCCTCCTTTGCTGACGAGAACCAACAAACCATCGCCCACCTATGTGTTCTCTCCGGATACATTCGGCTCCTGACGAAGATTGTCGACTGGGACATTGACCTGGATGTGCAGAATGTAAGCGGACTGACGGCCCTCCGCTGCGCGTATCTGCGTGAG
>Ga0307513_10012556_pt1 | contig 10445 bp, 6 predicted proteins | sample 15_EM_MG_FD_202174 | JGI IMG/M metagenome (GOLD analysis project Ga0307513, IMG submission 202174) | Populus trichocarpa ectomycorrhiza microbial communities from riparian zone in the Pacific Northwest, United States - 15_EM | ecosystem: Host-associated > Plants > Roots > Unclassified | place...
CGTGGTCGCGGGCAGGATCAGGTGCTGCAGCCACGGCCAGATCAGCTCGGGGCGGTTCTGCAGGATCGCGTCGAGCAGCACGAAGTTGGTCAGCGGGTGGTAGTCGAGCTGCGCCGGCATCCGGCCGAGGACCGGCAGCCAGCGCAGCCACACCCCGAAGACCACGATCGCCAGGACGCCGAACGCGAACCAGGGCAGCGAGAAGCTGACCGTGCCCACGGTCCGGGTGAGCGTGTCCACCCAGGTGTCCTTGCGCAGTGCCGCGAGCACGCCGGTGCCCAGGCCGAGCAGCACCGCGATCAGCATGGCCGCGACGGTCAGTTCGATGGTCGCGGGCAGCGCGCTGCCGAGCAGCCCGGTGATGCTGTTGCCGCCGTAGAAGGAACTGCCCAGGTCGAGGTGGACCAGGTCGTCGAGGAAGCCGCCGTACTGCTCGGGCAGCGACTTGTCCAGCCCGAGCGCCTCGTTGATCCGGGCCTCGTTCTCCCGGACCTCGGCGGCGGTGGCCTGGCCGCTGCCGCCGCCCACGGCGAGCGCGGTGGCGGGCGAGCCGGGCAGCATCCGCATGGCGATGAACACCAGGCTGGCCAGGAAGAACAGCACGATCGGTACGGCCAGCAGCCGGCGCGCGACCAGCCAGGGCGTGCCGAGGCGCTCCGCTGTCTTCGTCATCGCTGTCTTCGTCATCGCGCCGCCCGGGGATCGAGGGCGTCGCGCAGGTCGTCGCCGACGAAGTTGCAGGCGACCACGAAGATCAGCGTGGCCGCGGCGGGCAGCACCACCAGCCGGGGCGCGGTGTAGAGGAACTCCTGACCGGCCTGGACCATGTAACCCCAGTCCGGGGTCGGCGGCTGGATGCCGAGCCCGAGGTAGGAGAGCCCGGCGGCGAACCCGGCCGCGACCGACAGCGTCATCACCACCTGGGCCAGCAACGGCCCGGCGATGTTCGGCAGCAGCTCCTGCACCAGGATGCGGGGCGCGCGGGTGCCGCCGAGGCGGGCCGCGAGCACGTAGTCCCGGCCGGCCTCGCGCGCGCTCAGCGCCCGGGCCAGCCGGGCCAGGCCGGGCGCCAGCGACACGCCGATGCCGGCGACCAGGCTGGGCACGCCGGGCCGCCAGGCGGCCACCACCAAGATGATCAACAGCATGGCCGGGAACGCCAGGGCGAGGTCCATCAGTCGCATGAGCAGCCATTCGGTCCGGCGCCCGGCGAACCCGGCGACCAGCCCGACCGCGACGCCCAGCAGCGCCGCCACGGCGGTGGCGAGGAACGCCACCAGCAGCAGCGGCCGGGCGCCGTACACGACCCGGGCCAGCTCGTCGCGGCCCAGGTCGTCGGTGCCGAGCAGGTGACCGGCCGCGCCGAGGGGCAGCAGCGCGTCGCTGGTCTGCCGGGTCGGGTCCGCGCCGACCAGCAGCGGCCCGACCGCCGCGACGAGCACGAAGCACGCGACGACAGCCCAGGACGCGGCGGCCGGCACGGTTCGGGCGACGGGACGCCGCGCGTACGCGGCCCGCAGCCCAGCGTCAGACACTCGCCTTCTCCATGAAACATCGGTGGCTGCCGAGCGCGGCGACATTCATGCCCTCCACCTTCGCCCCGCTGACCACGGGGTTGCAGGAATACGCCAGCATCGACAGCACCATGTACTGCTCGGCGAAGCGCCGCTGGATGTCGGTGTAGCGGGCGGTGCGCTCGGCGCCGTTCGGCATGTTCTTCGCCGCCGCCAGGTCGTCGGCGAACTTGGCCGACCCGGCGAGGGTCTTGAAGCCGGAGGCGAAGTCGCCGTAGACGCCGGACGGCAGGCCCATCGCGCCGATCATGTTGTCCGGGTCCGGGATGTAGGAGTTGCGTTCCCAGATCATCAGGTCGTGGAACTTGTCGTCGGGATTGATCACCCGGCTGAAGTAGGTGGCCGGGTCGACCGAGTCGGTGGTCACCTTGAGCCCGATGTCGGTCAGGTTCTGCGCGACGATCTGCGCCGCCTTGGGGTGCCAGCTGTCGCTCGCGGCCATCAGCCGGATCTCCCGGCCGGTCGCGCCCGCGGCCTGGATCAGCCGCTTGGCCTCGTCGACGTTCTTCGTGCTCAGGTCCGCCAGGCTCGGGTCGTGGCCCTGCTGCGACGGCGGGATGGCGTAACCGACCGGCAGCGCGCCGGCGCCGAAGAAGGCCTGCGCCAGGATGGCCTCGCGGTCCACGGCCAGGTTGATCGCCTTGCGGACGTCCAGTTCGGTGACCCGCCGGGCGTCGATCATCATGATCGCGTCGAAGCTGTACGGCGTCTCGTGCACGGTGACCGTGTCGTTCTTCTTCAGCTGGTCGAGCGCCGAGTACGGGGTGAACTGGGTGGCGCCGATGTCGCCGGAGAGCAGCGAGCTGACGATGGCCGACGGGTCCTGGACCTGCTGCAGCACGAGCCGGTCGATCGGCGGCTTGCCCAACCGGAACTTGTCGAAGGCTTCCAGGATCACGGATTGTCCGGAGGTGGCCGAGGAGAACTTGAACGGTCCGGTGCCGACCAGGTTCTTGCCGATGTCCTTGCCGTACTTGTCCAGGGCGGCCTTCGAGATGATCCTGCCACCGATGTCAGACAGGCGGTTGAGCACCGTACGGTCGGGGGACTTGAGCACGATCCGGACGGTGGCCGGATCCGGCGCGTCCAGGGTCGCGACGTTCTTGCCCAGGCTGTTCAACGGCCGGGAGGCGCCCTCGGGCAGGGTCTTGTCCTTCTCGTCGAACTGCCGGCCCAGGCTGGCCAGCACGTCCGCCGAGGTGAACGCGGTGCCGTCGTGGAAGGTCACCCCCTGCCGCAGCTTGAACGTGTAAGTAAGCTGGTCGGCGGAGATCTCCCAGCTCTCGGCCAGGTCGGGCTGGGGATCGTTGGTCTCGAAGGAGATGAAGGTGAGGCCGCGGCAGATGCAGTCGACCGCCATCCAGTCGCCGAGGGTGGTGTAGAAGGTCGGGTCGTTGACCGCGCTCGTGCCGTCGATGCCCAGCGTCAGGGTGCCGCCGCTGCTGCTCTTCTCGTCAGCCGCGACGCCGCAGGCGCTGAGCAGGCCGGTCATGCCGAAGCCGGCACCCATGCCGAGCAGGCCGGCGCCGCGCAGCAGGGCACGGCGGGAGTAGGGGCGGTTGGCTATCGAGTCCGTCGTCATCCGGGACAGCTCCTTGAACGTTCAGCATTGCGTGGTATCTCGCAAAGATGGGATCTAATCTCTTTAGTTTTGGATCCAACTAGCGTGCCTCGCGGCCGCTGCCGTCTCGTGTCGCGGATGTGAAGCTCTGATTGCCGATTCGGTCCGGGGGCTAGGAACAGCAGGTGCTCCCGTCGGCGGTGGCCGCGGGGTCGGGGATGTCGAGCGCCGGATTGCGGTCGAAGAACCCGTCCGGCTCCAGGAACAGGTGGATGGTCTCCACCGGCATGACCGGCCACTGCTCGGGCCGGGGCAGGTGATGCACGCCGAGCACGGGCCACAGCACCAGCGGCACCCCGTCGATCGAGCGGTCCTGCTGCTGCCAGACGTGCACGCCGTCCGAGCCGGGCTCGGCGTGGTTGGGATACTGCCCGCCGATGAAACGCTCGGCCGGGTCGTACGGGGTGGCCCAGAGGTGCTGGTGGATGAACGGCGCCCGGCGGGCCATCACCGAGGCGGGCAGGCCGAACGAGCGGGTGGTGTCCGGGATCCGCAGCCGGTACGCGGTCGGCTCGCCGTACCGGTTGGTGGCCGTGCTGCTCTCCACCCGCCAATGCCGGGCCGTCGCCGGATCGGTGCGCCGGGCGGCCTGCGACTCCCGGGTGAACGCGGTGCGCACGTTGCGCACGGCGTTGCCGTACGGGTTGCGCTCCGGGTCCGGCTCCGCCTCGGCGTGCTCCTCGACCAGCCGGTTCAACTCCCCGTCGATCGCGGTGTCCAGCCGCAGCCCGAAGTAGTGCTGGTGGGTCGGGGTCTGCACGCGGCTCGACACCACCCGCCCGTACGGCGCGGTGTCGCCCTCCTCGATGCCCGAGGCCGACAGGATGCCGGTTAGCTTCACCTCGAGTTCGATCCGCCCGTCCTGATACAGCGACCAGTAGAAGCCGTAGTCGTAGTTCGCCACCGTCTGGAAGTTCGAGATGACCAGGCGCCGGCTGCGGCGTACCTCGCTGACGCCGCGGCGCAGGTCGTTGTGCTTCCAGAGGATGCTGGCGTCCTCCTCGTGCAGGCAGACGGCCTGCTCGATGACGGCCGGCTCGCCGTCGCCGCCCAGCACCGTGGCGTCGAAGTAGTGGATGACGCCGAGGCAGTCGCAGCCCAGCGCCAGCGAGTTGGTCAGCGGGCCGGCGCCGTACTCGCCCCAGTCGAAGAAGTTCTTGCGGTACTGCGTCGAGTTGCTGTCCAGGTAGGGCACGTACATCTCGTTGCAGGCCGCCCGGCGCAGCACGCTGCGGCCGCCGAACTCGAGGTCGTAGAGGACCAGGCCCTCGCGGTGGGTGAAGCCGACCCGGAAGCGCCAGCCCTGCCAGTCGACCAACCAGCCGTCGACGGTGAAGCTGGGCCCGGCGCTCTGCACGACGTCGAGCGGCCGCAGGCCGGGGCGGTCCGGCCCCCAGCCGCCGCGGTGCAGCGGGCCGGCCTCCTCGGAGACGGGCACGACGCCGTGGTCCTCGACCTCGAGGACCTGCATGCTGTGCATGTCGATGATCGGGATCACGCCCTGCACCGGGCGGGCGTAGCCGTTGTCGTCCTCGGCCGTGCGATGCCAGACGGTGCCCCAGGTGAGCCGGCGGCCGGCGTACTCGGCCGGCTCGAATCCGCCCATCGACTCCGCGTCGATCATCACCAGCGAGACGTCGTGGATGCCCCGCTTGGCCAGCGCCTCCTGGAACAGTGGGCTCTCCCGGCAGGCCCGGGCCGCGGCGCGCGCCTCGTCGGAGGTGATGCCGGGCCGGCGGGGATCCACCGGGCGCCAGTCCACACAGCGCGGCCGCGCGCCGAGCAGGATGTCGATCTCCCAGGCCGCGCTGCCGCTGTAGTCCATCGCGACGAGGCCGACCTTGATCTCATCGGCCGGGGCGTGACCAGCGACGACCTGTCGGGCGTGCTCCTCGTCCAGGGTGGCGCCCCAGAACCGGGTCCGCTCGCCGAGCCGCCCGTCCGCGCGTGCGGTCGCCACAGCCGCGGCGATCTCGGCCGGGCTCAGCGGGTCGAGCGGGTGCGAGCGGGCGGTAGCCACCGCCGCGGTCGGATGGCACGTCATCGGTTCCCTCCCGGCGGCTGGGCGAATGTCGACGTGGCTGGTCGACTAGCATGAAGGTACGGCATAGTTGGATCCATTGGAATGGTCACTGGATCCAAAAGTGGAGCGATGGGCGACAAAATTGGGGCGGAACTTGCTATCGTGCTTGCATCAACCGCCGGACCAGACGGGGACATGATGGACACACCCGCGAGCAGCGCGCTCGTCGACGAGACCGCCGCCGCGATCCGGACCCGGATCATGTCCGGGGACATCCCCATCGGTGCCCAGCTGCGCCAGGCCGAGCTGGCCAAGGCGCTCGGCGTCAGCCGGACCCCGGTGCGCGAGGCGCTGCGCCAGTTGCAGACCGGCGGCCTGATCGAGGTGGTGCCCAACCGCGGCGCCGTCGTGCGGGTGCCGGCGCCGTGGGACGTCCGCGAGACGTACGAGGTCCGCGCCGAGCTGGAGGGCCTGGCCTGCGAGCGGGCGGTCAGCCGGATCACCCGCGACGGCCTGGACGAGCTGCGCGCGGCGAACGAATCGCTGCGCCCCGGCGCCATCCGCCCCGACGGCTCGAGCACGGTGGCCAACGACCAGTTCCACACGCTGATCCACGGCTTCGCCGGCAACGAGCGACTGGCCCGAGTGATCAAGGAAATCAACGAAGCGTTCCCCCGCAACGTGTCCGCGCTGGTGCTGCAGGACAACCCGCGCCACCGCGAGGACAACTTCGCCGAGCACGAACGCATCATCGCGGCCCTGGCCGCCGACGACGCGCAGCTGGCCCGCCGCGAGATGCAGGCCCACGTGATCAGCGCAGGAGAGCAGTTGGCCCGCTGGTACGAACGCCGCTCCGCCACCGTCTTCCGCGGCTGACCCCCGCCGCCGCACGGGCCGCGGTTGACGGCCGGCCGGCTCCCGCGGGGGCCCGGGTCGTGGTTGGTGACTGGGGCTGGTCGGGTCATGCCGGCACTCCCATCGCGGCCGGGGTCAGGCCGGCCAGGTCGGGGCGGGCGACGCCGGTGGTCAGGTCGGCCAGTGCGGCGCCGACTGCCGGGCCGAACTTGAAGCCGTGTCCCGAGCAGGCCGCCGCCATCAGCACCTGTGGCACGCTGGGCAGCTCGCCGATCGCGAAGCGGCTGCGTGGCGCCATCGTGTAGCGGCAGGCGAGGGCGTCCACCACGGTTCCGTCGGTGCCGGGCAGGAACCGGCGGGCCAGCGCCACCAGCGGCGCGATCTCGTCCAGCGTCGGCGGCCGCTGGGGTCGGCTCGGATCGTCGGCCGGCCCGTGGTCCAGGCCCACCTTGAGGGCGCTGCCCCGGAACGCGGGAATTCCGTACAGCAGGCCGGTTCCCGGCACGTGCACCGAGAACGGGCCGAGCCGGGGCGAGTGGACCAGGTGCGGCGCGGTCGCGCCGAGGAAGACGTTGACGATCCGCACCACCTCGAGTACGGGTTGGAACTGGGGGAGCAGGGACGCGGTCCAGGGCCCGGCGCAGACCACGAGCCGGTCGGCGGTCAGCTCGCCCGCGTCGGTGTTCACCCGGACTCCCGCGCCGTCGGCTCGCCAGGACCGCACGGCGTGCCCCGGCCGGCGGTCCACGCCGTGCGCCACGGCCAACTCGCGCAGTGAGCGCATCGCCGCGGCGGCGTCGACGATGCCGGCCGCCGGATCGTACAGCGCCGACCAGCCCGGTCCCAGGCGGAGTCCGGGAAAGATCTGCGCGGCCTCCGTGTGTGTCACGGTGCGGCAGTCCGGGCCGCGTAGCCCTTCGTCGCCGTCGGTCCGGGCGAACAGGCCGCCGGTCGTGGTGACCAGCGTCGTGCCGGCCGCCGCGCTCAGGTCGGCCCAGGCCGCGTAGGCCCGAGCGACCAGGTCGTCCCAGAATTCCGACGGGTACGCGCGCCGGATCATCCGGGTGTGCCCGTGCGACGAGCCGGCGGTGTGCCCGTCGGGGAACGCGTCCAGGTGCGCCACGCGGACGCCGCGGCGGGCCAGGTGCCAGGCCGCCGCGCTGCCGTGGATGCCCGCGCCGACCACGATAACCTCCGCGTGCCCGGCGCTACGCACGAACGCCGGAGCCTCCCGCGCACCGGGCGCCGGTTCGCCTCCCGGCCCGGTCCACTGCGTCGCTTCGGCCGCCCGGCTGGCAAGTGTGGACGGTTCTGGGTATGCGGCGGTCGGCGTCGGCGCACCGGCCCCGCGGCCGCCTATTGTCGGCGCGCCGCCGGTGTGGCTGCCTGGTGTGGATAGGTTGCTGGCCTGGTTGCCTGGTGTGGATGGGCCGCCGATGTGGCTGCCTGGTGTGGATAAGTTGCTGGCCTGGTTGCCTGGTGTGGGTAGACCGCCGACGTGGCCGCCTGTTGTCGGTGTGTCGCCGCTGTGGCCGCCTGGTGTAGGCGCGTAGGCGCCAGGGAATCCGCGCCTACTCCGCAATGCGCCGGTGAGCGCCGCGACATCATCCGTGTTGTTGTAGACGTGCACCGACGCCCGCACCACGGCGTCCAGCCCGCGCCGGCCGAGATCCCACTGCCCGTGCCCGGCCGGCACCGACACCAGATGCACCCCGGCGGCGCGCAGCACCCGGACCGTCTCGTGCGGATCCTCCCCCTCACGCACGAACGTCACGATCCCGCCCGTCGCGGCCGCCGGGTCGGTGAGCCGGACCCCCGGCACCGTGGCCAGCGCCGCCCGCAACTGCCCAGCGAGCCAGCTGACGTACCGATGAATGGCAGGCACGCCGAGCGCGAGCGTCTCCTCCAGCGCAGCGCCCAGGCCCAGCCGCAACGCGTGCGCGGCCTCCCAGGTCTCGTAGCGCCGGGCGCCGGGCGTCACCTCGAACCCGCCGTCGGCGTTCCAACGGGCGCCGCGGATGTCCGGGTGCGTCGGGTGCATCAGCTCGCGCATCGCCGGGCTGACATACAGCAAGCCCGTGCCGCGCGGCCCGCGCAGGAACTTGCGCCCGGTGCCCACCGCGATGTCCACCCCGGCCGTGCCGACGTCCAGCGGCAGCTGGCCCAGCGACTGGGTGGCGTCCAGCAGCAGCGGCACCCCGGCCGCCGAGGTCAGCGCGCCGATCGCCGGGACCGGTTCGACCAGGCCCGAGGAGGTCGGCACATGGGCGACGGTAACCAGCGCGGCCGGGCCGCGCAGGGCTTTTGCCAGCGCGTCCAGGTCGGTGGCGCCGGACGCGTCGACCGGCAGTACCTCGACCAGGACGCCCCGGCTGCGGCGCAGCTCCAGCAGATGCAACGCGGAGCTGACGTAGCTGGACGCGGCGGCGAGCACCCGGCCGCCGACCGGCAGCGCCAGCGCGTCGAGCGCCCGGTGCCAGCCCACGGTCGCGCTCTCCACCAGGGCGATGTCGTCGGGGCGCGCGCCGATCAGCCGGGCCGCCGCGGCGTACACCGCCTCGGTCCGGTCTTTGGCAGTCTCGGCCGCCTCATAGCCACCGATCCGGGACTCCAGCGCCAGGTGCTCGACGACCGTGCGCAGGACCGTGTCGCTGGGCAATGCGGAGCCGGCGGCGTTGAAGTGGTGGGCATACCGGGTGCCGGGCGTCGCGGCTCGCAGGAATTGGATGTCAAGCGGCAATGTTTGGATCCCGTCGGCGCGAGCTTCGCTCAGGGCAGGAAGGTCGGTCGTCACAGGGCGATCACTACGCCCTTGCTCTCGCAGAAGCCCAGCAGCGCCTCGTCGCCCAGGTCGCGGCCCTGCCCGGAGTCGCCGACGCCGCCGAACGACAGCGCCGGATCGAAGATGTTGTAGGTGTTCACCCAGACCGTGCCGACCCGCAGCGCCGCGGCCATCCGGTGGACCCGGGACAGATCCCGGGTCCACACCCCGGCGGCGAGCCCGTAGGAGGTGTCGTTGGCGATCGCGACCGCCTCCTGCTCGTCCTCGAAAGTGATCACCCCGGCCACCGGCCCGAAGATCTCCTCGCGGGCGATCACCATGTCGTTGGTGACGCCGGTGAACAGCGTCGGCTCCACGAAATAGCCGGGCCGATCCGGCACCTGCCCGCCGATGGCCAGCGTGGCGCCCTCCTTGACACCCTGTTCGATGTACGCGAGCACCCGCTGCCGCTGCTCCTCGGAGACCAGCGGCCCGACCGTGACGCCGCCGTCCAGGCCGTTGCCGACCGGCACCTTGCGGGTCGCCGCGACCAGCCGCTCGTGCATCTCGTCGGCGATCGAGCGCTGCACCAGCAGCCGGCTGCCGGCCGTGCACATCTGCCCCGAGTGGCCGAACGAGGCGCGCATCGCGGTCAGCACGGCCGCGTCCAGGTCGGCGTCCGCGAACACGATGTTCGGGCTCTTGCCGCCCAGTTCCAGGGTGAGCCGCTTGGTGGTCGGTGCCGCGGCGGCCATCACCCGCCGGCCGACCTCGGTGGAACCGGTGAACGACACCTTGGCCACGCCGGGGTGCGCGACCAGCGCGGCGCCGACGGCCCCATCGCCGGTGAGCACGTTGAGCACCCCGTCCGGCAGGCCCGCCTCGGCGCACAGCGCGGCCAGCCGCAGCATGGTCAGCGGCGTCTGCTCGGCCGGCTTGACCACGACCGGGCACCCGGCCGCCAGCGCCGGGGCGAGCTTGTGACAGGCCGTCATGATCGGGAAGTTCCACGGCAGGATCAGCGCCGCCACCCCGACCGGCTCCAGCACGCTGTAGACGTGATGGCCGCCGCCGTCGATCGGCACCACGGTCCCGGTGAGCCGCGACGGCGCGCCGGCGAAGTGCCGGAAGTCCTTGGCCCCGAACGCCGTGTCGGCCCGCGACCGCTCGATCGGCTTGCCGTTGTCCCGCGTCTCCAGCACCGCCAGCTCCTCGAGATGCTCCTCGATGAGATCCGCGATCCGGGCCAGGATCCGGGTGCGTTCGAGCGGCGGCAGACCGCTCCAGCGCCGGTCCGCGTACGCCCGCCCGGCCGCCGCGACGGCCGCGTCCACGTCCGCCGGCGTCGCCTGCGCGACCCGGGTCAGCGTCTCGCCGCTGGCCGGGTCCAGCACCGCGAACGTGTCCCGGTCGCCGGGCGCGAGCCACTCGCCGTCGATCAGGAACGGTTCGACCGGGCGCAGCCGCATCGGCAGGGTCCCTTCAGAAGAGATCGAAGTACTCACGCTGCTCCCAATCCGAGACGTGGGCCAGGTAACGGGCGAACTCGTCGCGCTTGAGGTGGGCGTACCAGGCGACCATCTCGGCGCCGAGCGCCTCGGCGAAGACCGG
>Ga0307513_10012557_pt1 | contig 10443 bp, 10 predicted proteins | sample 15_EM_MG_FD_202174 | JGI IMG/M metagenome (GOLD analysis project Ga0307513, IMG submission 202174) | Populus trichocarpa ectomycorrhiza microbial communities from riparian zone in the Pacific Northwest, United States - 15_EM | ecosystem: Host-associated > Plants > Roots > Unclassified | place...
TATAGCACAATCCCGCATGGAAAATTGTTGAAACACGATCAATTTAATCTCCAAGAGGTCTCGCATTCACCCAAATTGCATCAGCCTGGAAAGGCCCTCGACATCTGATTACCCCCCTAGACATGATCTACTGATTGATAATGTGTGATGGGAGATCTCTGTCCCTCCACGCTGCAGCTGCATCACCTTGTATGGATGGGGTCATCCTCCACCTCGAATGCACCCTGTGTCCCTCATCTTTGTTGTTCTTAGCACTTGAGGTGTTCATAATTGAGCGTACTAAACCACGCAGACCTGATGAGACCTTTAAAGGCCAAAACCGGTGGGTAAGTATGTTGAAATTCAACAACCCGGTCCTGGGTCCATCTCCAGACAAATTTGGGTCAATCCACCCTGTATTTGAGTCGCTTAAGCATGGTTCTGGGTTCGACCTTTCAATAACTACGCTTGCAATGCCTGCTGATTTTAATTCAACAAGCATCATATGATCTTCAACCATGATGCACAAGTTATATTTAAATTGCCCCGTCTCAGGGCTTTCCATTCTAAAAATAAATTTATTGATGCAACACCCCTATGCCACACTTCCGATCTGCTGGCAAAATTTCTCCTCGTTTCATCCCTTGACTATTCACCGGCATCAGAGTTCCTCCTTTACAGGCATATTACCTAATGCATATACAAATACTTACTTCCCCATAGTTTTCTTGCAAAGTAATATATGCTGGTCAAATATATATATGTGCGACGATCTTTTTTATGTGTTGCTGGGGTGGTAGCCGCAGCCCTCTACTTCTTGGCGCCCATGTATCTCCGCAAGTAGATTTCCGACCAAAATGGATATACCTTGCCAAAAGGACTGCCTGCCCCCTATGCCTTTCTTCGCAAGTATCCTGAGCTTGCATTGGACTACTGGGAAATAAAGACCCCTCTTTTCCATCTGGATGGGCGCCCATGCTGGATCCTTGGTATTGATCATCGATCTCTCGAGATCGCCGTGATGGAGGTCATCCTCTTCCTCGAACGCACCTTGTGTCCCTTATCTCTGTTATTCATAGCACCGTATGATAGGAACCATACAATGATCATTGAGCATCGGTCCTATCAGCCTGGTGTGTTCGTGATTATGTGTACTAAACTGCCCAGATCTGATGAGACCTTTAAAGGCCGAAACCAGTTGTATGTTGAATTAAACAACTTCCCAGTTGTCCAGCGACCTTCAGCCTCATCACCCTTTATCACAACTCATATCAATCTCAGGGATCCACCATGACTTGGTCGAACACAATTTACTCTGTCTTCTCTTTCGTTGGCTTTCTCTTTTGTGCTATCCCGTTTACCTGGCACTTAAAACGTAAGGTCGAGCTTCTGCTCAGATTTTACACTTCTCAATGATTGAAATCGATTCTATGCTCACAGATCGGAACACTGGAACCTGCCTTTTCATGGCTTGGTCAGGGATCACCTGCCTCTACCAGTTCGTTAACTCTGTTATTTGGAATGGCAATATGGTCAACTGGAGTCCAGTGTGGTGCGACATTGGTACGGTTGATCTTAACTCCATCTTCTACTGTGGGATAATGGACCCCGACAGTTACGAAAATATACATTGGTAGCAATGTCGGTATTCCGGCATCCACTCTATGTATTTTCAGGCGTCTTTATAGCATTTCGATCGCGCAAGGGACCATGCCTATTGCTGATAAATCTGTGAAACGTCGAGTAATAATTGATCTTGCTCTTGGACTGGGCTTGCCATGTCTGGAGATGATTTTAGGCATGCTACATTTTTATTAGAACCGAGAACCTTTACTAATCTCTAGGATAGCATACGTTGCACAAGGCCACCGGTACAACATTTTGGAAGATATCGGGTGCATTTCAACCGCTTATAACACCCCAGTGTACATTATATTTTTTAGCATTCCACCAGTCCTCATTGGCCTGGTCACTGCGCACTATGCTGCACTCACCATCATAGCGTTTAATAGACGGCGCGTCGAGTTCAACAAGCACCTTGCGCAACACAGCAATCTCAGTTCTAGCTATTACCTGAGGTTGATGTGTTTCGGTGGTCTTGAAATCCTTGGGACAGTCCCTATAGCAAGCTACTATCTCTATGTTTGCACAGCTACCGGGGTTCATCCTTGGACCAGCTGGACCGACGTACATTCACACTTTTCCAACATTATTTTCATCCCTCGCTCCGAGTGGGTACATTTCTCATCCCTAGCCCTTGGCCGGTGGATTGGCGTCATCTGCGCATTCAACTTTTTTGCTTTCTTTGGCTTTGCAAAGGAAGCCAGAACGAACTACCACGCACTGTACCTGACAGTGGCCGCGCACTTCGGCCTGTTCACTGCTTCCTCTAAACCGTCTGATATTCCCCCGCCCAGGAGCAAGAGGAATGATATCGAGGCACTTGTTTTTGCTCACACCACAACCACCAACATCTCAATCCCCATTCCCAATGGCGAGAGCTATAACGCAAATAAAAAAGAAGATCAGACACCCCAAGTTAATTTGACCTCTGCCAACACTTTCTTCAATGCAGACGTAAATAACTGTCATCTTTATCCCATCCCGCCGACACTACCAGAACCTGCTGTAACTAAATCATAGGCAGTTTACCATCGCATAAATTACTGTAGAGACTAGTCGAGGTACATAACTAAATTCTGAATCTCTCATAAGTTAAGGTGCGGGTACATACGATACAAACTTCACTTCCAGTTCCTTCTATCAACCTTATCTCTGTAAATATAGTGATGATTAATCTCAACACCTTGTATGAATGATATTATATTAAATGTCAAGATAGAAATATTGAAATTAGCTATCCCATGCTAAAATCGACTGTCTGTAGGCTTTTAAATTCTTTGTCAGTTCCCTGAGCCCAATCCAAGGGAATAATAATGTTTACCGAAGAAAGAATTGCCACATCGCTGTGCTAAGGAAGATATACACACTAACATGGCTTAGACACATGATGGTCTGCGGTTCTTAAACATTGTGATATGTCCTTCAGCCTACATTCAAAGCTTCAAGTTGAAAAAGGTCCTCAGCCGATGGTCGTTAATGAAGATGTGACAGTGGGTAATGTGATCCAAACGAATTGAGTACCACGTTCAACGTTCAACGTTTAACATTCAAGCCTCAAATTTTCAACAGCACCCTACAGAAATACATCCCATTCAAATCGCTGAGAGCCCAGGAAAAACGGATGCGGGAGGAGCGACACCGGGGAATGATGAACGAGTTTGTATCAACGTAATTCCCGCGACCCCATCACTCTCTTGAGTAACGACAATCCCGCCTCTGCCAAAGTCTTTCCTAATCAGCCACCCATCTTCTTATGTTATTTTTCTGCGACGCAGAGAGCTCAAATCGATGTGTAGGCTCTCACAGAGTTCTTGATTCGCTTGTTCAATGTTCAATGTTCAGCATTCTTGACTCTTTCCTTCCTATAGTATGCCACCATCTCACCGTCTTCATCGACTTTTCTAACGGTCTTTGACTCTTTTTTTCCACAGGATCAGCCTCTATCATTGTCACCGATATATCAAGTCCGCTTTTTCCCTTGTCAATACCCTATACACCTTCTCCAATGGTCATATCCCGTCCCTTATCATCCAGCAGTTGACTAATTCCTCGCGAGGAAATATTCTGTGGATTTGTGGTTGAGGCATCTCGTTTCGACAGGTGGTCCAGGACCGGCTTGTCACTCCACCATAGGCCCACGTACTGCCCAACAACGACGAAGGCCATTCTAACCTCGGCCGTGGGATGATTCATCGCTCATGGTCCATCATCATCGAATTCTGAACGCACTTTCCTTCTCTTAAGGTTTGGAGGGTGTGCTGGGGTATGGTTCAGCACCCCAATCGACGAGCACCTAGATTTTTTTTACGACATCATCAACCATCGATTGATCACCGCCAGCTCTGTGCCCGCTATTTCTGGGTGTATTAACCCCAAAGCATAGTACTGTACGTAGCGGGCTGCAGAGATCAGCGAGCAAACCCCGACGTTCCCATCGTGGAACTGTATGTTCCAAGCAGATACTAATTAAATCTCCCATGTTTGGATTGTTCACAATCCGATGGAGCCGCAAAGAAGTTCAGACTCTCTGATCTTTCCAGTAAAGCAAAGCGCAGGTTTTATGCACAACGCTTTGCTTCTAAGAAGCTGAGCAATACCCACGTCATTCGTTTTCATGTCATTCTATTTTCGGCATTGGCGCCAAGCACAGGTTCGGACATGGAAGGGTCTTTAGATATGTACTTCTTCTCGTTATCATTAGCTTCCGCATGGTCCTTCGATTTTGGAACGAAGAGCATCATTCATCCTGTCATTTGATGTGGTTTCGTGGATTAGTTCGTAAGATATTGAACTCGGCGAGTGTTCTTCGGATTCCCTCCTACCCACATGTGGTACTTCAGTAGGACAACCGTATGAGGACTTGATAATGGAGAAGATCGAAAGGAAAATTGCTACATGTTATAAAGGGGATGAATGACCAGATCCTACCTGATCTATCAATATTAGGAGATCATCTTTCATCCAACTGACCTAAATGCCTCCGTTCTCCTCCCTATATACATGGCCTATATACACAGTTCTGGCACCCCAGCTTCTGGGGAGCACTCCGTCTACTAATAACGATCCAAAAATAGGAATGATGTCATGTGTCAACATCGCGTCAACAAACACGATCAATAAACAACTCCCTACCCTACCCCTCTCATCCCCTTTTCCTTTCTCTGGAGATGCGACAAATTTTAAACACCTGGAACAACTTTGAGGACTTCTGCACAAGCACAAACTCCGCATACTTTGTGCGAGTCAAGAATGTAATGTCCTACAAACACTGGAAAGATGCTGCTTTCACTGCAAGGAAAAAATTTTCAATTAAGCGGTGCAAAGGTACATTTGAACTCTGAAGTTTCGGAGAATACTTATTCAAACTGGGCACGGTAGGAAAGAGAAGAAAACATGAGCATGAATTGAGTTGTAGAACTGGAATTTGTAAAGATGATAGCAAGCCACATCAATTGGATTGTACGCCTTCAGAGAAGGCACATGAGAACTTGAGGGAACACCGTCGCTCCTGGTCGGACTTTGCGTTCATTCGGAGGCCTCTTTTTTTGACGACTGGAACATCACCGACTACTTGATCTTAGCGATCAAGACTGGAATCATATGTGACATTCGCGCACCTCTCTGGAGCGATACGACACGCTATCCGCCCATCCACTATCGTCGCTCTCATCTAGATTAGGCATAGCCAAGAGAAGTGGCCTGGGATTGGTCGGGTCAAATTTATAGCTCCTCTTCGCCCTTGCTATGGATATTAACACGACAATCAAGGAAGCAAGGTTGAGGATCGTCATTGGCACCAAAAATCCGATATGTACCGGCTTCGCGACCCAACCAGTCACCTCGGCGCTGAACGTTCCATTCACTGTGCGAAAACAAGATGCAGGCGGATCGACCATCGTCGAATATAAGAACTTCATGTATGTAATCTGTGGAACGACCATGAGAAAAGGAGGTGAGGAATTACTCGCAGTACAAACCTCGTCCACCAGGATACCTTGTATCATCGCTTCATACAACCGCAGGTATTGCTCATTTTGTTCGCCTGGTGGCAACTTCCAAACCTGGACCCCGAGGTCCTGTACTAAGGCGGCTACCAGATTAACTGATACAGTCTGAGCTTGCTGTAACACGCCCTGGAAGTTCCATATCGCATCGTCGATGAGGTCGGAGAAAGGTTCCGTAGGTGCGGAGGCTGTAATTCGTTCCTCTGTCGAGAAAACACCTGTGCTAGACTGATACGTCACTGGGAATATGGCGGGTTGTATTGAAGAAACATTGCAACTGATATTACCAATCGTCGTCGCATAATCCGCCCGTCCGCGCAGATAGATGTAATAAGCCGGGTATTGCTCTCCAGTCGATATGTACTTACATGCCCAGAGTGTTAGGGTACCGTTGGTGTCGGACGTCCAATAACTCGCAACAACATCGGTTACCCCGATCTCATTGCAAGACCCGTTGACCCACGCTGCAGAAGTGTCGTCGGGCCCTGGCAAAAAAATGATAGGACTTTGTGTGTCATAGATACAGCTGATATTACTTGTGAGGCCTTGGTGGTCGAAGGTGTAATTGTATGAATGTATTGCAGCGTTGTTCTCTACATCATCGAGGGGAGAGGGCTTGAGTGCGCCTAAGCCGCGAATACCGTTGGGACCGAGAGGTAAGACGCCGCGAGTAGGTCCTAAGAAACGGAGAGAAGAACTTAGACCAAGCTCTCCTAAAATGAGACTTTCCGAATTGTTTGAAAACAACGACTGGATCTGTATAGATGGATATTCATCAAACGAAGTCATTAAGGATGATTTTAAGTTTTTGACTGACGCTGCTGCGACCCGAATCCAGGATATCGACCACTTGATTGGCCGAAAGACAGTCGATGTATCGCAGACCATTGAAAATCTGATATATAAGTGTGATTAGTGAGGCACGCATTCTGTGATATTCTGCTCACCCTCCATTCACAGGAGTCTTGTGGTAACCGATTCGCCGCGAACCAGTCAATGCAGTCTGCGACGTTTGATGCGAAGTCGAGCTCAGTTTCTATCAGAGACCGCGTTCGATTGAATGGGACCGGAGTTATAAGACTCGTCGTGCCCGATGGTACGAGCGTAAAAGCAGCTATAGAAGCCCCTGCCAAGACCACAGGCAACCACCTGTTTCGGACGAGTAAATATTTATGGTCTTTTATTTCCCAGGGCCAGTTATGATTCCTAAAAGCTGATATTAATGAAACGTCGAAGACCTTGACATGGTCATTATTTGTGGCCCATTCCTGGGAAAAACGAAGAACCGCGGTGGAAAAGATGATGCTGACGATGAAGCTGACGATGCTGCCGAGGAACGTTATGAAGAAATTAGTCCTTTGGGGATGCCTTCTTACAAGTTTGCGATGTGGTGCTCCATCTGTATACCATCCTGTTTCCAAATTGTTGCGAGGAATAACCAAGGCCATGACAATATGGCTAAGATGCCAACCAGCAAGTACACATTGTCGGCTCTGGCGCGAAAGGTTGTTACTCCTCCCATATCTGAAACTAATCAACGATAGCGCATATGAGCAATGCCCTGTATATCGAGAAAAACAAGCCGACAAAGGGGGTCGTGGATGTTGGGACTCGAAAGGTGGGTTTCGCTCCCCTCATTTAAAACTGATAGCGCGCGCATATGAATACCGGCTCATACTATTCCTAAGAACAAAACTAACCAGAAGCAACTTGCCTCCCAGATTCTGATAGATTCTCCATAGAGAAGGAATTGGATACAGCCTGATAAAGAGGGTCAGGTCTGGGTGGCATTGTGGTAAAGTATTCGTAGACTGGCGATGAATGAGAGCGGAAATGGGACTATGTTTTGCAAGCGCGGAGGGGCGACTGAACTAACCCTTAACGATCATGTCCCCGCTGCCCACATTTCTTAAATTAGCGTTGTCATTCCTTATCGTGTGAGATCAGCGTACACATCGGAAGATTATCTGAGCCGTGTGGCCAGCCCAGTTTGGGGTTGCCGAAACGGGAGCACTTGTCCCCACCAACGATTGCTCACCTCTCGCGGACCTAGTGCCCAAGCCATTTTCTTATCGAATGAACAGCCGAAACCTCAGGCTTCATTATTTGCTTTTGTGAAATCAGTTCCGAGAGAAAGTTTTTGGGGCTGGTCGACGAGAAAAATCAATCTATATCGGTGCCTCTGAAATCATCGGAATTGATAGCAACCTATCTAAGGAGCCTCGTGGCCAGTCTTCGAAACATTCGAATTCTAGCACGTCCCCTCATGAGTCCCTTTATGACAACTTTGATGATTGTCCGAAGATTGGGGCTGCAATTTCTATATGTTACGTCCAGGAACAACCGAGGACTGGGGACAAAATAACCATCCCAGTAAAACTGTAACAAGGTCTCGTATTTGGGGAATGAGGTGGTGATACAAGGTTGAAACGACTCACGAGGCGCGGAATGGAAAGGGTAGAATGAACTTCAAGATATTTGGACCACAACAACACACACCACACACGATCGACAACCAGAGCCCTTTCGCAGCTACTGTCTGACTGTTACTTCACATTCGTCTGTAGTACCTCGGAATTTCTATCAGTGCCTCACGGGCCCGGGGAACGGTGACCAATGACAACCCCCATATCATTCCCAGTCGTTGAAAGAACGAACCAATGACCATGCAGGACATAACCTGCATATGTAGACTGCCGCCACACAGCGAAGCCTGAAGGTTCCTTTATGCAAAGGGAGGAGTCATACACATGAATAACATGCGACAGAACAACCTCTGACGTACAGGCTTCTATTGCACCCAAGGTCACCCAACACCCCAACACCCAATACCTCCATTTCCCGCGGCGCTCAAACCACCAAATCTCCAATGCAACGACAGAAACAAATACCAGGTGATCTTTCGTGAACTACCATACCTCTTCAACCACTCCTGCGGCCTTATTATAGTGCGTCTCTCCCCCCCCTGCCCCATAGGTGTCTCTACCTTTAGTGCGTTTTATAAACACTTGACGACAGCGGCGAGAGCATTGTATTACCCTGTTTCGCGGGCGATATCTTAGATAAGTTGGACGAGATTCTCGTCGTTGGTTTTGGCGGTGTAGAGTTACATAACAGGATGTCCTGTGCGAGTGATTGTATGATTTGTAGATTTTTCTTTTCGCTGTGGAAGGAAGTGGGGGAGAGCTGTACTTCTAAGATATCGCACTTGGTGGAGGAGTCCAAGCAGAGGCACTCGAAGACAAGGAGGGAAGGTATGCATTTTTCGATGTGGTTCCGATAAGAAGGGATGATCGACCAAGATGTTACATGCAAGAACCTCAGGCGTACGTCATTCGCCTTATTCCTTCCTTCTTCCTCTTGTTTCTCGGCAATGCGCCCACTTGCCTCCCTTTTCTGAGTTGATCGTCCTCGTTCTCAGACCACCCTCTGACCTCGCACGCGAACCACGACTTTAGATCAGGCGTCGATCCGCCAACCTTCGCCTGACTGAGTGCGGGGAGGGGGGACTTTGTGGGCTCAATCCCCCCACTTTACTGCTGCGACACTCTACCGTTCCTTTCGCTGAGTGTGCGTTTCATTATATTTACCTTCAATTTTTCTCATACCCATCCCTGTCAATAGTCGAACAAGACGTCGGTGCCCGTCTTCGACGGTCTATCTCTGCGATGTGAGGTCTTACTAGTATCACCTGTCTTCTAGGATCTCTAAGGTTTCCTTGCGCCACTTGACTCTTATATCAACTCCCCAAGTGTTTTGGAATGATCCTATGCTACCGTGACGGTCCTATGAACTATGGCCGATCCGAAACTCTTCACTGGCGCACATCTTGTAGTTATCATTCCCCATAGAGCAGTGTTCCTTTCGACTACTTTCTACTGTGCCCATCTACTTTTCCCTTCCTTGTCGAAAGAGTCAGGAGCATGACGACATTCTGTAGCCTCTTGTAATTATCACGATTGCAATCCTTGCGAGTGGCGATATGCCATCGCGGAACCCTTCGTACGTTGGTAACAGGTAGGCCTCGTCTCTCGTCATTGCAATTTCTCTTGTCCACGGCCTCTGAGTTAATCCACCTACAATATTGGGTATTTTCTCTCGACCTGAAGAGCAGAAGGAACTCGGAGTGGAAGATGTTCGGTGTAATAGTTATTTATATCTTACTCCCGTAGAATTGACTATGATCATTTTATTGAGATGATCGACAAGCACGTATTATGGTACAAGACGTTTTTTTACGGCGCGCCATGGCAGGTAACAAGGAAATTCACGGCAAGAAGCAGAAGCTTACCTTTCAACACTCTCCCTCCACATTTCAACCTGTTCAATAGATTGACCGTGACTCGAGGGGGCTATGAAGCGTCAATGATGAGGAGTCGCCTCGAAGTTAACCGTGCCACTTACCTCTGTTCGATTCCTCTATCTCACAGATTAAATCCAAATCGTCGTCGTTTAGTTCAAGGTCTACCAGAGGAAGTAATTCGCAGGAGCCCACAATGAAAACTGAAACTTACCACGGCCAGAAAGCATATAGCGCCAATAGGTGACATTCTCGTCTTAGCGCAGCGTAGATTAGAATAGGGACTTTGAACAAGCGGAAAGCACGTGACAAACCACCTACCATCATCGTTGACCTAAACAATGATGTGACAGGTCTTTTGTCCTTCTCTCCGTCGTGTCGCGATTCGGGCGAGACACGCTGTCGCTTTGTCGGGTGCATCTACGCACCCTTCTCTTCGTTTTTTAGCTGCTATTAACCTATCCAAACCTCCTTGCACCCAGGACCGAGATCTCGACCCGACTTCATTACGGAGAACGCGAAGGACACGTGTTGGAC
>Ga0307513_10012558_pt1 | contig 10443 bp, 13 predicted proteins | sample 15_EM_MG_FD_202174 | JGI IMG/M metagenome (GOLD analysis project Ga0307513, IMG submission 202174) | Populus trichocarpa ectomycorrhiza microbial communities from riparian zone in the Pacific Northwest, United States - 15_EM | ecosystem: Host-associated > Plants > Roots > Unclassified | place...
AGTCATATTATAATCCAAATTCAATAAAAACCTTCCGCAATTTCTGTTTTTAATGACTATTGGAGATATGTTTTTTTCGGAAATTTCCTTTTTCGGTCTGACATATCCTTTTTGGGGGGGAGGGGGGAGGGGGGGGTAAGCCCCAGCACCTTAAAAAAATTTACCGACCCCGTGTAATTTTTAACATCCCGGGCCCCCCTTGTGTGAGGTATCCGCTCTCAGTGAACAGCTGAAAGGAATTTTTGGCTGGAAGGCGACGCGGACTACAGGCGATGGAATTGTTACCATCGAAGAGCAAGAATTTTTGAAACGTCATCCACAGAATAATGTCCTCATCAGTGTATCTGAAGCATTTGACAACTGATAGTATACGGGATGGCGATTTTTTGGGGAAGGAATGAATGAATTACGAATGACGAAAATGCTCTTCCCAGCAAAATTTTAACAAAATTTAACCTCCCGAGAGTTAATAACACGGTTAATAACTATTTCTAACTTGTTAGTAACATTTGGTTTTAAACATTTCGAAACAGCTGTTAAAAATTGGTCGAGGAGTCCAAAAGTTAATAACATTGTTAGAAATTTGAGGGGAATTTCTAACGGTACCCTAGTGAACGAGTGGATATGGGATCGCCGGCCCGTTGGGCGGAAATTCGATATCCAGGTTCTGTCATTCACCTGTTTTCGTTCTAAAACGCGTTCACCGACGGCAACCTAATGCAGAAGAATTCTACAAGTCCCTGCGTCTCTCGAAAAAAGTGTTCGCAACGGCGTTCCCACCAAATTCCTAACGCCGTTGACCGATGGATTGCCGCCTGGGTTAGGAGAGTCTCCATTTCAACTGGTGGTCAGTCGACTCGCCATCCCACACAACCCCAATTTTATCTGCTAATTACTTATACAACTGTATGGTGGCAACTTTTTCATCACCTATCTATAACGCGAAAAATGGCCGCAAAGTCGCGCATTTCATGCCCACGGAGAGTCGGAACACAGGTAATTCCTTTTCTTGCAAGGTATCTCAACCGTAACGAGTCTAGTGCAGCCTGTAGCTTCATCGTTCTAACCCCGCTGCGCCTTGGTAGGGGCCTACACCTCGCTCTGTGCAGTTATTACGAACTATGTCCGCTGGATGTTTCTCGTGGTGTCGGTCTGCGCATACGGGGTGCCAAGAAGCAACGCACGGAGACGAAACCTCCCGAGGTGAGCACCAATTCATATTGCGCAATCTCAGTGACACATAACTGCGTCTAGAAACTGCCGGAAAATCCACCAGCCACGAAATCCGATGAGGTGAAGTGGCCGGTTCGTGTGCTCCGCTCTGACGTCCATCTGAATTCAGAAATTATGTGAAGACTCACAGAGGGCCGTCCCAACATACACCATAACCAGCGTGAACGAGACTTTAACCCCGCCGCAATCTGCAGTTGGGCTCACGTCAGTTCCTTTTCTGCATGAGGCTATTGAAGTTGTGTTCATTATTCAAGTATGCGCGGTTCGTTGAATTCCACCTTTGAAGGTTGCAAGACAAACTGATGAAAAGATTTTTTTCATCAGGAGGCATCGGTTGTGGAACAAAAGGTCAAAGAGCTGCAAATCAGGGTCGGCGATCTCATGATCGACATCGTGGACCACGTAACGCCCAAGGACGAAGAAGATAGAAAGGGAGCTGTGGTGAAGACCGCAGAGAGTATCGAAGCAGACATCAAAGAACTGTTCAGGTTAAGCCTACGAATGATGGTCTGTTACGGCTTCTGATGACATTACAGCATTCTCGGGACAATCCTTCGTTATCTAGACCTTCAACGGCCGAAGCAACGCCCTTAGAAACAGGGAGTAGGAGAATGGCACAAGTGGAGTTCATATACACCCAGGAGAAAGAGGGACGGACAAGAACTTGTGATGCGGAAAGGGATGTTTGAGAAGGGAGAAGCAATGCGTTCGCGCATTCACGGAGAATCCACACCTGAAATATAACATAGACTAGTTGAACAGTGGCATGAATGGCTGGAGATAAACGAGGAGAGGGTCAGCAAACAAATTGAAAGACAAATGGATGATATGGAGAGGATTACAACACCAGATCAACCGCAGAGTAAGGCGGAGAACATAAAGTGAAGGACAACTTACATTTGGCATTGCGCCACACACGCCAATGTTTTCCGGTTCCTATTGAGTATTTAGAAAAGTTATAATAGTGACGGTGGAGAAAAGTACCTGCTGGCGATCGAAGCTGAAATCAGAAAGTCAGAAATTGCGACGAGCGAAAAAGAAGCCAAACAAAAGGGGAAGCGGAAAAAAGAAGAAAAGAGAAACATACGGATTGAATGTCTGCTCGCGCCTCTCGTCGCCGCAACCCTCCAGTTCCGACTTGCCCCAAGACGCCCTTCTCACGATAACATATCCTCATCCCCGTCGCCACTCGGTCAAAGTCGAATGGATACACCTCAAGCAAATACGTTTGATGTTGGGCGGGTGTCTGGTGAGGGACGGAAGAGCATCCCGGTTGACATATGGACCCGTTTATGATTAGCTCGGAATCGGAATACGACCACTCTTCCCGACTGCTTGGTCAAAATGCCCGCGGTAAGTTGTGCTGGATACAGGAATACCAGTGGTGGAAAATAGGAGAAATGGCGCAAATACGAGAAAGATAGGACGATTTAGAAAGAACATGGTGCCAGGACCAGCCATGGTAGTTTGGGTGTGGCGGAAAAATGATACGATAAAACTGCTTCTGAACCGAACATGGAATGTGATTTTCTTTTCGCCACACTGGAAGACGCGTATCCAGTATCTTTGAGTGAGGTGCGGTTTGGCTCGGGCGTATTGCGAGTAAAGGGAGTCACTGCGAGGTGAGATGTTGAGCGCGAGGGAGTAGGTTTTGCTTTTGGACGAGGTTTTACAATGGGTGGTTGTCGTCGTCAGATCCCCACGGCCTGTAACTGCTTCGCCTCACATCCTCTCTCCAACCCATTCCGCTTTTATCGCGGCGAGGATTTCCCAGTCTCTGCCCGCTTCTTTCCATTTCCCCCTATCCTCCGATGCCTGGTGCGTTTACGTGATGATCACAATGACCAACACCGGTGGAGGATCGCTGCGTTCCTTTGGTAAGAGTTTTTTCATCGATGTGTTGCCAGCCGTGATGACTCTCTGACGTGTTGTATTTCTCGGAATATCGGGTGTGCTTTCGTTTGGCTGTAAGTAGAAGAAAAGAAGTGCGCTGTGGTGCGATGGCATGATGGAGTGGGGGGATATGCAAGGGCCTCAAAGATCCCAGAATATCTCCGTCGTTAGTTGTAGAGGGATTGTCCACAACCTTGGGCTAGGTAACAGTCCGATTTTCACTACGTAGTGCTTTCTTGGGGATAGTTAGTGGGAATAAACGTCATGGCAGTCATTGGCCCCACCGAGGGGGAATGGGAGGAGCCGAGGAAAGAGGGGAGGTACTCGGAGACTGCGACGAGCCTTTTTTCCACCGAAAGACCTTGCAGCCTTTGCCCAGCACATAGGCGCCACGAAACTGTTCGGAAAAATGGTTAGAAGGTAAACGGTAAACGAATTAAATTTGATAGTAGGGACATACGATTGCGATAAAATGGCCCCGAATGCCCTGTTATGTACTCGGGCACCTCACGATTAGGGTAGGCCACATAGACAGGGAACGCCTGAAAACTGAAGACGGGTCGAAGGCGGGCATAGTGACGCTGGTATGAGCAAATTAGGGCGGGGTTATCCTGCATGCAGCAGTAGTTAGATATTGGTGTTGTCTGGGGATCAACAAACTGTACAATCCGTAAGTGCAGAATAAAGAAGAGGAGGGAAGCACTCACTGAGGTTTAAAGGTGGTATTACCCCATGATATATACCATGAGACCTATGGTGGCGCGAATGTAGTCGGGAATGAGTCGTGTGGGTATTTATCGCCAATCTGTTGGCAGCGTCACTGAAAATCCTTCAAATCAAAAACGGTCGACATCGGAAATTCCAAATCCACGAAATTCTGGGAAAGCCGGGGCTCGAACAAAGGGTAAGGCGGCAGACAGCGGTCCAAAACATGACATCTCTCTGTAATGTATTCTCGTCATTTGCTATCTCACAGCCTTTTTGAGAACCTTGAACTGAACTTCAAGTTCGGTTCTGGAGGGTTCGGGTTCGAACCAAAGTTCAGAACCGAACTTGTCCATCACTACAAGTCACAGGGACGGCAATCGATAACGTGCAGTACTGGGTGCCATAGCGTAGAGATGAGATGGAAAGGAGTGCGGAGGAATATTTCAGAAGACTGTAGTCTCGTCCCCATCCGGAGGTGATATATAAGGAAATTCCCCGTGGGAAGTATTCCCAAAAAACTGACGTTCGTGGACGGCGGCAATACCCGAAGATGACCTAATCTTGTGGGTACTCCTACCTTCATCTAGTACCTCCTGTTCTAGCTTGCCGCCTTCACCGATTAAATCCAGGCCCAGTTCTCCCGTAAAGAGCCTGAGTTTGACATGGGTTTGTTCGCTGTCGAATTTAATTCGAACCTCTCTGCACCCCTTCACAACCCATCGGTTGTACTTGCATAGAACGACCCTAAATTATCTTCTATCCACGGTCCGAGTTTCGCAATTGCCCACGTCAGGTTGTCCACTCCGGAATGATCGGCCTTCATCCAGGTTATTTCCTGCATTGGAGTTTGGGTTCGGATTGCAGTACGATGAAGAGACCGCAGACCATAGCCTTATCGGACCCATGTTACCATTGACCAAATTCTGTAGTCACCGCTACTCGAAACAATCAGGAAGATCTTTGGAAGATCTTATTTCTCCAAATTGCCAACTGCCGACTGCAGATATCATCTCTTTTCCTACCCACAGCACCGAGTACTCTCTCAGATGTTGGATACACGATAAGCTAAGACGAAGGTAAGCTCTCGGGCCGTGCGACAGGATATCCATTCGCGTCAAAATCCTCACGGTTGTCCCTTGATTACCGCCCACCATCATCGCACCCCATTATCGACGGAGTGAGGCTTCCAATTGGTGACGAGTCGCAGAGATCGAACACAGACAACCATTGAGTTTCATGTTCGGATCCCACAACTTGATCACCGGGGGGACATTCAACCTGGTGAACAACGACGCATATCACCACCGCCTGCGAGGTGTGTTTCTCTGGTGAATTCCTTACTATGCGAAACTCACGGATTAGCGAAATCGATAGAGAGCGCAGACTTCCTTCATCGGGAAAGAGCTACCACTGCATTTCAAAATTGTTTCGATCCCTCTATATCTCATCAAAATGTACGCATCCCGCTGCACCCATCGGACACAGTGGTTCGACAACGGATGCCGCTCAAACCCGAGATATTTCATGGGCGAGACGATTTGGTTGAAGACATTGCGCAGTTGCTCATGCAGGAGAAAACCTCTCGCATCTGCATTCTCGGGCCGGGGGGCATGGGCAAGACGTCAGTTTCACTCGCCGTTGTCGAATTGCCTGTTATCAAGGAACGGTTTCCGGGTGGAAACTGCGTTTGGGTGCCTTGTATTGAGGCAACGTCGGCAACTCTCTTCCTCGAGATCCTATACATCCAACTGCAGGTACCGGGAGACAACCAGGTCACGCTGGAAAAGATCATTTCGGAACTCGATAGCTCGAAAGAGCCCCGCATTATCCTGCTCGACAACTTCGAGACGCCATGGACTGCGCCCAGCGGAACTCAGAGACAGGTCAGCGATATTCTTCGAAAGCTAGCCATGCTGAGTCACGTTGCGATTCTCGTTACAATGCGTGGCACATACCCGCCATGCGACGCCATCAAATGGCAGTCGCACACAATCCAACCTACTGATAAAGCAGCCTGTCGTCGTATTTTCCACGACATCAATCCAAGTTCGAAGAATGACCCCGATGTCGATCGTTTACTGGCTGTGTTGGGCCACATGCCTTTCGCGGTCACACTCATGGCCAATCTGGGGAAGCGAGGGAAGTCGACGGCGAATGAGTTATTGGAGACGTGGTACACTTCCGGCACTGACATGCTCTCTGTCACCAACTCACCAGAAAATAGCATGAACCGAAGCATCAGCCTCTCGGTCGACAGTGAATTCGTCAAGCAGGACCCCGATGCTCTTCTTTTGCTCGCCATCCTCTCATTACTACCGGCAGGAACAACAAAACAGAATCTTCGTTGGTGGGCAACATCCGTCAGGATGATTCCCTCTGCCATCGCCACTTTATCGGATGCAGGATTACTGGTCGAGAATAAATGCGAAATTTCTTCCTCCCCAACCCTCTTTGTGATCCCTGTCGTCCAATCGTTTATGCAGCAGCAAGGCCGTATCGCAAAGGAGATCCGGAAGCAGGTACAATCGTCGTGCTGTGAATATATCCTAGCTCACGCTTGCCGCTTCGACGATCCGACATTCCCTCGGCATTCGAAAATGCTCGCAGTCGAAGACACGAACATCCAATCCATCCTTTTCAGCTCGCCTACATCGCAGCATATTGTTCCATCCGATATAACCATGGAAGCTCTCATTGCCTTTAGTTGGCACCGCTGTGACACAAAGCCTAATCTCGAGATCGCCAACCATGTCGTGACAACAGCCAAAACCTCTCGGGTGGAGAGATACATAGGTTCGGCAGTGTGGTCCTTGGGCCGGACCTATGCCCAACTTGGCGACCATGATTCCTCCTACGTCCACCTGCGAGAAGCTTACAGGTTTTTCAACACCCGTCCTCCTTTTGACGTCGAATTGCAACGGCTCGGCGGCCAATGCGGAATTGATCTTGTTGACACTGCGCGGCTAGTATTATGGCCGGATATTGACGAAATCGTTTCCTTGGCCCGGGATGTCGAAACGAAATGTACTGCTCTTTCAGATACCATAATACATGGACGCAGTTTGGTTCTTCTAGGCGCTGTTCTGAAAGAAGCTCGACAACCGCAGGAGGCCCTCCGCTACTTGGACCAGGCTCAGGCCATGCTGAAGGCTGCGGGGAACACTTACAACCTTGCTGAAGCCTATCAGGTCACTTCCTGGGTGCATTACGATCAGGGTAGGCTTCCGGAGGCGCTGGACGCTATTGAGGAGGCATGGAAGTATGGCCAATTGACCGAAAATGTCTCTATTCAAGCAGACATCTCCCTAAACTTCGGCGAAATCCTCTTCAACGCCAATAGAGACGCCGAAGCATGGGAGTATATTGAAATATCACTAATGAAGGCCTCATATACTGGGAATCGGTTCACTGTTGCAAATGCATTGGAGGACATGGGCTATGGGTACCTCTGCAGAGGCGACTACCAAAATGCGTATGTTGCCTATGAGGCCGCAGCTGAAAAATACATTGGTACTGTCCATGACAATACTTGTGGGAAGAAGTGCAAGGATAACATGGCCAGGATCAAGCAGAAGCGGGATAACAGTGACACAGTCATTGGTTTTCACAGGCCCGGCTTAGACATCAACTTCGAAACCCTTTTCTACCCCCCTGGTCAGGCGTCTCCGGTTCTTAGTTAGATTCAGTTTCCTATTACCCAACTCTTCTATTTGTGTGTACTTCCGTAAGCTTGGGAAGGCTCACAACATAGACGATCCCTGGATCTTTCCTTGTTCGTTATGTCTTGTTACATTTCCATCTTATATGCCAGTAGTGTTGATTATGTTTCCCTATCGTTACAACCCCCACTTCGTCACCATGTATCTTCGTCTCTGGTTCATTTGGCAATCATACACTAGTCCTGTCATTTCCCAGACCGACAATCAGTGAGCCGGCAGCCTTCCAACTTTGATGATTGCCATTTACTTACATCAATCCCAGTCAAAATAGCTTCCTACTAAATTGAGGTAAATCATTTTATATCGAGCGCAACCGAGATTCCAGCGTCATGTGACATGGCTGTCCTTGTTATTCGAGATCTTATGAGATGTAAGTCGAGAAAAATATATTTTGTTCACCCATGCTATTACGTTCAAGTTACGTTCAATGTTCAACATACGTTCAACATTCCACGTATGTTGACCAATGCCAATTTGGTGATACCGGCCAGGCATTGTCCCAGCTCATCTTCCTCCATTTCCCCGATTTCCTTGTAGGCTTCGTCGTGAATGCTTTTCAAGCAGGGTATGTAGTTTCCAGAACTTCAACGTAAATTCAAGTGCTTCATTAGCTTCAAGCAGAGCCCATCGTGTACATGTCAACTGCAATGGTTGCTTCAAAATCTCTCAGCCGTGCAAATGCAACAATCATAACTTGGAAACCCCCAAGCTGTATTGGAAATTTGCAACCATCTGCAGCTGAGCTCAAAAAACTGGGCATTAAAGTCAGAGATTTTGCGTCCGAGAAGACTTTACCACCAGCCCAAACCATGTATCTCCATCGCCAAATCCTACCTGGTGTTGCAAGGCAGGTTATTAGACGTCAAAAGACCGAAGAAGATGTATCACAATTACAGCAAAGCCACTGGTACGTGAATAGGTTCCCCCACCAAATATTATGTATATTAATTACCTTGAACATATGTCTAGAGCGCTAATGGTTGTTGGAAAGTACTTCTTTCCATGTGACAAGAGAATAGCCCATGTTTCGCAGCAAACTTAGTTAAGATTGGTCGATTCGAAAGATAAATACAATCTACATGTAGTTATCACTAACGAAAATTACTTCGCTGGCCCATCATGGCCATCCCTATCGATATCTGAATGGTGACACTAAAGTAGTTCCCTCCATACTGTAAAGACCCTCGACAACAACCAAAATCTTCCGAGATCGGTGGGTTCTTGGCTGCATTATCAAGTGGTAATCGCGAACGACATTTCTTGGAATCGCCGAGGTCGAATGCTATATGATGTTCTGGACGACTTGCTATTGTCAAGGCGAAGGGAACGGGAAGGCCCTTGTAGGACATGGCACAAGACGTCCAGGATTCCACATTACTCATCAGGGTCATTGCATTCATCAAGTCCATCGATGATGAAAATCTGTGGGCGGTGACTGATATTGAAGGAAGGTTCGTTGAGGATAGCAAGGATAGGAGAAGGGATCAGAGCCTCCGCTTGATCCCAAAGCGATAAGGAGAAGATTAGGGGGTTCCTTGCGATGGCCTGCAGCCGCCTGCTCGATGTGTGGATAAGTGGCAGGACGAGAGCAACTTGATAGGCAATGGTAGCAATGAAGGTGGAGTTATTTCGACCTGCAGCTGTTCGGAAGAAAAAGAAACTGGTGAGAAGCAGTCGTCTTTCATGAAGTAATTGGGTGATCGTTCATTGGATTGCAGATTTACCCAAGCCTGTGGGACTATGCAGCCATATGATTGGGTACATATAGGCGAGCGCTGCTGCCCATACGATGAGATGGTCTAGGATGGCAACACGATGGTATTTCAGTTGGTCTGATACCCGCCAGAGTTGTGGAGGGCATTTGCAGCGGCCTGCTTCTCCAGACGTTCAAAACCTGCTGAGGTGAGACGTCAGCACCAAACTGGCATGGCTAGGACAACTGTGATGCACCTGAGCTCGTCGAATACATCGTTGGCCGAGGAGCTCTTTTGTGCTGATGACTCTGAACCAGAGGCTTCATACAACGATGATGATCACAATACCAGAAACAGTGAAAGTTTCCCAGTGAATTCACCAAACTTTGCCATCTGGCCCGAACCTAGGACTGCGCCTCAGACAAGATCACATCTAATCGAAATCCAAGGTGCGAAGGCCTTCGACTAGTGCCAGTGCTACTTAATGGATGTTGAAGGTTCGGCATGCTGGATGAGGGAGATGCTGGATGCGAAGATGAGCTCAGAGAGTCAATTCCTCCTGATGACGACGACCCAGCAGAATTCAATTAGGAATTCAGAACCTGGGGGTCCCTGGAGCTGGCGAGTATGATGGTGAATTTAGGAATGAGCCAGAGACAAGGCCAGCACTGAGATGCAACGGTCATGGGGCGCTTGTTGGCTGTGGCGAGACGATGTTGAGAGACCAATTGGCCGTGGTCTTCGAGGTTGATGACGACAAGAGTGCTGCAGTGCTTGATGCCAGTGAAAATGTGCTTGGGAATGACAGGGGAGGTGTGTTCTCAGTCATCGTTATCTATAGCTGTATTTAATATGGATCTGTGAGCCTTTCACACCGCAATGAACAAGTACTTACCGTCTACCAGCATCCCTACCAACGAACGGAGCTAGGTCAGCATGATGGTTATGAGACACGAGTCGAGTCACAACTGTGCGCTCACAATCTTGGATTGATATTGATGGGAAGGTAAGTCACATGTTTCGTGTTTCACATGGTGGGCAACATAAAATCACAATACTGTTGAATTCTGACCAAGTCTTCTGGTCACGCGTCACAGAGGCCAATGAAGTGAAGAGATATAGGGAAATGTCACGGTCGCAATTTTTTTTGAAGAGTTGCTCAGCCATTATGATATTTCTCCTTTAAAAATCCGTCA
>Ga0307513_10012559_pt1 | contig 10443 bp, 10 predicted proteins | sample 15_EM_MG_FD_202174 | JGI IMG/M metagenome (GOLD analysis project Ga0307513, IMG submission 202174) | Populus trichocarpa ectomycorrhiza microbial communities from riparian zone in the Pacific Northwest, United States - 15_EM | ecosystem: Host-associated > Plants > Roots > Unclassified | place...
GAACTGATGACCCACCGTGACTTCAGCCGGAACGCTGGCAGCAGCCGTGCGACGCCTGTGAAGAAGATGCTCGCTCAGGTCTGGAACGATCCAGCAGGCCCGATCCACTGGGGAGCGAACCAGGCTGGTATGCAGGCCCGCGCCCAGCTCGTTGGTTGGCGCTACGCTGCTGCGGGTGCACTGTGGCGCACGGCCGGCAAGGTGATGTGCGGGTTCGCTTGGGGGCTGATGAAGCTCGGACTGCACAAGCAAGTGGCCAACCGTCTGCTAGAACCGTGGCAGTACATCAACGTTCTGGTCTCCTCAACGGAGTGGAAGAACTTCTTCGCTCTGCGGGATCACGTTGATGCACAGCCTGAGATGCAGGAACTGGCCGAGGCCATTCTGTTAGCTCAGTGGTGCTTCGACCCGCAGGAACTCGACGCAGGCGAGTGGCATATGCCTTACGTCTCAGCGGTGGAGCGTCAGCAGCTCGACCTGTTCACCTGCATCCGGTTGTCAGCTGCTCGTTGCGCCCGCATCAGCATCGAGCCCTTCGATGGTGATGCCTCGATCGTTAAGGAGATCGGACGTCACGACCTCTTGGTCGGCAGCGAGCCGATCCATGCAAGCCCGACTGAGCACCAGGCCAAGGTGTTGGACGACGAAGATCGGCGCGTGAAGAACTTCGTAGGCTTCGATCAGTACCGAGGGTACGTCGAGATCGGACTGGAGCCGGTATGAAGCTGCCCGACATGAAGATCGGTACTGAGTACCGGCACAAAGATGGCAGGCGTGTCCTGCTCCTCTGTTCTCACCCTTGGGATGGCGCCTGCCTAGTGGTCGAGGACGTTGACCGTGATGATGGGGACATCGGCTACTTCAGCTCATGCGAGAGCAGCGACCTGGTCGAGGAATTGGAACCGTACAAGCCGTCGATGGTGCTGACATGAAAGTCATCCTGATCGAAGAGGCTCGCTTCGCCGAGGTCATGACCCTCATTCGCAGTGAGTGTCTGGCCATGCCCGACAACTGTTATCTACGGCAGCACACAGGCCTGACGGAGCAACAGGTGAAGTTCGCTGCGGACGAGATGTTCCGCAAGTTCAACTTCCACTTCGTTCGCTGGGCACAGAGCCACGGCGCGAGCTGCGTGAAGTGATGGAAGGCATCGACGTCGTCGAGCTGGCCAGAGAGATCGCGGCGCGCATGGCACCCGACGCTCTGCTGGATTCCGACGATGTCGGTGCCCTGCTCAAGTGTTCAGCACGGTACGTGACCGAGGTTTACGCCCTCCTACCGGGCTTCCCCAAAGCCGTGAGGCTGCCGGGACCTGGTGGCCGCAAGGGTCACCCCCGATGGGTCAGGTCAGCGATCATGGCCTGGGTCGAGAAGCACGTCAGCGGTCGTGGCACCACTGGGGGACGGCCCCGAGAGAACTAGAATGGTGACTGTGCGGGGGACGGGGACGTCCCCAAACCCTCGCGAACCCGCATGAATACTAGCGTTTGGTGCCTTTCACCGGCACCAGACATTTCGTATATCGCCTGAAGCCAGCGCATCCGCTCACCGCGGTCCGTTGGCTTTTTGGTATCTGGACCACAGCCTATGGCCTCATCGCAAGTTCCAAGCCGCCTTGCCAGCGTGCTGGCCACCATCACGCATGCCCGCCGCCCGTGGCAAATGCTGTTTTGCGCGCTGACAGCCGTGGTGCTCTACCTCGCGCTTTCACCGAACCCACCCACACAGGTGGACCTGGGCTGGGACAAGCTCAATCACGCCACCGCGTTCGCCGCGCTGACCATCTCCGGCTGCTTCGGTTTCCCAGGCTCACGCCGGATCATTCTGCTGGTGCTGCTGGGCGTGGTGGCGCTGGGTGGGTTGATCGAAATCCTGCAGGCTTACGTGCCGGGCCGCGACAGCGACTGGTTCGACCTCGTGGCCGATTCCGTGGGCATGTTGTGCGGCGCGTTCGTCGCACTGCCACTGCTGTGGCTCACCCGACCCCAGGCGCCGCAGGCCGCCTGAGCAAGCACTTCAGGCCGTGACCGCCGGCCTCCTGCGCACCAGTGATTTGCCGAGGCGGATGCCACGCACTTCCACTGCGCGGTAGAGCAGCCAAGCGATCGCGTAGGCAATGGGGGCGGCCAACACCATGCACATCAGCCAGCGCAGGGCTGCCGGCAACTGCACATAGGCCGGGTAGCGGGCCAATGCACCTGCCACCGGCAACAGCACCAGCAGGTGGACCAGATAGAAGCCGTAGGCCGTGTCGCCGAGAAAGCGGCTCACTCGTGCCGACAAGACCGTTCGCGCCCACGTGACGACACCAGCCAGACGCGTGCTGCCGGGCAGGCTCCCGTCGTTCATCAGGTAGAAGAGTGCGGCGATCAACGGCAGGCGCGCGGCTGACTCCGACGTCCGCTCGGCCACGGCATAGGCCGCAGCCAGCACGAGCGAAGCGATCAGCGCGGCCGTCATTCGGCCACGCACGCGGCTGAGCGCGATGCCCATGCCGATGATGAACACGTACATCTTCAGCGGCAAGAAGGCCGGCATCTCGAACAGGTGAAAGTAGCCGGGCCACAGCCAGCGCATCAGCACACAGGCCAGCACCGTCACGGCGCCCACCGTGAAGGCACCGAAGCGCGCCACCGCAAGCATCAGCAGCGGGAACACGAGGTAGAACTGCATCTCCAGCCCGATTGACCAGTCGGGCAAGGCAGTGCGGAATGCGTAGTCCGGCAGCGCTCCGAACACGAAGCTCAGATGGGCCAGCAGGTTGCCGAGGCTCTGGTCAGAGTAGCGCGCGGCCGACGTGGCGGTGGTGGGCCAAGCAGCGGCAATGGCATTGCGCTGCTCACCGAGCCAAGGGCCCAGCACCAGCGCCACGATCAACAACAGGTAGTAGAGCGGCGCGATGCGAAAGAAACGCCGCGTCCAGAAATGCGCCCAGGTCGACGGCTCGTCCCAGGGCTCACGCGCGCGACGCAACAGGTAGTGGTGCGCCATCAGGAAGCCCGACAGCATCATGAACAGGTCGACCGCCAAGCCGCCCCACGAGATGAGCGGGATGTAGCGCATGCCGCTCAGGATCTGCACATGCGAGATGAACACCCACAACGCGGCGATGCCTCGCAACCCATCCAGCCAGGGCACATGGTCTGCGACGGGGCGTTCGATCATGCGGGGCTGCTCCATGGATAGAGCAGTCAGGTAGCAACTCCCCTGCCACGGTTCGGAGCCCGGCAGCACTCACGCAAGGCATGCGATGAGTCGGCAAGTTCTACCGCCGAGGAAGCTTTTCCTTCGGCAAAAGGAACGCGGCGGCGTTCAGCCAGCCACGCGGTACGTCAGTGAGGCGCGCTCAGCTTTTCCCAGTACTCGACGGCCTTGCTCACCCAGGCACGGTAGTGCGGGTCTTGCTTCGAGTAGTAAGGAATGCCGCGTTCGACGAACTTGGCAACGGCCTGGGCCAGTGCCGCGCGTGCGGGGCTGGCACCTTCCTCCAGGCCGACGGCTTCGAGCGCGTGCAATGCTTTCACGCGAGGCATGGGTTCGGGCGCCATGAGGCGCTCGCGCAGGGTGGACGAATCCATGACGGAAGTGGCAGAAGACATTCAAAGGCTCCGAGAGCGACCAGAACCTTATTTTTCGTCTTATCCAATCCCGACTTGATGAATGAAACAGGGCGTTCGCGGCCCAATTCACGCTTACGGCGTTTTGCCGAGCCCCGACCAGCAGTCGGCGTAGCGCGCATCCAACAACCCGCTATTGAGCGCAAAGGCCGTGGGCAACAAGCGGTAACGGCTTTCGAACATGAAGGCCAGCGTGTCGGCCAGTTTGTGCGGTGCCAGCTTGGCCGACGACGCCTTCTCGAAGGCATCGGCATCGGGCCCGTGCGGCACGAAGCTGTTGTGAACGCTCATGCCGCCGGGGACGAAGCCTTCCTGCTTGGCGTCGTATTGGCCATGCACCAGCCCCATGAACTCGCTCATCACGTTGCGGTGATACCAGGGTGGGCGGAAGGTGTCTTCGGCCACCAGCCAACGCGGCGGGAAGATCACGAAATCGCAGTTCGCCGTGCCCGGCGTGTCGCTGGGCGAGGTGAGCACCGTGAAGATCGATGGGTCCGGGTGGTCGAAGCTGATCGAGCCGATGGTCATGAAATGCGCCGTGTCGTACTTGCAGGGCGCGAGGTTGCCGTGCCACGCAGCCACGTTGAACGGCGTGGACGAGGCTTGCGCCACCCACAGCGAGCCTCCGTATTTCTTCACCAGGCGGTACGCGCCCGCACCCTCTTCGACCGCCGCCACCGGCACCAAGAAGTCACGCGGGTTCGCCAATCCGTTGCTGCCGATCGGCCCGAGCTCAGGCAGGCGAAATGCCGCACCGTAGTTCTCGCACACGTAGCCGCGCGACGGGCCATCGACAGCCACCTTGAACAACATGCCGCGCGGCAGCACCGCGATCTCGCCCGGCTTCACCTCGATCACGCCCAGCTCGGTCGTGAGGGTGAGCACGCCCTGCTGTGGCACCAGCAGCATCTCGCCGTCGGCATTGACGAAGGCGCTGTCGGTCATGCTGCGGTTGGCCAGGTAGACGTGAATGCCGACGCCGGTCTGCGCTTCCACATCGCCATTGACGACAACGGTGCGCAGACCTTCGACAAAGTCGGTCGGCTGCGTGGGGATGGGCACCGGAACCCAGCGCATCGGGTTGGGCGGCGCCGCGTTGCCGTCTTTCGCGCCGGTCTTGAGGAATGCGTGCGCCAGCGGCTCGTAGCCACCAACGACCACCGAGGGCTGCTTGCGATACAGCCAGCTTCGAAGGTTGCTGGCGCGCGGTGCCGTGAACGCCGTGCCGCTGAGCAACTCGGCGAACAGGCCGTGCTTCACCTGCTGCGGGCTGTTGCGCCCGAGCGGCAAGGCACCCTCGATTGCTTCAGTCGCGAACTCATTGCCGAAGCCGGAGAGATAACGGAGAGAGGGATTCATGTCGTGTCGCTGTTGAAGCAGCCAGTGATGCGGCGACGGGGCCTGCATGGAAATCTGAATCTATTTTCAGCGCGAATCGATCACCTCGACGCGATTGCGCCCATGGTGCTTGGCCTCGTAGAGCGCGAGGTCAGACTGCTCCAGCAACTGGGCCGCGTCGATGTTGGGCTTGGCCACACACAAGCCGATGCTGATCGTGACCTTCAGCCCCGAGGTGATCTGCTCCCAGTCATGGCCTTGAACGGCCACGCGCAGACGCTCGCAGGCATCGCGCGCCCATTCAGGCGAGGCGTGGGCAAAGACGATCAGGAACTCTTCGCCGCCCATGCGGGCGATCAGGTCGCCTCCGCGAACACGCGCCCTGAACAGGTCGGCGATGGCCGTCAACACCTGGTCGCCCACGGCATGGCCGAAACGATCGTTGATCAGCTTGAAGTGGTCGAGGTCCAGCATGGCCACGGCCAAGGGTTCGCCACTGCGTGCGCCGTGCGCTATCAGCCGCGGCAGCTCGCGCTCCACCTGGCGGCGGTTGCCCAGGCCGGTGAGCGGGTCGGCCAGCACATAGCGGCCCAGCTCGCGCGCCTGCGCTTGCAGCCGCTCGGTTTCCGCAGTCATCTGCTCGGCGCGCACGCGCTGCAGCTCGGCCTGCATGCGCGAGCGCTCGGCGCTGAAGAGCGCCTGGTCGAGCTCGAGCCGGTTCATCATCAGGCGCGACTGAGCGTCGTTGCGCTGCTCCAGCTGCACCTTGGTCAGCGCGTGGTAGGTCTCGTGGTGCATCAGCGCCTCGGCCAAGTCGCCGCGTGCCTTGTGCGCGATGTAGAGCTGCAGGTGCATGTCCTGCACCATCGAATTGGCATACAGCTCCTGCGCGGCGGCCAGCGCCTCGTTCAACATGGCAATGGCTTCGTCGTAGCGCTTCTCGCGCACCAGCAGCTCCGCGCGGTTGCCGTCGCAGGCCAGCACCATTGAGCGGTGGCCGTGCTGCACGGCAAGCGCCCGCGAGTGGTCGAGCAGCGTGAAGGCCGCCTTCTCCTGCCCGCTCACGCCCAGGTAGCGGCCCAGGTTGGACAGCGTGAGCGCCTCGCGGTAGGCATTGCCCGAGCGGCGAGCGACGATCAAGGCCTCTTCCCCATGACGGCGCGCACGCTCGATGGCCGCCAGCGCCGCCACGGTGTCGCCGCGCGATTCGAGCGCGTCGAACGCATCAGATGCCACCACGCTGAGGTTGGCCAGCGCGCGGTAGATCTCCTCTTCGTCTTGCAGCTCGCGCGCCATGGCCAGCGACTCGGCCAGGAAGCGTTCGCCTTCCTCGTAGCGGCCGAGATGCCCCTTGGTCAGTCCGACACGGTTGTAGGCGAGGCAAAGCAGCTTCGCCTCGCCGCTGGCACGAGCCGCCTCAACGCTTTCGCTGATGTGGTCCAGCGCCTCCTGGTTCAGGCCCAGGTCCATGAAGGCCATGGCCATGTTGCACAGCACGTCGGCACGGCCGGCGTCGTCACCGGTTTCGCGCAAGGACGGCAGCACGGCCTGCCCCGCCGCAACGGCTTGCTCGGCCAGGCCCTCGCGGGCATTCAGCCTGACCAGCAGTCGAAGCGCGTGCGCAAGACTGGTCTTGTCCTGTGCGCTCCGGGCCAGTGCTTCTGCGTGCAGCGCAAGCTGAATGCCGCGCGCGTGCTCGTCCCGCTCAGCCGCTTGCTCGGCCTGCTGCAACACCTCGGCCAACGCCACCGGCGCAGGCCGGCGGGGGGCGGAGGATGTGATCTGGGTATTCATCGGGGTCGCACCACAAGCGGCTGATTGTGGGGCCTGTGAGGGCTCTGGGGCCCATGAAGCCCTCGTGGCGCGTCACCGTAACGCGCGACTCGGGAACTCCGCCGTTCAGGCCGGCACGTCGCTGGGCTGCAAGGCCGTGACCAACACCTTGTCGACGCGCTTGCCGTCGAGGTCGACCACCTCGAAGCGCCAGTTTTCCCACTCCACCGAATCGGTGGTCTGCGGCAGGCGGCCCAGCAGCAGCATCACCATGCCCGCCAGCGTGTTGTAGCGGCCCCGGTCTTCTTCGGGCAGGTCCTTGAGGCTCAAACGGTCCTTCAGCTCGGGCGCCGGGATCAGGCCATCGAACAGCCAGCTCCCATCGTCGCGCTGAATGGCCCAGGCATCCTCGGCCGCTGGCGTGGTGAATTCGCCGGTGATGGCTTCCATCACGTCGCGCACCGTGATCACGCCCTGCACCTCGCCATATTCGTCGACCACGAACACGAGCTGCGCGCTCGACGCACGAAACTGGTCGAGCAACTCCATGCCCGACAGCGTCTCCGGCACGAACACCGGCGGAAGCAGCTTGTCGGTCAGCGACAAGGTCTGGCCCTGTAGAAGCTGCTGCAGCAGCGTCTGCGCCGACACCACGCCGAGCACGTCGTTCAGCCCACCGCGGCACACCGGGTAACGTGAATGCTCCTGGTCCACGATGGCCTTGAGCACGTCGTCGATTGGTGCGGCGGCATCGAGCCAGACGATGTCGGTGCGGGGAATCATCATCGAGCCCACCGGCCGGTCGTCGAGCCGGAACACGTTGCGCACCATCTGGTGCTCCTGCGCTTCGATCACGCCGGCGTCGAGGCCTTCTTCCAGGCTGGCGGCAATCTCTTCTTCGGTCACCGACCGGTTCGGCCCGCCGCGAACGCCGATCAGCCGCAGCGTGGCCTCGGTGCACCATGACAAGAGTTTGACGAAGGGCCGCGCAATCAGCGAGAGCCATTCCATCGGCTGCGCCACCAGTCGCGCCACGATCTCGGGGTACATCTGGCCCAGGCGCTTGGGCACCAGCTCGCCGAAGATGATGGTGAGGAAGGTGATGCACATCACCACCAGCGCTGTGGCCGAGATGCCGGCGGCCTTGGGGCGAATGCTGAAGGCGGCGTTCAGCCACTCAGCCAGCGGCTCCGAGAATGCCGCCTCGCCGACGATGCCGTTGAGCACACCGATCGACGTGATGCCGATCTGCACCGTGGACAGAAACTTGGTCGGGTTCTCGTGCAGGTCCATCGCGACCTGGGCACCGACATCGCCGGTCTCTACCATCACCTGAAGCCGCGCCCGGCGGCTCGCGGTGAGCGCCATCTCTGACATGGCGAACAAGCCGTTGAGCAGAATCAGAAAAACGAGAAGAGCTATGTCCATGAACCGGGGCCCGCCCGGAACGCACCGTACCAAGAAGCGGGCAAGCGTATCAGAGTGAGCCTGCGACGCAGTGACAGGCCGCAGAATGCCGGCATGAACTACCTCATCGGTGACCTGCAAGGCTGCTTCGACGCGCTGGAACGGCTGCTCGCGCGCGTGGACTTCTCTCCCTCGCGTGACCAAGCCTACGTGCTCGGCGACTTGGTGAATCGCGGCCCGGCGTCGCTCGCCACGCTGCGCCGCCTGCAAGGCCTGGGCAACGCCGCCACCTGCCTGCTGGGCAACCACGACCTGCACCTGCTGGCCGTGGCGCACGACATTCGGCCCGCCGGCCGCAGCGACACGCTGGGCGAGCTGCTGCAGGCGCCCGACCGCCCCACCCTGATCGATTGGCTGCGCCATCAGCGCATGGCGGTGTATGAACAAGGCTGGCTGATGGTGCATGCGGGCGTGGCGCCGCAGTGGGATCTCGCGACCACGCTGCAGCTGGCAGCTGAAGTGGAGCAGCGGCTGCGCGGCCCCGAGCTGGTCGACTTTCTGCACGTGATGTACGGCAACCACCCCCCGCGCTGGGACCCCGGGCTGCAAGGCGACGAGCGGCTTCGCTTCGCGGTGAACGTGCTGACGCGCATCCGCTTCTGCAGCGCCGATGGCACGCTCGATCTGAAGACCAAGGAAGCCGCCGGCGCCACGCCCGCGGGCCTCTATCCCTGGTTCGAAGCACCCGGCCGACTGACCGCCGGCGTTCCGATCGCCTTCGGACACTGGTCGACGCTGGGCCTGATCAACCAGCCCGACCTGCTGTCGCTGGACACCGGCTGCATCTGGGGCGGCAAGCTCACGGCGGTGCGCGTCGACGGCGCCTCGCGCGAGGTATTCCAGGTGGACTGCGAGCAGGCCATGAAACCGGGTTGAGTCCGGATTTGTGTAAGTCGCCGTAAACGAGTTACATAACCAATTTAGTACCAGTCGCCGCTGTGGCCGCCCGTACCACACAGGCCACGCGGCGATTCGAGACAAATCTCACACTTCGCAAGAACCGGCACCAACCTCAAATCGCGTTGCCGCTTGTTGCAAGCCACGCGACCTGCACTCGCACACATCGCCCCAGAATCCGCCGCAATCAGCGTGGCTTAACGGGAGGTGTATGAAAAATTTCAAAGCGTGGTGGCTGGCGTTGCTCGTTGGTTGGGGCTTGTCGCTCTCGGCCTTTGCCGCTGATTTCACGCAGGGCGTGAGCGTCTCGGGCAATGTCGCGACGCTGTGGTTCAAGTCCACTGTCAATACCAGTTGGGTCGACGTCCACTACCAGGTAAACGGTGGTGGGCAGCAGAACCTGCGCATGGGTTATCAAGCCGCGAATGCTCGCTACGAGCAGCCGGTGCCCGCGAACACCGGCGCCACGCTCAGCTACTTCTTCACCTACAACAACGGTACGGCGGCCTACGACACCGCGCGCTTCAGCTACACCGTCGGCAACGGCACAGCGCCGCCCCCGGCCACCGGCGCAGCATGCTTCTATGAGCATGTCGACTACCAGGGGGCTTCGTTCTGCAGCGACGCCAGCTCCAGCTACATCGGCAGTGCGTGGAATGACCGCATCTCATCGGTCAAGGTCCGTTCCGGGCAGCAAGTGCAGTTGTTCGAGCATGCGAACCAGGGTGGGCGCAGCATCACGTTGACCAGCGATTCAACCAATCTGGTGGCGCTGAATTTCAACGACATGGCCTCATCGTTCACCGTCGGGCCTGCCAGCTCCACCGACCTGCCGGTGGGCAACGGCGTGATGACGATAAAGCTCGTCAACGGCACCAGCGGCGCCTATGCAGACAGCCAAGTCTATTGGTCGATCATCGGCTACAACCCCGCGACGAAAGCGCTCTCTTATGTCGACAAGAACGGCAACCTCGTGCCCGCCGCGATTGGCGACAACGATGCGCCCAACCGCCTGGCCAAGAACGGCCAGACCTACTCGAACTACTTCTACAAGCTGAGCGAGGCGAACTGGGTCTCGCTGCCCAAGATCGACTCGGGCCGCATGTTCATGAGCGTGGGGGCGCCGATGTTCATCAAGGTCAACCGCACCGGCGACGGCAGCACCGGCTTCGCCGGCCCCGACCTCGGCAACATCAGCGACCCGAACCAGGATGTGAACTTCGAATGGATCGAATTCACCGTTGACGGCTACGGCTACCACGGCAACACCACGCGCGTGGACCAGTTCGGGTTCCCGCTCAAGGCGCGCCTGCTGGGCAAGGACGGCTACGACCGCACGCTCGGTGAAACG
>Ga0307513_10012560_pt1 | contig 10442 bp, 10 predicted proteins | sample 15_EM_MG_FD_202174 | JGI IMG/M metagenome (GOLD analysis project Ga0307513, IMG submission 202174) | Populus trichocarpa ectomycorrhiza microbial communities from riparian zone in the Pacific Northwest, United States - 15_EM | ecosystem: Host-associated > Plants > Roots > Unclassified | place...
ACCTGGTTCTCAAGTTCCGAGGAAGCGAAGGCGTAGCGGAAGCGTCGAGTCGGGTTTCGATCAGCCTCCAAGGGCTCCTGTTATGGAGCCTGTTGAACGAATGGAGCCCGAGAAGAAGAAGCCGAGGTTGGATGATGAGCCCACTGGTTCGGCCCCGTCCCAAGCCAATGGCGCGCCGGCTGGACGAAACTTCCTTCCAACCATCCGCACCCGTTTGGGATCGAGGGACGACATCCTCACGCGGGATGATTCGAAGAAGGAATCGTCACCGAAGCACTCTGCGCCGGCTTCTGCGGTTGGTACGGCGGAAGCTCCCCCTACCTCTGCTTCTCAGAACGGCCGTACTTCTTCGCCTATGGCGGTGGACGCACCTCGAACCGACTCGCCGACGCGAATCTCGGCCAATGGCACACCTACCAACACAGATGGGCCAAAGAAGTCGCCAGAGCACGAGCGCCAGAGGGCGTCGATAGAGCGTGCGTCGCCGTCGCCTAAAAAAAATCGCGAGGCGTCTTATAGTGCACCGACCTCGGCGAATGGCAAACCCCAGTCGAGCAGTGGACCGCTCGTTGCCCACTCGCCTACCACAACGTCGAGGTCTGGATCTGTGGCCGCCTCAAATTCTGGAGCTGCCCCTACTGCAGCACAATGAGATACGATTCGTTGGATTGGTCATACGTACGGTTCCCTGTTTCCTTGTCTTGAGCTCTTGGAATTTTGGATCTGGGCTGCGGGGATGTATTATGCATATGACTCTAGTCGTCGATTCCTCTCTCTATTTCCTCTTCTCTCTCTCATATACCTCGTTCTGTGTCTGCTGTTACTTGATTCTTGTCTGTCAGCCTCCGTCTCGTCCTGTCTTGTCTTTGATATGGACGATGTACATGTCACTGCGCCCACTTGTTTCTCTCTCAGTCTGGATAGTAATGAATGCAGATACGGTTTCATCCCTTTCAATTTATTTTCCAAAGCTAGAATAGGATTATCAGGGAAATTGCGGCCTACACGTGACCCCTGTTGCTTTCCTTCCAACCTTGCGGACTGCCGAACTCTGGTGGAACTTATGATGCCTACAAAATCTGCACCCAAGGCGCCCAAGGCACCCAAGACACCCAAGACACCTACTAGAGGACGACAGGCGAAAGCACAAGAGCCGCTGACGCCGTCGTTGACCAATGCACTCAACAACCTGAACCTGCGGAGCGCCTCACCCATCAAAAGAGCCACACAAATTGGAGGCGACATTTCTCTTAACCCCTTCTTAGAACATCAGGTGCCCATCGGACAATCGCTACGAAACAATGCTCTCTTCGGTGGCGGCGGTGGTGGCAAGTCGCGTCCCTCCTCGCGTCCCGGGTCACGCGCTGGCTCTCGCCCCGGGTCACGACCCGGTAGCCCTACCAAGCAACAACGCAGCAGGAGTGCGAGCCGCGGTCGGACGAAAAACGTGGTGGTCATCTGCGGGATGGAGCAACGGCTGGATATTGTCCGGATGGACTACCCCGGCAAGGTGCTCTCCCACTCGCAGAAGTCTGCTGAAGAGCCCGCTCCGAAGCCCAATGGGAAGAAGCCAAGGCGAACAAAGTCGTGGTCGGGTCTTGTGCGTTGCGTTTCTCGCGTGGATTTTATTAATCTGTTTATTTAGTTATTTGTGGCTGTGTTAGCTGACCCTTTTTTTTTCCTTTTTGGCTTTCATTCATTCAGAGGTTGGAACCGGACAGATTCATTATGCAGCCCAACCCCAGGGCTGCTCCGCTCGGCGGGTCGAGCCCTTTCCAGTCTTCGAAAGAAAATTCTCCGGCGCACATCCAGCGGCTCGCTGAAGCCGTCGGCATCGACCCCGCCGCACGAATCCTTACCTTCCATGAACCCCCACCGCCCGTTGAAGATCCATCCCTCAACGCGCAGCGAATTTATGTCCAGCCTCTGTACGATCGAGAAAAGGCGTCGGGGGGCGGCGCAGGTGGTTCATCGGGTGGGGGGTTGGGCCATGGTGGTCCCAAGCAACGGCGCCTCCCCACGCAGCCAGAACGCGTCCTCGACGCGCCCGCGATGGTCGACGACTACTACCTCAATTTGCTCGCCTGGTCCCCGCGAAACATTCTCGCCGTCGCGCTCGCGGAGAACACGTACGTCTGGAACGCGCAGACGGGATCGGTGACGCACCTCGCCGAGGCGTCGGAACGGAGCTATGTCTGCTCCCTCGATTGGTCGGGCGACGGCGCGTTTGTTGCGATTGGGCTCAGCAACGGAAGTGTAGAGATATGGGATGTTGAGGCGGACAGGCGCCTGAGGACGATGGGCGGACGCGACGCGCGCATCCCGTCGCTCAGTTGGAACAACCATCTCCTGAGTAGCGGCTGTCAAGATGGGAGCATCTGGCACCACGACGTGCGCGTGGCCGAACACAAAGTCGGTGTCTTGCAAGGCCACTCTGGAGATGTATGCGGTTTGGCTTGGAGGCCGGACGGAGATTGCCTCGCGAGTGGCGCGAATGATAACGTGGTGAACATCTGGGACGGCAGGCTGGGCGACGTCACCCCCGATGGACGGAGCACAGCGAAATTCACGAAGAGGAACCATACTGCGGCGGTCAAAGTAAGTCTAACCTCCTGCCCTTTCTCATCCCAAGGTGTACGCCACTGACGTACATCCTCCGCCTTGCGTCTAACAGGCTCTCGCTTGGTGCCCGTGGCAGACGTCCCTTCTCGCCACCGGCGGGGGGACCGGCGATGCCACCGTGCATTTCTGGAACTCGAACACGGGCGCACGACTCAACTCGCTCACCACCCCCGCGCAAGTGACCTCGATCCGGTTCACCCCTCTTGCAAAGGAATTCTTCACCTCGCACGGGTTCCCGAACAATTCGATCATGGTACACTCGTACCCCTCGCTCAATAAAATCGGGGAGATCCGTGATGCACACGATTCGCGCGTGCTTTACTCTGCTATTAGCCCTCAGGGCGATGTAGTTGTCAGCGGCGCAGGTGATGAGAGCGTCAAGTTTTGGAAGCTTTGGGAGGTCCCCCCTAAGCAATCCAAAGCCGGCAAGAAGGGGACAGGCACGATATTGACTATCCGGTAGATGTGATGATATTTCATTAATGGATGGTGCCACTGCTTTTCTGTGCACCAGTGCGACACCCACCACATATATAGCGCTTCCACATCAGAATTACTGGAGGCTGTAGTTGTTGTTGTTCCCGTTACTATCTCTACAGTTTAAAATCTTTGTACCTCTCACGAATACAGCACTCGCCTTACCACACATAATTCTTACAGACGCAATTGTTCACCGAGCTACGATACATTTATTGCATGGTGTAATAAGCATCAGTGTTATGACATGTCAGCGAGATCGAAAGTTGTAGATGGAAAAGGGGTGGAGAGGGAGAGAGGCCGATATCCTTGCTCGGCAAGTGGAGAGGAGAATATCTCGTTATTACAACGAAGAGAAGAGAGCGGCGGAGAGGGTATTGGAAGGATCAGGGAGAGCGGGGTTCGTAAAGAAAATCACAGACTTCGTAGGCATGTCAGTACATCACCTCCGAGTCACCATATATAAAAAAGTTCCGTCTATTGGTCCTGGGTTCACTTTCGAGGAACTGTGGGCGTTATGGGCGAAAGTACGCTCAAAAATGACTCGCTAGCAACGAGCGACGATCCCTTGAGGGCGTGGATCCTGCGATGGTGGTTTCGCCAATCATGCGACCATCGGTGCTAACTGCGCTGCCGTTTCCCTGCCCGAATTTGGTGTAATCAAACTGGGGATCCAGCGTGCCAGAGAACCGCACGGTGCGCATGACGAGCGCGGCTTCGTCGAAGCTGACCAGGCGCCCGTGGCGCTTCTTTCTCGACTGACTTTGGGGCTTGAGAGCCGGTCGCAGCGAGGTTGGAGTATTGGCTGTGGGACTGAGAGTGGGCTTGGGCGAAGGTTCGGTCGCGGCGGCGGTATTGAGCCGTACAGACGAGCGAGGTACTGTCGTGGGGGGAAGAGGGAAGTCTGCCACCATAGGCGAGAGAACGGGCGTCGACCCGAGAACATCCGCGCGGAATGTGGGACCAGAACCATGGCGCCTGTGACTGACTCCAGGGGTCGGAGAGGTGATGGGACTCCGCACGGTTCCGTCCTGTGTTTGTGCCCCAATGGAAGCTGGGAGCGAGGAGGACCATCCACCCTCACTAAAGAGGGCAGAGGCACGGAGCTGAAGCTGCATCGGCTCGAGCAGGAAGTATTCTCCTAGGTCTTTGGACGTGATGCTAGAAAGCTTGAACTCGCTGACGCTGGTAGAAGGGGCCATGCCACCCGCCGCATAGGCGTGAGTGGGTGCCGGTGGCTCTTCCACTTCCTCGAAAGGGGCCCCACCAGAGATGTTGTCACATGTGGCCTCATCTTCTTCGCACCATGCCTCTTCTTGGACAGACTGGTGGGCCGACCTGTAAGGAGACCACCGTTGACGAAGGTCATCCCAGTCGACTGGAATATCGAGCGGGGTGGGTGGGATATTGAGTGGTGTACCGGGCATAGTGGCAATTCCCTTAGCTTCAGTATCGAGTTCCGGCTCGCTAATCTCTTCGTGATCCACAGGGGGGAGTTCAATGACACGGCCGTTCTGGGGCGTAACTACCTCTTCGTCCTCGCTAGATGCAGGAGAAGGAGTGTCTGTGATAGCTGAGATTGTGATTATCTCGAAGGATGGGGGGGGAGCACGGATCTTGAGTGAAGGGAGGGGTTTAAGGACTTTCGCTGCCTTCTTCAGTTGCACAGGATCAGGACGAATAGTGCTCGCAGTGGACGAGCACGATGTCCCCCGCCCAAGGCAGGTCGCAGCCGCAGGAGACTTAGGATGAACCGCCCGCTGCCGGCGGAGACTGAGTTTAGGGAGCGTTGAGGTCTCGATGCACTCTTCTTCTTTCGACGGACGGTCGACACGACGGATGGCAGCCACAGGTTTCGGACCGACAGGCCCTCGTGGTTTGGAGGAAGGAAGGAATGTACCGCGAGGTATGTGATCGCCCATTGAGAGCAGACCCGTGATAAAGTCGTGAGCGGTCGTCTCTTTTTTGACCATGGGGATACGGAAAGGCCTATAGGCATGAGGTCGAATGTGGCGTTCCCTGTAAGTAACATAGGAAGCTGTTTGGGACTCTGGAAGAGACGGGGAAAGGGGTGCAGCAAAGGGTTGGCTGTAGAAGGGCATGTTGAAGTGAAGTTGTTTGTGCGTTAGGGGAGTTTGGACAGAGATCTGTAGGGAGAGGTGAAGAAAGGATGCGCCACCGAGGATTATGTCGAGCGTTGGTTAAAGGGTATTTGATACAGTTGTTGTCGTAAGCAGAAGACCAGAAACGAAGTCAGGGGCTACAGAGGGCGGCGCGAGGTAGGACGGTGGGGAACGTTTGGGAGGAGAACAAGGGCGAGCGGCGGTCAGCGTGGAAACCCTTCTCTATATAGTTACAAGACGCGACACATTCGACCCGAGAAGCGGCTGAAAGCAACCAGAAGAACAAGTCGCTTCACTTCCCATTTTGGGTTGACGCCTCATTGTCCTCTTTCCTTACCTCCTTCACTGCCCCAGCGCAACGCCTCTGAGCACACAAGAGGTCACATAAACATACATATCGTATTATAGCGTTCTATCGAGCACAGGCGATATCATGTAGAAGAATCCCGATTCAATAAAAACTTCGAGTCGATGAACCATCAGTAGCCAACACAAACCACATTCCCTTCCCACTGAGACCACTCGCTCAGCAAACCCTCGGCGATGAAGTGACCCACATCCGCCCTGCTCACTCTGTAGCACCGGAAATCGCCCACCGCCGCTCGATACGTCTTCGTCATCGGGCCATCAGTTAAGAGTGCTGCCCTGATAACAACACCGCTCTTCAACCACCCTGGAGAAGGCAGGTCCTTCTCCCAACCAGCCGGGAGGATGTGCGGGCCAGGAGTCTGACCGGCCTCGTATTCTTTCCCGAGCCCGTGGTAGAGAAGAGCTTCGATACCGCGTTTGTCTTGAAGTGTACCTCTGAGTAGGTACCAGTATAACGCTTTCATCGGAGGTGGCAAGATGCTGTGTGAATGCGGGGTAACACCGGTTGACGTGAGAATGACCAGTTTTGGTCGTACATTGGTGGCTGCGACACAACGGAGGGTATTCAGCAAGGAGACGGTGCACAGGTTGGGAGGGTCGATTATGAAGCCCTTGATCGGGTGGAATTTGGGATTTGGTTGGCCTGGGATCAAAAGTTCCGGTTCAGAGGAGGTTGATAGTGAGGAGACAATACACTCACCGATGGTGAACATGATGAAGTCCACCGGACCACCCTTTGAGGCAACGACCCATGCATTTTGGACATCTGCCTGCGATGTGGCATCTCCCTTGACGAGAACGGCGAGACCCGATTGAATATAGGGTCTGACGGCTTCATCGCCTTCTAGAGTCGTCGTATTTCGAAGGAGGTAGGTGACAGTATCGCCACGAGCCAGCATCACTGTCCGGGTGAGTGTTAGACAACGAGGCTGCAAGGTGGCGAGCGTGCTTCGACTTACGCAAAGCTGCATGATAACCGATATTGCGAGAAGCACCAAGAGCGAGGACGCGCATATTGAGAGTTTGGTGAAGTAGTACTGGTAGTCACAGAAGGAGAACTAGAGTTTGAGGAACTTGACAAGTGGGTTCAGGTAAACGTGCATGTTTTATACGCCCAGAATGGCCGAAACGGAAGCACCAAAAAAGTTGCATCGCCGAGAGCCCGAGGCACTGATCATTGCTTTGTGGTTCTTCCGACAACGGGCTTTATTCGAGCTCGACAGCCCGAACAGTAGAGGATGCCCTCAACTCATAGCTCATAGCTCGTCTCTGGGATGAAAGTGTCCCGTACAGCGGAAATGTTTCCAAACCTCCGATGGCCTCCGGTGGGAGCTGCGGGAAGTGTCCTTCATGCGCCCGCAATGACCGCAATGACCGCAGTTAACCCTAGCCATGTTCAGTTCTGCGACATTGAACAGCACTTGCCATGGACGCATTCGTACAGAGGAGTTGAACTTCACACAGCGAATAGTAAGGCCAACCAAAATTCGCTGTTGTGACGGCCTCCCATAGTGTTTCTACAGTAGTGACCATTTGACTTGTGGGGCCGTAGTGGCTCGAGGCTGGGTTGACACAAAGAGCGCTTCGACTTGGACCAGAACCAGCTTGCTACCCTCAGGCTCACCATCACTGATCATGACCCGTGCGTCACAATTGATCATAAACTTCAAAAAAGGCGTCTAGGAGGGCTGACCGGTGATAACCTAATCGGATAACAGGCGGAAACCAGCGTGAACAGGACCGCCTCAAGGCGCAAAAAAAGGCTGCTACACAGAAGAAAGCCAAAGAGAGCAACACGAACCTAGCAAAGCGCAAAGAGGCGTACGTCCTTGTCCTTTGATTCGTGGCCTGTCCACCGCGTTGCGACGGCTGACTCGGACGTTGTTATTTCCTGTTAACTGCAACCCGACTATTCACATACCTTTTCACGACGTCATCGCCACGCTCATTCTATCGCATAGCGACGCTGAAGCTCTACGAGCCAAACAGAAGGTAACGCCCAGCCCACTAGCCATTTGTCTATCGTCAATATACTAATTACTGGTCCACGAGCAGAAGAAAGAGGAAGAGAAAGCAGCTGCTTCTGGAAGTGGGAGCAAATGACACAACAGGCGTCGAGGCCCTTGCTCGACGTTTCGTTTCTCGGTTGTGGTAGACGGTCCATATTCTGGACCTAGCCTCTGCCGATGTCTTGAGGTTTATCATGTCAATGACACTCATCCCCAGATCAATCTATTTGGTTGTATTGTATGGTCGAGGTAGTCTCGAGCGATCCTCGAATTTTCAAGTCATAGATTCGCATGCTCGCATAGTCGAGTGCCTAGCATACAGTAGCAGAGACGAAACACATGAACAGAACCCGACAAATCAACCGAAGGAGACCCTCTACCGGTTCTGAAAGAGGCCAATGAGCCCAAGGGAATGCAAGAGATATAAAAAGGTTGACTTTCGTACCTTTTCGAAACCGATAGCGGCAGACTTTTCGCGGAAGCACTGGCGGCAGAGGTCAAGACCATATTTGCGGATCAGGCCCCACTGATGGGCGCACAGGCGGCTGCTCATTGTAAATAGTAGAGTAAGGTCCATCAAAGGAAACGCCGAGAATCGTCGGATATGTTCAAGAGAGGTTGCAAAAATCCATCGAAATGTGAAATTAGCCCCGTAGCCACACAAGAGAGCAGAGACACACGGACCATTGACGAGAGCCCCTGCCGTACTTGCGAGGACGAGAAAACCAAACGGCGTCGTGAGTCATTTTGTATTGCTTTGCGGTCTTTTTGAAGCGAGGTCGAAAAGTCTGTAATCAACCCCACAATTCCATCTCAGTCCATCATCCCATGGAATAGCATTGACGTGGTGGAATGACCTTATTGATTTTAAGAACAAGGGAGCCGAGGTCGACGCGGACAAGGTTGGATTTGTTTGGTCGTGTTTGGCCCCTTCAAGAACCCGAGACAGCATCCGACTTCAAGGCCTTTCAACTTGTGTGTGTTCTAGGTCCACCTTAAGAGCGTCGCATGAGAGTGGATTCTTCTGATAATCAAAGTGTAGCCTGGACAGGAAAGAAATGACGCACCACGAAGGAATACCTATTGGTTCTATGGCTCACCCGGAATCGGGAAAACCTCGTTGGCTCGTTCGATCTATGAAATCCTTCACGTGCCAAAGACGCTGCTGGAGTTTTTTTCTGCCGGAGGGATGATCCGAATTTGAGCGAGCCTAGAAACGGTCCTTCTGACTCGCTAAAATCTTCCTCTCGAAGCATTGTTGCCCAAAATTGGCGTTAAAGTCAATGAAGCATTCTCCCTTGAGTTCGTCCGCAGCCCTCCACGCCAACCGAAGCACGCTCTTGTGTTTGTCATTGATATGACGCACTCGACAAATGTGGCGGCGACCTTGTCCAGAAGGCTTGATTGACACCCCCCCAACCCAGAGCTGGAGAAATTGTTCAAACCGCCAAAACCGAGTCCTCAAGCATACACATGAGGCCAGAGTGCAAACGCACTTTCAAGGTCACCCACGGCAAGTGCCTAGTCACATCGCATTCTCCTCATTCATTCGGTTTCGTCTGGTCGCACTTACGAATAGAAAGAAACAGGTCTTGTGCAAGTCAATGAGATGGATGTTCCGCTGCACATAGAAGGTGCCCCGTTTCTACCAAAGCCCTTACTACCCGCGTCTCCTTCCCTGTCCACGGGACAATGGTGCAACCCAAAGCAGGGGTGACGAATACGAAGCTTCCCGTGGTTTAGAAGATGCAACGCAACAATCACCGCAGAGAACGAGTCCCTCTCCGGTGCAACAACCTCCTGCGGCCTTCGACCGAGGCATTGCATCCGAGCGCATCATTGATTTCAAGAGGAATTTGACCGTCGGAGACCTTGTCACTAAGGCGGTCGGAGATATCTGTTTCGTCCAGCGAGAGAAGAGTGTCAAGCCCATGGCCAACCGACGAAAGGATGAGTTTTTGGAATGCCTGCAGTATTTGGGAAAAATGTGCCTGAAGGTAAGAATAATCCTAACCTTACATTTCGCTATGTTCACTGCCGAACCAGGAGAATGAAATTGACGCATGGGACGAGTAAGATATACTTCTTCATTCAAAATCTGCGTTAACGCTATTGTGCAGATTCACTCGCGAGTTCAAAGATGTGTCTCTTCATGAGGGAGAGAATAGGAACAAGACATTCTGGGACACTGTAAAGTCGTTGGGTCGAAGCGTACCCGTCTATCCATTGGCCAAATACCTGGTCTCGACTTACTGCTCGGACAGGGCAGAAAATCTAAGCTACTGCAGTCAAGGTAGACACGATTTACTTGCACCCTCGAAACGCCCTTATGATCGTTATCATTGCCGGCAAACCCGGCAACACCCAAGACCCCATCAAGATCCTCGGTCCCACTCCCGACGATTATGAACACAACTGCCAACCCGAGCTCCCCAACACCTTCTGGCAGCGGAAGCGAGAGCGCTATCGTACCTACAGCTGTTGGAGGTAACTTCTCGCTGACTACCAGACTTTCCTTCGGGCTTGCACTGCCCCATCTAAGCCCACCTCGGCTGTCCTGGACGAGCCAGTGCCCAGTACGTCCTCACCAAGCACAGGCCTCCGCAAGCCAGCAACTCGCGGACTTCTAACCGCTCACTCTTCCTCGCGTTGTAGTTGCCGGTGGGAGGCTCAGCCCTCGCGCTAGGGTTGTGTCTTTTCCACCAAATTCGACCTCGGCCCCGGCCACTTCGAGGGGCGGATCCTATTTTACTGAGCAAACCGCCGCCATCGGACTACGCAAAAGCAAAGCAAAGCGCTGGGTAGATCTACAAAACCTCCCGAACCCAATGTTTTGCATGCG
>Ga0307513_10012561_pt1 | contig 10442 bp, 6 predicted proteins | sample 15_EM_MG_FD_202174 | JGI IMG/M metagenome (GOLD analysis project Ga0307513, IMG submission 202174) | Populus trichocarpa ectomycorrhiza microbial communities from riparian zone in the Pacific Northwest, United States - 15_EM | ecosystem: Host-associated > Plants > Roots > Unclassified | place...
CGGCTCCACCTGTACACCGCTTACATTACTACAGCTAAGATATATATTATGGTGTTTTATTGATTGTTTTGGGATAATATTTGGGGATTTAACATGTGCTTTTCTATCCGGTGTTAAGGATTTTATGTATCTCTTATGCACTATTATTGGTCATGATATTTCTAATATTCACATCACACCCTCATAGTTTCACGCACATTATTTAGGATTACTTGGCAGGATCTCAGGGTCAAACATGTTCGCACTTGTGTTTCTTACATAGTTTTCCCTATATTTCTTTCATACATATGGGCGTACACTTTTGTATAAATATGCTTGCTACCGCCCACCTGTTTTGGAATAATTAAGAACCAGAACTCCTACCAAATCTGCTCTCTACTCCTCACCAAGTGTGCCTCGCAACCCCCCTGGAACTTGCGCAGTATTATCCACATAGAATAGATTGTGCCCCTGGCGTTCACATTTTGAACATATGGGTGTCACTGCCTAATAGAGTGGCTGCTGTCTTAGATGCAAGGGGATGGTATACAAAGTATTGGTTTTTTTGCTTTATAATTTTATATATAGCTTTCTTTATATTTATTGGATGTCTACACATATTTTCGGTTTATTCTAAGCAGTTGTGGTTGAATAGGTAGTAAATTTGTAGTGGTAGTGGGGTTGCCGTTGCTTTGCCGGACGAGTACTTTTGCACACAGACTTTAATACCACTATGGGGTTGCCCTTGTTGAAACCATGGATAGGAACCGTTGATTCATGTTTTTCGTTTCATTCTTATCGTGCATTAGTTTGTGTTTCTCCTCGTCTCATCAACAGTATTGGAAACAATCGTGCAGTAGTTACAGTTTCTCCTCGTCTCAGCAACGGTATGTGGAACACTCTTGTTACGAACTAGCTCTTACCTGTATCATGTGGAGGAATAGCCTTTCTAGTGACTTTCTTATTGCGCGTTGTTCACGGGATAAAAGCAGGACTTTTTTCCTTATTCTTTTATTTCGTTCATCAGTCTTTTCTGGTTCAAAGCCCTCACTCTTTTATCTTGTTTCTATAAGTCAATCAAACTACGTTCGCTCTGGCATAACATATTAAGACGTTATGAGCCCGGGTTCAGTGCTCTGAGCCATCCAAATCCTCGCCAAAGAAACAATCTCCCCTCGCCTACTTCTGAACCTTCTCTCCATCCACCATGGCGGAAGTTTCCAAATGGTTAAACATTCCGCAAATCGAGAAGCTCCGTGGTGCGGCAAACTACCACTCGTAGCGCTCGATTGCCACTACCTTCCTGGACATAATGGGAGTTTGGGAGGTAGTTACAGGGAAGACTCCAAAACCTGATGGTACCGATACCACCAAAGAAGCCTCCTGGGTTGGTCTCTCCCAGCGCGCTAAAGGCTTTATCCTCTTGAACATTGATCGAGGCCTGATGCCCGTGATCTCCTCCACCCAGGATGCTCCAACCGCATGGGCATAGAGTTCGTTACGGGGTGGACGGGGCCGCAGAGAACGTGGGCCCCCGGCCCTTTTCCCGGCCCTGCCCCGCTCAACGGCCTGGGGCGGGGTGTCTTTTTCGGCATTCCCTGCCCCTGTCCCCCCTCAGGCCCCCGCCCCACCCATACCCCGGACGGGTCCCCGTTAAAAATGGGTTGTAACAAACAGGGCCCGTCCAGGGAATGAGTGCGTGTGGGCCCCGGGCGGGGCGGGGCGGGGCGGGGATTACCCGAAAAATACCCCCCCCTGGCCCCGTGTAAGGGCTGGGCCTGGCGAGTCAAAACCCGCCCGGCCCCGCCCCGTAACGAACACTACATGGGCAAAACCGGAAGAAAGGTTTCACCGGAAAACACCCACCAGTCTCCATTCGCTCCTCAAAACTATAGTTACTCTCCGGTGTAGCAATAAAAGCGAAATTGCCTGTCATATTGAGAAGTACGATGAGCTATGGTAGAGGCTCCTTGAAAGATCCTCCCAGGCCACGACACCATCTACAGCTCCGAAGACGAACTCGAAGGACATGCTTGAGGCTGTCCTACTCCCATTAGCCAATAGCAATGTGGCAAAAGGAGCATTCTTCCTGACCACTTTGCTGACCTCACTTGATAACGTGGTTGACAACCTTATGACTAAGGAGTCCGCAAACTACGACGATGTTTGCACCAAGCTGCTCAACTTGTATTCCCACAAAAGCCCGGCCGAGACGAACACTGCTTTCACTACCACCAACGTTAGCAGAAGCGATAAAGGGAAGCGGAAGGAGGACAAGGTATGTACATATTGCAAGTCTCAGGGCTGTCGTGGTATTGGACATGTGGTCGCAGATTGTCGTACATGGAAGCGGGATACTACTGGGGGAAACGCATCTGCAGAAACGGTAATCGAAAATGGCCCCAACCTCAATGACTACTAGAGTTCGTTACGGGGCGGACGGGGCCCCGGAAAACGCGGGCCCCCGGCCCTTTTCCCCGCCCTGCCCCGCTCAACGGCCTGGGGCGGGGTGTCTTTTTCGGCATTCCCTGCCCCTGTCCCCGCTTAGGCCCCCGCCCACCCATACCCCGGACGGGTCCCCGTTAAAAATGGGTGGTAACAAACGGGGCCCCGTCCAGGGAATGAGTGCGGGTGGGCCCCGGGCGGGGGCGGGGCGGGGATTACCCGAAAATACCCCCCCCGGCCCCGTGTAAGAGCGGGGCCTGGCGAGTGAAAACCCGCCCCGCCCCGCCCCGTAACGAACACTAATGACTACGCATTCGCTGCTATCGGTGATGTGTTTCCACCGCACTCATGGATCCTTGACAGTGGTGCCAGTAGTTAGATGACACCAGACTCTGGCCGCATAACCAATTCCTCCCCCTACTAACGTCAAAGTTACTATTGGTAATAGTCAGCAGTTACAGGCGACAGCAATTGGCACAGCAGAGTTCAAGGCGTTGGTGGCCGATGGAACTACTCATACTATCCGCCTTCTAAACACCCTTATTGTACCCGACCTTGACTTCTCGCTGCTCTCTTGGCGCCGGTTGGCCCAAGCTGAGGCATCCAAGACACGCAATGCGCAAGGAACCACAATCAGAGTGAATAGTAAACGAGTTCTCGAGGCGATACCCTAGCTGGTCTGGAGATTATCCGAATGCCTCCTCTGGTCGGTGCTGTTAGTATTATGCAGCTTTACTGGAAGCTCGCCCACCTTCCCCCATCACCCTTTGCAAAATTACGCGAACACACAAAGGGCTTACCTGCAATTCCCACAATTGAAGGGACTTTGGACTGCAATGCTTGCAGCAAAGCTAAGTTTATCCGCACAATTCCGAAGTCTCAAACTGCGAAGGCAACCACGCCATATCATACGGTCCACAGTGATATCTGCGGGCCCTTCAGTGTCCCAATGCTAGCTGGAAGCCAATATTTCATCTCTGCAATTGATGAATACACACACCGCGCCGAAGTAAGATTTCTGAAAACGAGATACGAAGCACCAAAAGCACGGCTCGACATGCTAACTTTGGCTGAACGTCAGTACGATACTCGAGTCAAGGTAGTTCAAACTGACAATGCCGGTGAACTTACCTCTGGCTGGTTTGTGGAAGGGTTGGCTAGACTAGGTGTGAAGCATAAGTTAAGTATTGCCTATATTCATGAAACAAATGGGACAGCAGAAAGGTTCAACCATACCGTAACAAGCTCAGCACGGGCTCTATTGTTCGACTCTGGGTTACCACTTACATTGTGGGGCAAGGCACTTATCCATGTAATCTACACCAAAAATCGGATGCCGCATGCGAGTCTTGACGGCAGATCCCCACAAGAGGTACTCGAAGGGAACATTTCAGACCTTGGTCACTTATAGCCATTTGGATCACTAGCCCATGTGTTTATCCCTGAAGAGAAAAGGACGACGGCAGGTAAGCTGTTAGCAAGAACTATTGAGGGGTTTCTGGTCGGTTACGCGGAGCAGAGAAATCAATATCGTTTTTGGATCCCATCGCTTGGCCGGGTTGTTGTCTGCCGTGAGTTCAATGCTAGAGTAGTGACGTCAGCTCCTGAAGTCATTTCTATTGAAACTGCCCCAGTGGAATCACCTTCTATGTCTCCAGCTACCCGTGATCCCAAAACTACAGATTCCTCTTGTCGTTCTGATGCCTGGCAGCCTACCTCATTTGCGGAGATTCAGGACCGCTATCCAAATCTTTTTGAGTCCACAGTACCTGAACCATCTTCCCATGAGTCAGCACAACCACCGTCAATTATCGCTCCTGCACTGGGAACCTTTCCAGCCTCCGTTCCTGGATCTTCAACAAGGAATACACAAGAACCGCCCTCAAGTGGCCAACCGGTTACATTACCTACGGAGACTTCTCCTGCCAGTTCTCTTCAAGAGTCAATAACATGCAAACCACCTACTGTTCCAGCTCCAGAGATACATACCCGCATTGGCAGAGAAGTACGGCCCCCATCACGATTTGGGGAGTGGGGTGAGATGGCATTGTTTAGTTTGGGTGATGAGGACTCTCCATCTGTTTCGCAGGCCCTTCGTTCCCCAGAAGCTGCTTCATGGCGCAAGGCAATGGAGAAAGAGATTGCCTCATTAGAGAAGTATGGTACATGGGAGCATGTGTCACCACCACCTGGTGGAAGATTTGTTGATACGATGTGGGTTCTGAAGAAAAAGAGAGATGAGTGTGGGAACCTTGTGAAGTTCAAAGCAAGACTTACTGCTCGTGGCTTTACCCAAATCCCAGGGCTAGACTATGACAAGACGTTTTCTGCTGTCGTTCGGACCGATACCCTTCGCCTCCTTCTAGCACACACAATCCAGTACCAGCTACATACTGTTCAATACGACATTGAATCAGCTTACCTGAATGCCCCGCTCGATGAGGAAATCTACATTCAACCTCCAGCAATGGTCTCGGTCCCTGACGCCAAAGTCCTCCGTCTTCGCAAAAGCATCTACGGACTCAAACAAGCAGCATGGTGCTGGGGGGAGACCTTAGCGGCGGTATTGAAACAACGAGGATTGCTTCCATCCCGTGCTGATCCTGCTCTCTATATTAACAACCAATCAGGTGAGTTTCTTGGTGTTCATGTGGATGACTTACTCTTCGTGGTGAAGGCAGAGAACCAATTCACGAAATGGCTTGAAAGTCACTTTACTGTGAACGATTTGGGAAGACCACAACACCTGCTTTCGATTGAGCTTAAGTGGACAGCTAGCACCGTCACCCTGTCCCAGGTTGCCTATATCCGTCGCATCACCAATAAATATCTCCCATCCGGTGCGAAACCGCTTGCCTCTCCGCTTTCTCCATCTGAACGTCCACTCAAATGCGATGAACTCGAAACTTCTGCCGACTTAAAGGAGTACCAGTCCACAATCGGAAGCCTGCTCTATTCTGCTATTATAACCAGGCCAGATATTCTCTTCGCGGTCTGCTGCCTGTCCCAATTCCTTTCTGATCCATCATAAAGCCATATGTGAATGGTTAAAAATATCTTCCGTTATCTAGCGCACACGATCAATTTCAAACTCACTTACCATCGACAGAAGGAACATCAAGGGGGCCAACTCTCAGTGTACAGAGATGCCTCTTAGGCAAACTCTTTGACTGATCGCTGTAGTTTCTCGGGCTCCGTTACCTTCTATGCTGGCTGTGCAATAGCTTGGTTCTGTGCCAAGCAGGGAGTGGTTGCGCTATCTACCACGGAATCTGAGTACATTGCTCTGACCTCAGCAGCCCAGTCACTCGCATGGGTTCAAGGTCTTCTTCATGAGCTTCCAATATCCACCCCCAGTACCAAACCAATCCTATATGGTGACAACATCAGCTCCCATTTCCTGACACTAAATGCTGCCTTGCATCGACGCTCGAAGCACATCGACGTACGCTATTACTATATCTGCGAACAATATGAACAAGGTCGCTTTGAATTCGAGTTGGTGAGTGGAAAGGAGAACCCCGCAGATTTGTTCACGAAAGCATTACCTGGTGATCGCCTTTCCTACCTTTGTTCTCATTTCTTCACCTAGTTTCTTTGGGTTTCTTACAGTTTCGAGAAATTTCTGTACCTCTTTCCAGTTCGTTTTGTCGTTTCTTTGCTTATACTGAACTCGCAACTGGGGAGTGTGTTGAAACCATGGATAGGAACCGTTGATTCATGTTTTTCGTTTCATTCTTATTGTGCATTAGTTTGTGTTTCTCCTCGTCTCATCAACAGTATGGAAACAATCGTGCAGTAGTTACAGTTTCTCCTCGTCTCAGCAACAGTATCTGGAACACTCTTGTTACAAACTAGCTCTTACCTGTATCATGTGGAGGAATAGCCTTTCTAGTTACTTTCTTATTGCGCGTTGTTCACGGGATAAAAGCAGGACTTTTTTCCTTATTCTTTTATTTTGTTCATCTGTTTTTACTTGTTCAAAGCCCTCACTCTTTTATCTTGTTTCTATAAGTCAATCAAAATACCTTCGCTCTGCCATAACATATTAAGACCAGAAATCGCAGTCGGACTGCCATCGGACGACGCCCATCCTCGTATGTTGTTGTCCAGTAGACCAAGGGTTTGGCCTATCCAGGACGAGGACAGGCGTTGTCGGACCGCCGTCGACGATACTTAAAACAACAAATAAGGAAACAAGAAATGCCTTGAGAGTGTGAGATAAGAAAAGTAAACAGAGAGTAGAAAAGAGAAGTAGGAATGGAGGGATAGGGAAGAAGGAGCCGAGAAGGGAGAATATTGAAGAAGGCTGGAGTAGGAGGAAGAACCCAGGATAAATAAAAACAAATCACGAAAGAACAAAGTAAAAATGAAAAAGAGAAAGAGGAGAAAGAACATACAAGAGATAATAAAGGAAAAATAGGACTAACAAGAATTGAGAGAATGGTGCACAATAGTGGTCAAAGGTAACTTCAATTTTCTCCAACCAGTCATTCAAGTAAGTTCATCATCCTGTTTTGCCTTTCTTCAATTTTTTTTTCTGACTTGTCTCCTTTCTTCTCTGCCTTCTCAAATTTTGTCTGAAGTTGTTCACCTCAGTGAACTAAGCTGGCTTCCTGAGCAGCAAGTCGGTGCTCAAACACCTCTCGTTCTGCTGATAGGAGCTTGGTGGGCACAGTGGTGGTACTTGCTATAGCACCAACCAGTTTGTCGATTCCGGAGGTAAGTGTTTCTTGATAAAATCTTCCCATTTTATCATCTTGAGCTGCTAACACCTTTAACATCTTCACCTCTTGATCCTGTGATAGTTTCTGACGTTATGATGCAGGTAATCCTGCACCTGCCCACTTTTTCCACTCCCGCTTTGCCTTTCTTTTTCCTCCTTTCTCCATTTCTTTATCCAGACTCCCTCCTACTCTTTCCGACTCCTCATCGCCAGTACTCTTTTCTTCCTCAGTATCACTAATTACATAAATCTCACCACTTTCTGGTAAGTCAATCCCCTCTCCGACACCACACAACTTTCCCTTTTGGGCTAATGACTGCGTCATCATAAGGCGGAGTTTACCAAGTTCACTCTCTGATCGTATCGGCTCTTTGCTTGGTTTGTTGATCTTTGCTGCTCTTTCTTCTTCCTTTTGTTGAACTAATCCTGCCCACAGAACTGCGGCTTTGTCTAAATCAGAGCTTGCAACAGCTACCCCAGACCTAGCCTCACTGCATTCTGATAAGTGTACCTGTATTATACGACTTAAATTTTTTTTTTGTCAACCTATATGAATAATGCTAACATACCTTCACCTGTACCAGGATATCAGCCATTACCGACTCAACTTTGCAGTCAAACCCTTCGGTACGTTTGATGATTTCTCGTTGGGTAAGAAAGAATTCTGACTTTCCCATGCTTCGGAAATCTGCAGCCCCAGCAAGACAATGTAGTACAATCACTAACTTTTCCCTGTCCGTTAGGCGATTTTTTGGTATTACAGGAATGACTTTCGGCGAGCTCGAACTGGGAAGACTCTGGGTTGATGGCTGCCTAACTGTTAGAGCTTGTGGTACAAGTCGAACCCCGTGAGAAGGGATTTGTTCTGGTTGGTTCTGGTGTGAAGTGCTGTCTGCTGCATGTGGCTGGCTGGATACTGATAGGTCTAATTGAGATGCTATAGAATTTGGGTATATATGAGAATGTGGCAAATATAGGGGTGTTGATCTGGATGCATGCGGTTGGGGCTCTGAGTGTGATGATCCTGGTTAGTGGTGCTGTTCTTGAATCACCTCTTGAGAATGGAAAGCCTTTCCAAGATCGCGGAGATGGGACCGATATAGAGGATGAGACCAAAATTGCTGAAAAGGTATGTTCAAAGCCGGTAACCCATATGTTCCAATTACCCATTGATGATCAAAGGTTGAATAGGTACTTCTCTCTTCTTCGTGGCTTTGACATTTTGTTGGACTTGGGTGCCATTGCTGTAACTCTGTCGAGAATCTTGGGTTCAGCTGTTCTTCAGAATTTGAAGAAGTCATCCTGGAGGCTGCGAGAAAGGAGGCAGATTTCAAGTATCTGATCTTGAGAATTCATCCGCAAGTATTATTATGGGGTTTTCCTGGGTCATGATTTGCGATGAGGTTTACATTCATCTTGGCATCTGAACTAACTGACTATTTACAAGCGCGTTATCATCCCTGCACTTACTTGCTGGAACCTTACTTTTCCGCTTCTCTTGCTTTCCTCACATGCCTGCTCATTGCGGACTCTTGGCAGAGTTGGCAGGGGTCCCGCCCTGCTGCTCCATCCCTCTAGTGGGTGGTGTTTGGCTCATGGTCGCTTGAGATGACAGTTCTGCCGAACCGCAATTGGGGCCCAAAACACACTTTGGGATGTCCCCGGTGTTTAGCCCGTGATCATTCCGGAGCCGCAATCTAAGGGAACTATGACGGTTGGGGTTAGGGTTTGGACCAAGTCACTGCGAAAACATCCGGCTTGGCCTGGGTTGAAAGGTTGGAATCAACCAGTTGACTTTTTGTCATGAGTAATTTTTTGATCTATGTTCATAGGACTTAAGTATAGTGGGGTATAGTACTTATTTACATTCTTTATTGGCATCCTAGTTCTAATCCTGAATGGAATTGGTGGATTTGGGGTTCTGGTTGTGCTGTTTTCGGAGTCATTATCTCAAATCTCTAAAGGGCATGAACTACTTGTATATGCCTGCGTTTCGTAACTTGTGGCAAGGAATTTAGAATTTTACCCCTTGTCCAGGCCAGCTTTCTCGTACGCGCTTTCGGATTTTGACTCTCGGTATCGAGTGCCCGTACGGTACTTGAAATAATTGAGCATTCCGCAATTCTGCTTTTTCTTTTCTTCTCATTTTCATTGATTCTGTTGCCTCATCTGGCCTACCGCCTGCTCAAACAGGCAATATATTAGGGTCTGTTTGGTCGTGATGGCTCGGTTCCATTGTCCCATACAAATGACCGTTTCCCTTCCGTTCTGAAGGTGGACTGAATGGCTATTTAGCAGCGGCAGTTTGACCGTTGATTCAAACATGTTTCCCCGGAAGCCAGCGGCGCCAAATTGGCAAGAACTGTTTCTACTGGCCAAACCGTTTCAAAACGGAACTCTCTTGAACGGAACGGTGGCAGCCAAACACACCTTAGGAATACATCTACCGTATGGCATGGATAAAGTAGGCCGCCACAGAAAATTATGGGCGTGGAGGAAACATGTCACATTAAAATTTACCACTGCTGCCATGGGCTGGCTGGCTGACAGGTCTGGACTTTCATGTTCATGTGCTGTGAGCCGTGCTTGTACTGGAGAAGAGCGATGGAGTTTAGAGACCAATGAAATCTACTTTTAGAATTGGCAGTTTGGTAGTGGTTGGAACGGTTATGCGATCTCTGGAGTTATCGCAAAAAAACTGACAGGTTTTCTTTTTTTCTTATTGCCATTATACATTACGAGGTCAGGCGAGAACATCGTTCCGAATAGTCTGACCAGTCAAGTCTTAGGGCCAGGACCTGTTGGTCAGTCTGAGTCGCAGTTGATGACTAGACCTGACCAATTTACTTAGTCCGGACCAGTCGGGACTGATTCCAGACTAGTCTGGGTAATATGAATGTGTATGGGGTTGTGGTAGGATGGTTTAATTATGATTGTAGTATAATCTTTAAATATGACAATGGCGGAATGACATCTACGGTGTTGAGAATGGAAATTAGGTATATTCCAATGCGAAATACATAAGACAGAGTATAGTGGATGGTTATATTAAAGGGGGTGATGACAGGATGGATTATTTCTGATCACAGGGTGCACGAGTACGTTCCGGTAACTACCTTCATCAGCAAAAACGGACCCTGCGTCTGATCCGTCGGTGTTGCGTCTTGACGCAAGCGACGTATTTTCTGCGTCCCATGCGTCCTGTGCGTCCTGACTTGCGTTGCAACGCCCCGCCACATTCCACGCCTCCTGAATTGCCCCGCAACGTTCCATCCGTCCTGACGCAACGTCG
>Ga0307513_10012562_pt1 | contig 10441 bp, 10 predicted proteins | sample 15_EM_MG_FD_202174 | JGI IMG/M metagenome (GOLD analysis project Ga0307513, IMG submission 202174) | Populus trichocarpa ectomycorrhiza microbial communities from riparian zone in the Pacific Northwest, United States - 15_EM | ecosystem: Host-associated > Plants > Roots > Unclassified | place...
TTTTTTTTAGCAGTATACCGGCTCCAGCTTACTCAAAAAGCGCATTTGATCAAGCTTGTGACACTTCTCCAGGATGAACGGTGAAGCTTGAAAGGCTAACGAGATTCGCCATGAGTCCTACTCTTCGTCGACGCTTAGTCGAAGATGACGAATTTGGGTAGAAATGACTTGAAGATGGTTAGAAGATAAAGCAACCCGATGGTACAGGCCTTCGTATTCACGTTTACACTCGTTTACACGGAAACAACGTTTACGCCCTAGCGGTAGCCTCCGCAGCATCACTGGAGAAGGGAAGGTTAGCAGACTGCTCCTTCAGCAAACACAGAAGGAAAATCGCGTACACATCCGCTGTGTTGGACCTCTGCCTTTCCATCCGCTTGGCCTGCTTCTCGACGCGATACATAGCTTTCTGAGCTTTGTATTCGGCCTTAGCGGCAAGAAGTTTCGCCTTCCTCACGTCAAGTAAGATATTCTGACTGACCCCGTACGAGGAGACATCAGCCTCTGGGTTGTCAGAACTTTCATCAGAGCTATCTGAGTGGGAATCCTCTTGGTCAGTGCGACGATGACGATGGTGATGGCGATGGCGATGGTGTCCAGGTCCGTGGTGACCACCGGGTCCGTGATGACCACCAGGTCCGTGGTGCCTATGACGGCCGTGGGGTCCACAATGGAAGGGGCCGCCTCTCCCACTTCCGAAACCGGGGGGTCCCTGACTGTGGAAAGGGAATCCAGCGTGCATGTGCGGGTCGGGTGGGAACGGAGGAGGTTGTCCGTGATGGGGAAGAGGACCAGGAGGGGACGACCCATTGCGTGGTGGTGGGTTTGTCGAACCTCCAGGAACGTGCTCACCGCCACCCTCATGCGGGGGAGCGTTCTGGGTAAACAAACGAACGATGTTCCCAACGGCCTCAGCGATCTGCGATGCTGCGTGAATATCTGCGTAAGTAGAGCCGGTCGCAAAAGTATTGACGTGCGCCTGGGTGTCAGATGCAGAACGACGAACTTCCTCCGTAGCACAGTTGAGCTGATCGTGATGCGCAGCCCAATAGGTACCGTTTCCGATGTTGTGCGTGATGCTCCTCAACCCGGCGATGAGCTGAGGGTTCTGCGCAAGCACGGTGGTGATTATACCAAGGAATGCAGCGACATCTCCGGTAAGAGTATGCGTAGACCGAGCGGTGGGATGGTTGAGTTCTGCGAGAGGAGGGTCTGGGATATCATGATTGAAAGGGGCATCGGGAGGTGGAACTTGTTGGATATTGATAGGGGCATTGGAGGAGAGAGGGGTGCTATGATCAGGAACTTCGTATACATGAACACGAGGTTTCTCTGGGGCGTCGTCGGCGAGGCCAGTAAAAGTGTGACTCACTGTAGCTTGTGGGATCGAGGCTGAAAGGCAACTCCGTCATTGCCGTTCCGAATCTAGCTTGGATGGCGTCCACCAATCGTTGGTCACCCTCCGGGGGCAAGAAAGTAATCGCCGGGCCTCCCAAACCGCGACTGGAAAGAACGATATTAGGGAAAGAACGGATTGGTTTCTTTGTTTCTGGAAACTCACCCAATGCGCTGGAAGTAAGAATCGACATATGGGGGGGCATCATAGTTGATGAGGATGTCGGGACTCTCAAAGTTAATGCCACTGCAGAGTCTGCCGACGGCGAGAACGATACGCTTTTCAAAGGCCTTAGATGCGGAGCGCTGGCTGATACCGAACAGAACTGTCAGGTCAGCAGTCCTAAGATGAAAGGTGAGCCAAACGTACCGTTCCTCCCAAGGATCAAGCAACTTGTACAATTCGTCCATGCGCGCGTCGGATTTCACGCTGATGACAGCCTATTCGGCAAGGTTCAGCAGGAGGGTAAAAATTCAAAGGTTAAAATCAAACCTGCTTGAATTCCAGAGCGTCAAGCAACTCGTTCAACTTCCCGATTTTCTCACTTTCTTCCAACTTGACTAAGTAGTGCCGGACACCGTGCAGGGTGAAGCCAGTGGAGTGAGTGCCGGAAAAAATCTTTTTCTCCTTATCATCCTTATCGTCAGCACGTGTGGCGGCAGCGGAAGCACCGGCACCATTCGTGACAACGTCGTTCTCGTCCTCGTAATCGATGAGCTCCTCGTTATCGTGGGACATGTCGGGCTGTAGAACAAGAAAGAGCTGGAGGGAAAGAGCTGGTGGAAAGAAATCACGCCTCCACTACCTCGGGTGTGTGGGATTAGGGCTGGGTGCCACGAGACAACAATATTCGACTCCATAGAGTCTGATACGTGCGGCGCTAATCAGATCCCCCAGCTGTTACACCCCTCTTAGCTGGACCAGGGCAAGCTTTGAGGTTGGTGTTCGCATCTCTTTCCAAGTGTCTGTAACTATCCTGTTCATTTTCTGTGGGGGATTCCCCGCGTGTCTTGATAAAAGCCTATGAGGAGTACCTACTGACGGTTTTTGAATTAAAACAAGTCATACAAATTTTGACAAAGTTTGAATTTGGTGACCTTGGGGCATAGGCGCTGAAGCGCTGACGGTTTGTTCGCCACACAATGGGAGGCGCGGAATACACCGAATCACGATCACGCCACACCCTGTATTGCAGACTTCAAATCCCAATAGAAGGAAACCCTTACGGAGGGACCGGCAAGCTCCAGATTTCTCCACCCCACGCGCGAACATATCTCCAATGTTGTTCTTTTCGCAACATACCGGCGGCTCGAGACCTAATTCCCTGCAGCTTACTCAAGAAACGCATTTGATCAAGCTCGTGACACTTCTTCGGGATGGAGACGAACGGTAGAGAATTCTGAACGAAATTCATCGCGAATCCTACTCTTCGTCGACGCTTCCCTGAGGATAACGAATTTGTGAAGAAATGACTTGAAGAGGGTCGGAAGATAGAGCAACCCAATAAGTACAGGTCCTCGTACCCACATTCCCACCCGTTCACATGGAAATAACGTTCACGCCCTAGTAGCAGCCTCCGCAGCATCGCTAGAGGAAGAAACGTCAACAGACTACTCCTTCAGACACGGAGGATGGAGGATAATTACGCACATATCCGCCGCCTTGGACCTCCGTCTTTCCATGCGCTTGACCTGCTTCTCGATGCGATACATAGCTTTCTGAGCTTTGTATTCGGCCTTAGCGGCAAGAAGTTTCGCCTTCCTCACGTCAACTAGGACCTTCTGACTGACACCGAACGAGGAAATATCAGCCTCTGGGTCGTCAGCACTTTCATCAGAGCCATCTGAGCGGGAATCATCTTGGTCAGTGCGGCGGTCGCGACGGCGATGGCGCCCAGGTCCGTGGTGACCACCGGGTCTGCGATGGCTATGATGACCATAGGGTCCCCAATGGAAGGGGCCGCCTCCCCCACCTCCAAGACCGAAGGATCCCTGGCTGTGGAAAGGGACCCCAGCATGGGCGGACTGGTGGGATGGGAACAGAGGGGAAGGTCCGTGGTGGGGAAGAGGACCAGGAGGGGACGATCTATTGTGTGGCGGTGGGTTTGTCGAACCTCCAGGAACGTGCTCGCCGTCACCCTCATGCGGGGGAGCGTTCTGGATAAACAAACGAACGATGTTCCCAATGGCCACAGTAATCTGCCACGCCGCATGAATATCTGTGTAAGTAGGGCCGGTCGCAGAAGCATTGATGTATGTCCGAGTGTCGGACGCAGAACAGCGAGCTCCCTCCGGAGCACGGTCGGGCCGATTATGATGCGCAGCCCGGTAGGTACCGTTTCCGATGTTGCGCGTGATGCTCCTCAACCCGGAGACGAGCTGAGGGTTCCGAGCACGGTAGTGATTATGCCAAGGAATGCAGCGATATCTCCGGTAAGAGTATGGGTAGACCGAGCGGTGGGAGGGTTGAGTTCTGCGAGAGGAGGGTCTGGGATATCATGGGTGAAAGAAGCATCAGAAGGCAGGAATTCTTGGATATTGATAGGAGTATTGGAGCAGAGACGGATACTATGATCAGAATCTTCGTACACTGTAAACAGGAGGTTTCACTGGGGTGCCACCAGCGTGACCAGTAAAAGTGACTCACTGTAGCTGGCGGGATCGATGCTGTCAGGTAATTCCGTCATTGCCACTTCGAATCTAGCTTGGATGGCGTCCATCACTTGTCGGTCACCCTCCGAAGACACAAAAGTAATTGCCAAGCCTTTGGTACCGAATAGACCGGCACGACTGGGGAGGATGTTAAGAAAAGAATTGATTGGTTTGTTTCTTCCTAGACACTCACCCAACATAGTGAAGATACTCGTCGGCATCAAGGGGAGCATCATAGTTGACGACGATGTTAACCCGCTCAACGTCAATGCCACGACCCAAAATGTCGGTAGCGACAAGGATACGTTTTTCAAAAGCCTTGAACGCGGAGCGCCGGCTTATACTAAACACGACCGTCAGGTTAGCAATCCTGAGGTGAAAGGTGGGCCGAACACACCGTTCCTTCTGGAAAAGACCAGAGTGAATACTGATACTTGGGAAATTGCAAGAAATAAGAAACTTGTCCAATTCGATCGCGCGCGCGACGGATTTTACGAAGATGACAACCTATTCGGCGAAGTTCAACAATAGGGTAAAAATTCAGAGGTCAAGAGCAAACCTGGTTGAATTCCAGAGTGTCAAGCAACTCGTTCAACTTCCTGTTTTTCCCAACTTCATCCATCCTCACGAAGTGTTGCTGGAGTCCGTACAGGGTCAGCTTCGTTTCATCGTCGACAAAGATTTCGAGAGGCTGGAGGAGCGGCAGATAAGTAAAGGGAAAGTGGATCAACGGACAGCTAGGCATACGTTGACCATGAATTTCTTGCATGTAACCCGGATCTCCTTGGCAAGGGTAGCACTGAACATCATGACTTGTTTATGGTGGGGGATAGTCCGGAAGATTTCTTGAACATCGCGACGCATGCCTAACATAAACGACGAGTGTGAGATGACAGGGTCGACAGCGCATGACTAAAATTTAGAATGAAGGGTGTTCCACGTGGGACTTGAGAGGGGGAGAACCGGGAGAACCGGGACTCGAAACCACCTTGAGATAACCCGCGGGAGCGAGAAATCTCCTGACATAGCCACAATTGTGTTTCGCCACATGTCCACTCAATCCAATCCAACCCACAGCTGAGTAGTCCTTATAAAAAGCGCAATGAAGAGAAAGAGGGATGCAGGTGGTCGAAAGGCGTATGACTAACCGAGCTGTTCAAGCATATTGTCGCACTCGTCTAACACAAAGTGCTTCACATTTTGGCATCCAAGACATTATGTCTCGTGAGGGCGTTGAGTCGTCCAGGAGTAGCAACAGCAATGTGTGGGCATTTCGACTTGTCGCGCAGAAGTTCGGCATCCTTCCCGACAGGGGTACCCCCATAGAAGGTGGCAACTCGAACATCTTGGAGGTACTTGGCGAAACGAGTATATTCTTTCTTGATCTGGAACGCCAACTCCCGGGCGTGACAGAGGACAAGGACAGATACTTCGCCATTAACGGGCTTCAATTGTTGGAGAGTGGCAAGGACGAAGGTGGCAGTCTTTCCGTGACGAGACTCTGCCTGGCAGAGCACATCCATACCGAGAACAGCTTGGGGGATACGTTCCTGCTGAACTGAGGGCAAGATGGTTTGAGGACGGGGGACAATGGAAAGACAAAGACGCGTGCGCACAGCTCACCTGAAGCCAGTGACGTGAATACCAGAAAGATTATGTTTCCCTTTATCGTCAGCGCTTGTGGCAGCAGCGGAAGGACCGGCGCCATATGTGGCAATATCATCCTCGTCCTCGTAATCAATGAGCTCCTCTTCGAACACGACGGTGTAGCGTGACGCATCAGCAGAGGTGGACATGGTCGCGTCGGAAGGGGCGTTTTAGCAAACAGTGTCGAACACGCGATCAATCCCGCGTCTTGCGCCTTCTCAGGATATATAAAAACGACCTTGGCCAGGTGTATCAAAGATAAAGATACTTGTGTTACAACCGCCCGCGGCACGCGTGTGGCAGTTCAAAAAAACCCTTTTCCCGTGGAAGATAACCAACCAATAAATACCGCACGACCGTTTGACAACACCAAGCACTGGCTAGTGACCCCTCAGTTCCTTAAGACGAATCGACTCGACGTCTGCCCGCCCCATTGTTTGAACTTCTGTGTTTTTTAAGTTGATCGAAGCCTCCACAAACCGGTCTCTTGACCGCGAGTAGAGAATCTGGCCCTCTCCTAGAACCGCTGCCTTCCTCAAGGAAAGCATCAGTCTTGACACTGCTATTGGGACATACCTAGAGGTGGCGAGGTCAACAAGATTCCAGCAAGGGAGGAGTGGGGAATCGAAATTTACTCACACAGATATCCCACTACACACCACGGTGAATTCCATGCGGGTAAGCCAAAGGACGCGGGACCAACTAGTTCGTGCTTACGTCGCGGGGATAAGTTGAACATTCGGCTAAAGCAGGCCCCATTAGCACCAAAACGCCGGTCGCGAGGAGCGATCAACTCACCTGTCCAAAAATGAGTGTGAAGGCATACACCGCATGAATGAGGAAGATGAAGAGGAAATAGATGACCCCATCCCTGGCAAGCGTGCGAAGCAAATCAGGAGTCGAGGATAGAGACCAACCGGTTGCGCCTTGCTTCCAGGTAAAATAAACCGTCGACCCAAACACTAACATATCTGGGTACGGTGGACGCGCCGGTTCAGTTGCTTATAGGCGGGAGTATCCCTGGAACGTACCGAATGGAATACTGAGGACCGCATTTGTCACTTCGTTAACGCGGTGCCGTGAGATAATACAGAACTGTAGATCCAAACCGGGGACAGGTCGCATATATTGAGCTAAATCGGGATAGAGCGAGTTTGAGACCGCCGTTCAGTCATTCTCTCAAAGTTGGAGCGTACCCGGATTCGTGGCTACCAAGACAACATGCCAACAGAAGAGAACATGCTGTACAATCGACATGACGACCAAGAAAAGCGTGAACGACCGGTTCTTCCCAGACAGAGCGTATACCCTGGATGCGGTCAGTCCGCTTATTCGTCAATCAGGATCCAAATCTAATACCTGGTAATCAGAACTATCTGGGCTATCCAAGTTGACAGGGCATACATCAGAACGGGGATGAACACCGTACGGTCACACCTGTCGCACGATCGTCATTCTCATTATAGGGAAGACTCCGAGAGAGACACTCACATGCTCTGTGTATATCCGGGGTAATGCTCCCCTTGATTGAGGCGCGGTGAGGATTGAGACGGTCCAGACGCCTGGCTATTACTCACTGAACAAAGTCCAGAAGCGGTAGACGATAGGGATGTATCTGTTCTGAATGGAAAATCAGCCGCAATCCTGTGCCCGTCGTCGGGAGGGTGTACAGGGACAACCAACCGCAAAGAACAAGCCGAGAACTTGTGGATCGTGTCACCAAAAGACTGGAACATCTCGAGGGTGAACGTCTTACCGAATGTCTTCCTCCCCTTCCAGGCATATTTCACCTACAACCCAACGGACAGTACATCAACATCTGTATGAGAGTGGAGTCTCCGAAAACACGATATTACCTCGTCCGGAAGTGTCAAGAGGTAGTCGTAGAAGTAAAGGCAGGTAAGGGCGGTTGAGTAGTACTGCAAACCATCATCAGAGGCCACATCCTTGACTAATGCGAATGAATTCCACATACGTTGCGCGACTGGCTACAGAACCAAACGTTGGCATCCGTCGAACGATCAAACATCGATATAACGGGGTGGAAGAAGCGTACCCGTAATAGAGGAGCTCGATCAGACTTTCTGACATATTGGCCGAGGAGGAGGACCGGGAGGGCTGCGGAACGACGAGTCGCACATCGTGCTAATAAACGATACGGGTGCATCCAGGTACAAATTCCATTTGTTCCGACGCGTCGGTTGCTGTACGGATCAAGCTTAAATGAGTCGGGGAGGGAGTTCCGGCGCGGAGGTTTTATGGCAGGTACCCTGTCTCACACGAACGGGAGGGCTCTGGGAGGCTTAGGTCGACGGACTCGACACTGGTGTCGTGGATCGCATCGGGAAAATCCGGGTCTATTTTGCGCGACTAGGCTGGGGTCAATGTCTTGCTCACTAGACATATAATCAGTAGCGCCGGCAAGCGGCATGGCCCACGACCGAGCCCCAGGTCAGGCGGCCTGCTCACTGTTTTGTAACGAGTCCCGGACACCCTTGCTTTAAATCTTTGACCCCGCCTCGCGCTCATTTCGCACCTTTTGCTTCATTGCTACTTCCATGTTTCACAATCGTCTGCCACTTCAGAAGCACAAGGCGACGTTGATCTCCTTCCTTATGGCGGTGTTCGGATAAGTTGGCGCGGGGAAATTTTCCGCTATTTTTTCGATCACTCTTATATTTTTGCGCTCGCCTTGCTCGAGGTCCAGCACCTCAAAAACTCAACGGACTTGTTTGGTCTCTGTGGCATTGCGACGGTGCCGTTGAGTGCTTTCAAATCGAAAATCACATCCGCCATGGTCGAGAGCAACAGGTATGTGTAACTTCCGCGTGACGGTGGGTATCAGGCAAATCCCGAGTTAGCTTCCGCTGAATTGTAAGTACCCGGAACGACCGTTCTGCGGGCATCAAGTCCCCTAGTGGAATCGTTCAAATCGGTTGCAGCTTGTACCCAATCGCCCCTGGGTCTTTCTGATGGATCTAGCATCGGTATCAATGTCCAAGTTCGTTGATCTAAGGGCCTGATCAGTTCCGCGGACTTCAAAACCTGCACCCGCCAAAATGAAACCTACAGGCCTACAGGTTTGTAAGATCCGCAGCAACGAGGTTTGTAGCCAACGCGCTGGTCAGTACCGTGGAAACCGCATCGGGGGTCCCGGTCTCTGTCACGCTTGCGCAGCAGCACTGCACAAGATATTACTTCTATACGCGCCGTATTTCGTTATAATCACTACTATATATATTTCTCATTTAGCTCGACATACTGGTTTGTAAGCCTACGGGTTTGTGACGGGAAGAGCAGGCGGTTTTCGGACCTTGCCGGAGGGAAACCATCCCTGCAGGTTTTGGGGTCCGCGGAACTGATCAGGCCCTAAGCCTCCCAGAGCCCTCCCGTTCGTGTGAGAACAGGGTACCTGTCATAAAACCTCCGCGCCGGAATACATCCTCCCCGACCCATTTAAGTTTGATCCGTGCGCTGCAATCCTCAGGCAGCCGGCGCGTCGGGATAAATGAAGCCCGTGCCCGGATGTCCTTTCAATATTAGCACGGTGGGCGATCTTTCCACCGCTTCTTCCACCCCGCAATATCGGTTGCGCCTTGTTTCCGGGGGAAAGAATTAGAGAGAAGCAGCTGGTGGGAAGTCGTGGCAGGAGGGAGAAAGGGACGCGGCATGACCGTTGTGACGGTAGTTTCTATAAGAACTGGCACGATGCCGAGACTGACGTCCTCGATTCGGGATCTACGGCGATCGGTCTCTCAACTTTTATCGTTTTCTCCCATTGTCTCCCTCATCTCACCATGTCTTGACTGTGACCCACACTGAGCCCTCTCTCGACTCCACGATGAGTGCCGTTCCTTCGGGAACCAGTGTCGTCCCAACCAATGTGGACGATTCCTCATCCTTTGAGCTCCCGAACTTGCTTCGCCGACGGATGTTCCTTTCCCGGAAGCATGCTCTCGAGCAGATCACCATCGCTCAAAAGGATGGTGAAGGGAAATTTTCTTGGGTGGAATTCATCCCTCCATTCCACTCAGATTTAGTGAGAGCTGTGTTCGCTCTCCCGAATGGGCGGCCAGCGACCCAAACTGCCCAGCCGATGCTCAAACGCTCACCGCCTGTTTTCATTTTAGAGCTTCTCAACCAGGAGTTTGAGGATGATTTATATATGCCGTTCAAAGTGCTCAAAAAATAATCCACTAATACCACAGCTTCTGACATGCATCAGAACGCGTTGAAAATTCGCGATGTTGACGGTCAAAGTCGGGCAGTAAATGACATCCGTGTTCACTATCTCACTGAAGAAACACTGATCACCGCCCAGACCTAAATCAGGTCAGCGATCTCAACTACTGGAAGATTCGACGTCTTTTATTTGCACCTCGCGTACCTGGGGAATCCCTACCTCCTTTACCGAGGTTCTTTTTTAGACGCGACGACCTGATCGAGAAGACATTTGGTTTCACAGAGAACGCCACTCCAATCGCTCTCTGGCGATGGCGGGATTGGCAAGACTCCTATTTCCCTGACCGTCCTTCATGACAATCGCATCAAGCAACGGTTTTTCACACATCGATAATCGGTTCATCCGTCGCGACCAATTCCTCACATCGAGCACTTATTTCCTCCGTCGGCTCTCTAGGATTATTGACGTAGGAATCGAAAACCTGCCATACTAGACCTCGAGAAGTTGCCGCTATCTATCAACGGTCCATTTCTCGGCCCTGCTACCCAATTCATACGTGGCTCG
>Ga0307513_10012563_pt1 | contig 10441 bp, 11 predicted proteins | sample 15_EM_MG_FD_202174 | JGI IMG/M metagenome (GOLD analysis project Ga0307513, IMG submission 202174) | Populus trichocarpa ectomycorrhiza microbial communities from riparian zone in the Pacific Northwest, United States - 15_EM | ecosystem: Host-associated > Plants > Roots > Unclassified | place...
AGTGACATGGCCCGTTTGGGTGAATCCATTCGAATGGGCCAGAGGGAGATGGCACAGATGATCATCGATGGGCTTCGTCCGCAATCTGGCCGTTCTGCTGGATCAGGCCTCCAAGATGCCGACAGCGATGCGGATGTCGAGGAAGATTACACAAGATCAAGGACTGGTGGGAGCGGGCGACCGAAACGTCGCAACCACTGGGAGAACGGGCTGTCTGTGAGCTTGAGCTTTCTTCCGCTTTCGGTTGAGTTTACGCCAATCTAGCAGAAGATCCGCAAGTATATGCGCAAGCTTATCCCTTCGGCTAATTGGATGAAGAACACAGTCGCTGAACGAGAAGTAAATGCATTCAACCCCGAGCTTGGCCCATGCTGTGATCTTGTGGGGTTCAGGGTGCACCTGGAAGGGACAACATGCAACCCGTGGAACAAGTCAGCGATCGGCGTTTTCGTCAACCATTTCCTCACAACCCACCCCGAATACCCTCCTGAGGAATCCGTGCGGGATATGGTCCGAATGAAATCTCAAGCATTTCTCGACTCGATGATTAGGCAGTACCGAAAATCTAATATTACTTGCACCGCAGAGGAACTAGACGAAGCACGATTGAAGAAGAACCGCAAGGAGCGCAAAAGGAAGGCAAGTCCCACCATACAAGTCACCCCCCACTCGTAGTGACAAGTATATCAGCTCTATCACCGCCGTCGCGACGTCACGTTCCTATACCCGTCTCTCACATCTCAACGTCACCTTCTGGAACAACTCACGCCTGCTGGAATGTCTAGTGACGAGGAGCAAATTGTAGGACATCACACACAATACCGTGTTGTCGAACCTGCGTGGAGGTCTGACGTCGTCACCGCATGGCTTCGGATATTTGATGCCCTCCACTCGCGTGCGAAAAGGTCTGGGGTGTATGGCGACCAGCGTGGTTCTCCCTCCCGTCTGCGAATAGGCGGTCCAGGGAGGAGCACAGGAAGGGAGTTTGTGCCGAGGCTGCCGATAAATGCATATGACAACGTGTGGCTCAACAGTCAGGTCAATGTCGAAGACGCCGTCCAACCGGGACCACCAGTGCGGTACTTCCATAATGTGAAAACTCTTGAGTGAGTCGAAGGCCATGAATCCATTCCATTGTATTTACTGAAGTATATCCAGGTTGGCATGCGCGACCTAGAGGAGTGCCAATGCGTCTCCAGAGATGGATAGGAATACTTTTTTGTCACTTTTACTGCAAGCTACTTAGCACAACAGGTAGAGGTAGAAAGACAAGGCAGAGAGCAAGGAAGAGAAAAGGTTTTGTGCGTTTAGACAATCTTGGTTTTATTTTTGAGTATGGAAACGAGTGGTTATTTGAACTGCTTGGCCTCTGAAGATCTGATCGATGATCGATAACAATAAGTCCCTCTTATTCCATCTCCCGACGTGGCATGAACCGCCTGGTAATATGTACGTGCAGGTCATATTGCCTCACATTCGATCCCGAAACCCAATCTTATGGAGGAGAGGGTAAATTGGTTACAAAGTCCACTGCTGCCAACCATCGGCGGGATGACCTTCAATCCCAGGCCCTCGACGCTTTCACAGAAAGGGTGGCTACGCAAGTGCTCAACTACTCCCCCCCTCCTGAGTTTCTCAATCACTCCCCTCATTCCGGGTCCCATGACCAGAACACTCCCCCCCCTGGATTCCACGATCAGCCCCCCCCAGACGACTTCTATTTCGCGGTAGAAACTGAGATCGTTTATCGGTGTCCATGGGCCCCGATAGATCAATCACTGGTGTTTGCCGTAGAGCTCTCCCCTACGCTTCAATATCGGCACCCTTCTGCTTCCGAGATATACACACCGAACCGCGAACCGCACGCCTTGGACCCCGGAATGATCGCAAACGCGGCTTACCTCGAGAACGAGAGTAGGCTATGTGAGATCGCCAAGGCACTTGGACGACGACCCACATCCGATCTACGAGATCGTCTGCTCGCCAGGGTATACGAAGGGTTGACGATGATGGAGCGCCACAAAGAGACGGAATGGAATCGCCAAAGGGCTGGATCAATCGCGCGCCATCATGACTATAGTGTTGTCGATACGGGTACGTGTAAAGTCTGGTTGCCCGAAACACCCCTCTCAACAAACCCAAAATAAGATTCCTATTTCAATTATCCGCTCCCCAAAGATCCGGTCATCTCCATATCCATCTTAACTATCCTCATCCTCCACCTTTTTTTTCGGATGCCCAGACGCGCAACTGCGGTGATGATCGCTGGCATTCGGAGTATCCTGATGGCGGCCCGGGTACCGCCGCAATCCATTGATCTACTCCCACAAGACCCTCGTACAATTGTCAACAGAATGGACTTGGACCCCCGCACGATATCGTACCTTCAATGCCCCGCATGCTATGCCCTGTATCCCTTTACCGGGACTGGATTCCGTAACCTCCCTCCGGACACCACCGAATACTGCACGCATCGCCCGACCCCAGAGAGCGACCCCTGTGGGGTCCCGTTGTGGAGGGACCGCCGAGTTGGTGCCACAATTCTCAAGGTTCCCGCTCGAAAATACGTACATCAAAGTCTCAAGGAATGGGTGGGTAGGCTTCTGGCTAGGCCGGGGATCGAAGATGTACTCGACGCAGCCTACGACCAACCTGCTACAGATCGTATGGCTGACATATGGGATTCACCCGTCCTGAAGAACTTCCGTGACGTGGACGAAACACCCTTCTTCGCCAAACATGGCAACGAAGCACGTTTTGCGTTCAGCCTCGGTGCCGACAGTTTCCATCCGCTCGGGTCTCTCGAGGCGAAGCAATCCATGTCTGCGACGGCGATATATATGACTCTCCTGAACTTTCCCAAGGAACAGCGCTTCAAGTACAAGAACATGTACCTTGTGGGGGTGATACCTGGTCCTTCAAAGCCGTCATTAGCACAAATCAACCACGCCCTTTCCCTTTTGGTTCTCGAACTACTGGAGTTCTGGAAGGGTGTTTATTATACCCGGACCTACAAGTTCCCGGGTGGACGGTTTTCGAAGGGCGCGATGATCCCGCTAGTTTCTGATATGCTGGCTGCACGACAAGTCGCAGGGTTTGGAAGTGTTACCTCCACATTCTTTTGTACGTTCTGCTTGCTCACCATTCAAGACATAGAGAATTTGCAGAAGGAAACCTGGCCAGAGCGCGTACTCCACAACCACCTTGAATGCGCTCGGGAGTGGAGGAATTGTCAAAACGAACGCGATCGCGAACGACTCTTCAAGTTGCACGGAATACGCTGGTCAGCTCTACTGGAACTACCGTATTGGAACCCGATTTTGTATACCATCCTCGATTCTATGCACGCAGCGTTCCTAGGGCTTTTCAAGTCCCACTGTCGCAAAGTTTGGGGAATCGATATCTCTATTGAAGGAGGCGATGGGACACTTCTCCACACCAAAAAACCAGTCCCACGTCCATCGGGTTCAGTACTTCGCAAATGGTTACAGCTCATCCAAGCGAACCCTAGGAATCTGCTAGAACAGCTTGCTGCAGACAGTACCCCGAAGAGCGCTCTCTGGCACATATGCGTTGACAATGGGCTGCGCCATGCGGGTGGAAAGCGTGCGCTCGCGAAGGGGATTGTCGAATGGGTGTGTTTGAATTTTTAATTCGTGTTCCACCGCGCTGAACCCTCCTACAGAGGTTTCGGATTTCTCCAGACGAAATCGTGCTGCCAGAGGAGGCTGAAGACATGGAAGTAGACCAACCCGCCACGCCAGGGCCTGCCGAAGATCCCGATAGCAAGGCGAGCGCAGAGAAATCGTTGCTTGAATCTTGCAGCCATAAAGCTTTGGCCCGACGAGCAAATAAAGATGCTCTCCGCTCATTGTGTCAGGACCGTGGTCTAGACAGCACGCTGTCTAAAATCGAACTTGCCAGGCAACTCATCACTTGGGTGAGTGTTGCCCCTCCCCCGATAAGAACGTGACTTAATGTGTATAGCGTAACACCAATCAACCTCATAATGACGTTGCGCAACCTGTACCGACATCCAGAAGTGTTCTCGGGAAGGATGTCCTTCAAGAAGTATGGAATGATATGAAATTGACTGAACTTCCTTCGTGGATGAGTCCTGCGCCGCCGAATTGGGGAACTACTGCTCGGGGAAAACTAACCGCAGATCAGTGGATGGTTGTGTGCACCGTCCACCTCCCTATTACCCTCATACGAATCTGGGGCAACCTTAGAGATCGCCGCTTCTCTCTGCTTTGCAATTTCATGGACCTCACGTCGTCTGTTCAACTTGCAGACCAACGGATCATCAACGAGCAAATGATCCGCGATTCCGAGATGCTCATGACTCGTTATCTAAATACAATGAAGACGTTGTTCAAGGACACCAAAATTCAACCAATCCATCACGCTGCTCTCCATGCGGGGGATTTTCTCCGTCTTTTCGGGCCAAACCATTCGGTCCGAGCTTTCGGAGGAGAGAGGTATCTCGAGGTATTGGGACTGCAGAATGTCAATAATAAATCTGGTTCGTATCAACGCACTCAAGAGACGCCTACACATCTTACAATATCTCAGGGGAACTTGAGGCCACGTTCATGACCTCCGTTTGCCGAAGCTCAAACCTTCAAGCATTGGTAGACACGTGCAACCTTCCAGAACAAGCCGGACCCCTTCTAACCGCGTATGGGTCAGTTGTAAGCGAAGACCACCGAGGCACCCGACTCGCTGATGAGGATCACCATCCGCCAACAAAACCACCCCGTTCCGAGACACTGGACAACGAGTCTTATCAACTCTTACTACGGATGCTTAACAAGAAGTTTGGAACCGTGGGCTACACCTCCGAGGGCGGCCAAGCGTTTCCGGTAACCCGACGTGTTGATCAGCTCGAGAAAGTTTCTATTCGTGGTGTTGTATATGCCCGTGAAAAGTCACTACCTCGCGACAGCAATGTCCTGTTTCGTCGATCGGGTGGGTCGACCTCAATGGTCGGGCGAATCTGGTCAATATTCCGTCTTCAGCATCCAACTCCGGATGGACGCATGGTGGAGGCTACCTATATCCTTGTGCGCGAATACCTGTCCCTCTCGAACGAGGTGATGCAGTCTCAGTACACGCAGTTTGGTTTCGCGGGGGGATTCCTCTGTCACAGCGAGAGGTGGAATAAGTTTCACGTCGTCGGATTGACTGATATTCTTTCCCACTTTGCGAAGACCATGGTCCGGCACGGTGACGAGAACATTATGCACGTTCTTCCATTGAATAAGGTGAGTATTTTATTTCGCATGTATATTCCCCAGCTAAATCTCCTCAAGATGATGGATTCCTATAACCTCCCTTCTGCCGTCACGTAGTACTCCAGTCACCATGTTCATGATACCCCACACTATGTTACTTGTCTTATTTCCTGTTTTGTGTGGAAGATATCACGACCGGAGTAATATGGCAAGATGTAATTCAACCGCGCAAGGCATCGTCGAAAAGCGCCAACGCTGACCCCAGTGAATTCCGAGCAGTCTTGGGTTCTGGAATCCACTGCAGGCTGGTATCCGTCCTTGAAATCACATGGCCCTGATACAGCCGAGTTCACCGGGATGGTGCTGTGAGCGAGCGATTGGCACCAACGTCCAACGCAGGAGAGGGGAACACGGCTTCTCGATCACTATGTCGCCTTTCCCTCCTGCGTGCAAACACCCAATTCAGCATCTCGAATTATCACTTTCCCATCTTCCGACGCTCTCTACGAGCTGAACCTCGACTTAACGTTGGTTCTGCCACCATGCAAGCGAATGCATCCACCCTTCCAGGTCACCGGTCACCCCTGATGTACAACCAATATTCTCGGTTATCCGACCGTCTTGGGCGCGCCCATCCGACTTCTCCATCCAGAGTGGGATTCTGAGAACTTCGTCCTAATGCGCGGCGGTGAGCACGGTATCCCTCCATTCTGTTTTGCGGCATGAGCGTGGGTTTAACGAGGACCATTAGGCTTCACATTCAGCGGGTCAGGACAGCTGCCAGTGCCATTGATATGCATCCCATGACCCAACGGAAGCCAACGCTACAAGAACTTATCCCCAAGAACGCATCCCCAGTACTCATCGTGCCTTCGATCTTGCAAAACGTGTCCAACCCACGTGCTAAGCCCACGCCTCTCGGTTTTCCCTTAACCGCCAGGTCCCTCCTTCGTTTCTCCTCGCGTGAGTCCTTGTCTCGGCCAACTCACAAACATGAGTCACTCGTGCCAGAATCCGTGAGTCCTGGTGCTCCCAGCCGCAGACGAATCACCAACACCCTCTTTCACAGATCTAACAACTGCATCGCGAACACACGCCAGGCTGTCATTGACATAGATAGTGGCATGTAGGGAGCAGTTTTCACTTTGATGGTGATTTGGCACTGAATCCCTTCGCAGTACGATAATAGATATCTCACCGCCGTCCATCACCCCACCCCGTGCCACCACCGCTGCCACTCTGTGTGTTGCTTTGTCAATTCCCTCTCACCTAACTCCAACTGATAGATTTCTTTCACAGTCCTACCCAAGGGTTCGGGTGCAACCAGAGCCTTCCAAATCAACACTGCATACGCCACCCCCCCCTCGCCGTTGCCCAACCGTAAGCAGAGTGTCCTCGCGCTCTGTTCCTTTCTAAATTTTTTTAGCTTGCCAACGGACCAAGCTTCTGACCAGGTTTCTACCATCATAACTCAACTTCAGGCAACTGCTGTCCAACTTCAATCGGAGAATCAACAAATCAAGACCGAGATCCATAAAATTATTCGCGAGATTGTGGACACCCCTATCCTCAGCAAGGAGCCCCCTAGTTCAGAGTGGTGTTCGATCTTGTCCTCCGGTGTGGAGACCCAAATCCTCCAATCGAACTATGATGAACTATGGAATAGCCACCTGGATTCCTCTTGTGAGATCACCGCAGATCTCTACACGAAGATGATCCAGAGACGTGCGACATTGCGGAGGCGCTACGAACAAACACTCGAGAGTCACATGATGTTACAGGACATTCTCCGACGCCTCACCCAGCAACCTACCCACCCCTTCGTACGTACTTCTAGGCGATTTGCGTTACGGTTGATCTAACAACAATCGTAGCCTGACGCTCCCCTTCTCATCTATCTCAAGGTACTCTTGCCACCTGCCTGTCTTTGGTCCGGTGCTCATTTTTCTGCAGGACAACGAAATGCCAATCGTCGGGTCACAAATTGTATGTATCGTCCATTATCCCAGTTGACCTTCAACTCCACTTCCCGAGTAGGTTTTGGATGCCTTCCTTACGGGTGGGGGGTTCTCGCAAGCAACTTCTCCGGCCGTACACGGGATCCATTTTGCCAGACATCCAAATCAGAGGTGTCTGGAACAGCAGGCTCCTTCAACTGGCGGCGTCAAGCGTTTGAATGGTTATCTTGGCCCCTCAACTTTACCGGTTTCCCGTTCGTCAAAGCGGAGGAAGGTGGGAGTTGCCTGACGTTCAGTCAGAGACCGTCTCGCCCCGCCTATGTTGTTCTGGTGTGGACCGTGTATATACTCCGGTGTATCTCCTGTTCGTGGATGTAAATTTTGTTGCTCTTGTGATATCTTTGTCCCCCTTCTTGAGTTATAGATCATCTACTGTTTGCTTGCGGACGTAGTGGCTAGCCACGTGTAACCCGATAACACTTCATCGATCATCCTTTACACCCATGTCGACGCGTCGGTATAAGCACGAGATAACCGTCACTGGACTAAACGAGTCGATTTCAGCTTTGGAATTCTCTCCAGATGGGAAATTTCTCGCCAGCGGATGTGAGGATGGTTCCGTGGTTGTATTTTCAACGCTCGACTGGAAGTCTCTCTACACGTTCGCCGATGTTTCTCCCTCAACGTCCTTGACTTGGCACCCTCGGGTCGAGGGTCTTCTCTTTTGCGGCTTCAAAAGTGGTGACGTCCACACTCTCCAGACCAACGGCCCCCAGGTAAAACCAAAGGGATCACCTCCTGACCCGGTTCGATAACGAAACCTTCCACAGGCCAGTATCAGGACCTGGACGGACGCAAGCCATGGACCCGTCCACTGTCTATCCCACGATCCTAAACAAAACGTTCTCGCCGTAGGATCCGGGAAGGACGTCATTCTGACCGATTCTAATCCCCGGGACGAGTACACTACATCGTGGTCCAACACCTATCATCTACCTCCTCCCCCTGGGTTCCCTCAGCTTCGTGCCACCAAACTCCCCGATCCTACAGCTCAGTCGATTCATTTTATGCAAGGGCAAGACTCGCTTATTATTTCATATCTCCATCACGGGGTCACGTTAGGTTTCATCGGATGTTTCCTGTCGCCGTCGAGTGACCGTTTTCATAGATGCTGGGATAGGAATTCTCTATCTCTTGTCTGGCAAATCACACTGCGATCGTGTCAAATGTTTGTTCTAATCTTCCTTCTCTATCTCAAATCCTCATCCTTCCCAAGTGGCCGGTCCTGTTTATCAGCAGATCAGGGGACGATTGCGATCACTAATCTGTTTGATGGAGTCGATTGGTACAGCCTTGCAAACCAGGGTTTGGTTGACTCCCTCAGGACAACAATCGTGGACAATGTTATAACACCGATTATCTCTGACGAGGCGGGTTCGTTGATCATCGGTGGAAGCTGTGGGGTTGTCCAAGTTTTACAACCCTTCCCTGCTATGGTTGTTCAAACGTTAGAACTGGAATGTAAGCGATATAATCGGTCATTGTGATAACCTCACCTGAAACTCCTGGCAGATGGGAAGATTGTTCAGGCGCTTGTAAATGTGGCCTTGACTTTACACCCTCCTCATTATGCTCAGATACCCGCGTAGGCCTATACTTCTAAATCTAACGGAAGGTGTCTCTTGGCAACAGGGACATCAGAACTTGGCCCACGGACGGGAATCACAATATGGAGATCTGAGCATGGTCGCGACCGAGTCGTTATCTCTGGACCCAAGGCTTGTAGCACATCACCCATGGGGGCTCATATCTCACAGTAACTACAGGAGGTCGCGGTAGCGTTATGGACTTCGCTGGGGAAAACGTTCGTTGTTTTATTGGCATTTTTCGGGTGTGTTGGTCTCCTGTAACCTGCGATTTACACTTAAACTGTCCTAGTTTGGTTTGGCTCCTGACGATCACCATGTACTATGGGTCCAACGCGGAGTAGCGTACTGTATATGTATTTTCCTGTTCGTGTACTTTGTCACTTTATCATCGTCACTTGGGGCGATCGTGAGAACCGATTTCGCAGGACGGGGCTTGGCACAATCCCGAACGACAAACCCTGTTGTCCCTCCACACTGTCCCATCTCTACCAGATTTCCTCACGAGGCGCAACGACATCGGCACCGGTTCTATATAGCTAATATCAGTGGCACCCAATTCCACGCGATGAGCTTCCGACTTCCTGAAAGAGAGTTACTGACTAACGCTTTGAAGGAACAATGACCAGCCACGATGCGCGAGTGGCTCAGCATTCCTTTCTCTGCTGTCTACTCTCAACCAACGATGGCCTGTTACGAACTAAACTTTACTGTTTCCGCTCCTGGGAGGTCCACCACATTCATCGAGTTCTCCCCAAACGGCAGATTTCTCGCAGTTGGAGATCAAGGTTCTTTTGTATACATCCTTGACAGGCTCGCTGGATTTCATCCGACCATCTCTACCGCTACTCCCGACAAACCTACGGCCCTCGTTTGGGAGACCCCCAAGGTGTTCTATGTTGGATTGAGCGACGGATGCTTCATCCACTACCAAGTAGACCTTGGAGGCCGCAAACTAGTGAAAGGTGCCACCAACAGCGTCTTTCGCGGGGTATTCCCGATAACCGCAATGGCCCTCGACGTAGAGTCCAAAACGTTGGTGTTGTCCGTAGGGCCGGAAGTCTTTGCGTTTCGAAGGATTCGCACAACAAGTATGTGCGCCTGCCTACTGGTGAGATGACAGCGAACTCACATGACTTTAGGTGAATTCCAATTTGTCGCCAACATCTCAAGCCGCTTCAATTTTTGGAGTGACCCCGGAAGCCCAGCCCCCCCATTCCCAAGATCTATTTGTTTTACGCCTAACAACACACTTGTAATAACATTTTGCCGCCAGTATATAGCGTGAGGCGCACGATCTTACACCCAGGGTCCAACTCTCACTCTTTTTTCACCAGATCAATAGTACTTGGCTTCAATGGGAAGCCGGGTTTGTATTCCATGTTCCAGACAGCAAAAATGTGAGCGCACCATTCCGATCACTGACTACCTGTTGATCCAGCCCACTATACAGCGACTATACTGGTCTACCCTTACTGAGGGCCATTACTTCTGCAAGCGAAGACGAGATTCATCAACTTACACGTTCTTGGATCTATGGTAGTGGATCTCAAGCGGACGGCGGTACCTTTCCTTTCATTTTCATCAATGGAGGTGCCGC
>Ga0307513_10012565_pt1 | contig 10441 bp, 8 predicted proteins | sample 15_EM_MG_FD_202174 | JGI IMG/M metagenome (GOLD analysis project Ga0307513, IMG submission 202174) | Populus trichocarpa ectomycorrhiza microbial communities from riparian zone in the Pacific Northwest, United States - 15_EM | ecosystem: Host-associated > Plants > Roots > Unclassified | place...
ATGTCGATTGTGTGTAATTGAGACGGTAGAGAAATATGGAGCATTAATGTGGGAGTTGGGAGGTTCCTGTTTACGGAGCTGGACAAAAGAGGGGTTATCTAGTTTGTTCTGTGGCAACAACCACCCAATCATTTTCACGGCACGGAAATCCGAACACATTGGAGGCTATGTAAATTACCATGACCTGACTCCGCCTGAGAGATTAGACTACTGCAAATGTTGTGCTACCGCATAAACTGGGGAGATCCTAGTTTTGTCTCGAAATCACAATAAAAAGAAATAGGCTAACTCTTTGTAGCCAGGACTAATATTTTCAGGGCTTTTATTTTGATGCCATCGTAAGTTTCACCTCAGCCGCTTCTTATTTCAACGTTCCGGCTGCCCGGTGCTCACCAGTTTACGCGCAATGCTGTGCAATGCTGTGCAGGCACACTCGTAAGGCACACAGGGTACTCGAGTACCAGGGGGTAGCGGTAAGTCTGGCGAATTCTTGGCGGCAACTGACATAGAAATTCTGTGGGCCACGTTCGCCAGACCTTCCCCCACCCCCTCGTACTTGTACTCGGGTGTAAGGGTATTTCGGGCGCGGTAACACAAGCCAGTTCTCCGTTTGGAAAGCGCCCGACTTCTTGCCGACACCAAAAAATCCTCACCAGATATCACTCAAACTTCCTAATCCGGTTTAGTTGCCATACAAATGTAATGGTGGTGCGCCCGACTTTTGTCAACCCCCGAGTACAGCATGATCTATCATCCTACTGCAGCTCGACGGAAGTGTTTGTGATATGGCCTGTGGACAAAACTAACCTCGGCCAACCATCGACCGCAATGCAGTCCTCCTCATTACCGGCACTTCCAAACCTGCCCGAAGAAATCTCTCTAGATCAATTTCTACTGCATTTTACTATGTTTTACTATGTACTTGTACTTGTACGGTATTGCACCTTAGCAAAAGTAACCGAACATTTGGCGCTCCCCGTTCCACCACAACCCCTGCCCCTCACTCCCGATCCATTCCACCATACCTGTACCACTTGTAGCATGCAGTGTTTAGTTTAGCCTTTTCTTTTTCGGTCCTCGTGATAGTGGGATTTGTGGGGGAGCTCTTGCCACCGCCAAAGTTTTTCCTGTCACTTCTTCGTGAGCGGTTAATTTTGCCCATGGACAATACTTGGTGATTCATAAAGTATTCGGATGCTCCGGCGCCAAGACCCAGATATTTGGTATATCTCAGCGCCAAGGCAACCGAATACTTTATCAACCGCCAAGTACCAAACCCTCGTCCCACCCATACCTGAGGCTCATAGTCAAAGAGTGCGAATAAGAATAAAACAAGGAACTGGAGGTAAACAAAATCCCCCACTGCAATACGCAAAGCTCTAGTCGGAAGCGAAACATCTCAATGGTGAGATTCCCGAAATTGCTCATGCCTTGTGCCTCCATATTGCCACGAATCAGGTTTCCCTCTGTATATTTGGTAGTCATGCTGCCTTGGTTCAGGAGGTAGGGTTTACCGTACACTACTGTTCACTTAATTCCCATACCGATACCCCAATGTGTAAGAGTACAAGTATCTGTGGCAGAGTTATGGCTGGTGAAAAATATATAGTGCGTGGACAAAATTAACCGCGGAAGGACGGTTGATAGCAACCCAACGCTCCACATCACGCTGCACTTTCAACACCATCTAAAGAAATTTCGATATATCAAATATTAGTTTTGTATGTATTCTACTATGAATTTATATTTTTGTTTTTTAATTTTTTTGGTTTTTATGATATTGGAGTTGGTGGGGGAGCGCTGTTGTCATGGCCCGAGTTTTTCATATTTGCTGATCCGCGGTTAATTCTGTCAACGAACCATACCATACCTTTCAATGTTCGGTTGCATGGCGCACTTCCACCAGCAACAGGACTGCCATAGATACAGTTCATGTTTGGGCATGAGAATTAAGTTCCCAGTACCGTACTGTAGGAGCGCAAACTTCCTCAAGCTATTCGCAATAAAAAAGTGAATATTATACTAGTTGTGCTCTCTCCAGGCCGACGGCCGATACCGTATTATCCGGGAAAATTCGGATTGACGCACGTGAGTGTTGAAAATGGGGCTGCTCGCCATACTCTCACGATACTTCCTTTGTTCAGATAGCTTCCGGGAGCGCGCTGTTGTGTGGCTTCGGGTATGCGCTGAGGATCCGGGCATATGGCTCCGGCATTGGGCATAGGCAGTGTTCCCAACCGTCCCGTCCGGACTGCAGGGCCCTGGCGTCCAATAGTCCCGTCCGTCCCGGGCGGGGTTGGTATAGACAGCCGGGCAAGGCGTCCGTCCTCGATATCAACTGCAGGACTGTAGGTTGACGGCCGGGCCCTGCAGTCTTTCTGGAAATGGTAAGTTCCGGTAGGGCCTGGCCGTCTTTGGAATTGACGGGCGTCATCTACAGGGCCCGGCCGTCCTGAGTCAGGACGGGCGTCGCCTGTAGGTACCCGCCGTCACCTGCCGTCCTGAGTAAGGACGGCAGTCACCTACAGGTATTTCATAAAAATACCGTGAAAATACCCTCGATTCGCTATCTCCGTCAGCTTATAATAGGTTTAGTTTGACAGGTTAATAGAATTGCGTGTGTCGGTTAATGATATTTAATAACGTCCTGATGGCTGATCTTATCCCGCATAGGAAAGCTCTAACCCTTTTGAAGACTTCCAGGCAGTAGACTCGGAGATAGCAAACGACAGGAGTTTTTACGGTATTCATAATGTGTGATTGCTCTATCCGCTTAGCTGTTGCTTCATACATTTGATAAGAGGAGAAAATATGCCTGGGGATTTGGAGGACAGAGCGGTAATATTAGGCGGGGAACTAGGGCAGATTCCGGGTGCCCAGAACTGGGATCGGATATGAGTGCACAGCTTGGTTGATTGATGAGAAAGTTTGATACCTGATACCCAACTTGAAATATGATGATAGCGTTGTAATAAAGATGTTTCGTTTCTTCAAGTACAGACTCCCAACTCGGAAATTTAAAAATAGCAGTTCAACTGAGACACCTGTAGGGCCCGGCCGTCCGTCCCGGGCATGGGTTAGGACGGACTACAATTTGGCGTCCGTCTCGTCCAAGGGCCGCAAATTTGGCGTCCGTCCCGTCCTAGGCAAAAGACGGACGGACTGGACGCTTGGGAACACTGGGCCGCATAGGTGGGTCTTCGGACACTCGGTTCGGCTTCGGGGATACGGTTCGGCTTTGGGCATTTGTTTTGTACATTCGGGGAAGCATTGCGAATGCAGGGATGCGCGATAGTTTTGGGATCTTGCAGCTTTCGGGAAAGCTGGGAGAAAAGCCGGGAGAAAAGCGAAAGCACTGTAAGGCCAGTGTGAGAGAGCTAGAAGCCAGGAGGTGGAAAATTGTTTGTTTTCCTTTTAGTTAGCCGGGAGTGCTCACGGGGGAAGGAGATACTCACATGGAGTGGTGTGGTACCTCAAGGATGGATAGGATGTCTTTGTGGATACATACTCCTGTGATCGCCCTTAGTTAGTTAGTTGGCTTCGAGTATCGAGAGGTGCCATTGAGCGAGGGACTGTGGTTGTTGTTGTTAGTGAAGAGATTTTTCCCCACCCCAGAAGTGTGCGATCGTTTAGGTTGTGAACTGCTTGGCGTTTTCGTTTCGCTTCACCAATCGTCACTCGCCGTGAACCGTTTCGCTGTTGAATTCTCAAAGTGTGGGTCTTCCCGTACCCGTCCAACCACCGCCCACTTGAGTACTTGTGTACCGGTACATTTAAACTGTGGTAAATTGTGGCGAGCTGTCGTTCCTCGTGCCACGCTGTTGGCTCAGTTGCCTTAGTTTTAACTTTAATTCACTTGAGCTCCAATCCGACTCTTGCCGGATTATTTGGTACTGTACTCGCGCTGCTGCAGATGCCATAGCATGGGGTCATCTGCTCTGACGCCAGTCCATGTCGCAACTGGGAAGCCGGCTTCTCTCAAACAATACGGAATCCCGACGGCCTGCTCCTCTGCGCTATTAAGGTAATGTGGTGTCCAGGCAGATCTAAGCAAGGAGAACCTAGCAGGACTCGACCTTCACAATCCCTCGATTTCCTTGACTCGCTTATTCTCAATATTTTTAACAAAGTATCATTTCCCTTCTCTATTAGTTTTTTTGCTTCGAATGAATGACAAAAATTGTCGCAAACGGCACTATACGGGCGAATACTTTGTGACGATCCTACCCCTAGAAAATCCCGCGTATCCGACCGCACTTTCTTCAGGCCACTTTCTTGCAAAAATATTAACCCCGATCACGCGGTATTGCGTAATACAGCTCCAGATGGTGTGCGACAACTATGCGCCCAGTAGTGGGCTGTTGTTTTCACATTCTAGGCCGCTAAGCATAGGGGGGTCGGTACAATGGCGGGGTATAGGCGCTAGGGATCACGGAGGATCGTGATAAGATGGTTCTAGATTTCTTGGGAATGCCCGGGATCGGGATTTGTCAGTTTAGTGTATTTCTTTAGGGTTCGTTGGGTTTCGGGAGTTTTTCGGGGTTGCTAGAAGGGGAGAAATATCTCTTGGCCTGTTCTTAGCTTGAAGGGGGGGGTAGTGGCAAACCAGTCAGCCATTCTTCCACATTCTGCTGCTCTTAGAGCCCGTTACGGTTGCACATTTGATCTTTCACTCTTTGTGCATTCTTTAGGCCCGAAACTTTACTTCACCCTAATCATTCAATTATTATTTGTAATCTGATACTCTGTAATCTAGTATCACTATGAGTGAATAGACCGACTTGTAGGATTAGACCCTACCATCAAGTCTTGAACGACAAGAGGAGAGGAGAGCCTAGTATGCCTACCATATGGCCTGCTTAGATTGGACAAACCGTTGAATTTCATTTCCTGACTTAGGGGGTCGAAACCTAAACCATGGAGAGTCTCAACTTTGGACCAACCAAGGTCGCCAGTTCAAGATGCAGACCGTCATTAAATCTCAACTGTTTCCGTATAAGGAAGTCTTGCGGGGGCAAGGAGGGAAGACTCTAGCAGTGTAGTTTTCGGAAACCCTTTTCTTATGGCTAAGTACCGTGCGAGTTTGATCTTGAAAGGTAGAATTGAAATTTCTACTTTAGTCGAGGAAGAAAATCTGGCCCTGGAGCGAGCCCACTAAATACAACAGAGCCTAGAGTCCAATTCGGGGTGTGGTAAACACGGGCTACAGGTTGATTGATTACATAAGATGTGGCAAGGGGTTTCCCTCAAGGCTGAATCATCTAATAGAGTAGGGAGCAGGATCGCACTATACTCCATTTTAACGGTGATTCCACGTTGGGTATATTGTCCAAGGTTTTACGGTCATTGTAGGATCCCTATCTTGTGCTGGGATTAAACTTAATAGTTAACTCTACAAAGATTCCCATTTCGCGGCTACATAATCTGCCTTCATTGACAAAGTTCCTGAGGGAATAAGGGAAACATCAGTGTTCCCAACCGTGCAGTCCGGCCGTCTTGAGTCCGGACGAAGACGGCCGACTTTTTGTCGTCCCGTCCCGTCCTCCAGGGAAATTGCCCGACTCTTTCGAGTAGAGGACGTCGTGCCCCACCGTCCACCACCGTCCCCACCTATAATGGTTTCCTGTAATGTCTTAGTATCACATGAGAGTAAATCATGTAGTTTAAAATAGAATAGGGATAAAAATTTCATCAATGATCTGGGGTGCATAACCTGATTCCCATTCATTTCAGACTAGGGCATATGAAAATATAGCCGTGTTATCATCAGTCTTTTATCTTCAATAACCCATATCTGCACTCTTCCATACATGGCCCTCCGTGTTGCCTACAATTGTTAAAATAGAGAAAGAAACATTCGCTATAATAACTAAACAAAGGAAATACATAAGTAGAACAAAGAGTCTCCATTCGCTTGAGGAGTAAAAGAGATCCTGCTCATAGAATTCCAGGCCCCGCTAAAGTCCACCTTCCTTCCCGGCAAGCAAACAATGAAAGTTCTAAATAATAGATGATTAACGAAGGCCAACAGTGTATAACTCAAGCGCTTTCAGAGTATTCTGCATGCGATTGACATCAGAATTAAGTCCTCAATAGACAAAACCATCATCTGTCCAAGACTTGAGACACTCTGAAGCCTCAATAACATCATCCCCTAGGCGGTTTCTGCGATCAGAAAGGACTAACTTGGTACTATGTAGTAGTTGTCTGACTTAGTAAAAAGTATTAGTTAGTAGTAAGATTACGATACGTACCTGCTAAAGAGCCGTTCTGGATCAGCAGACATTGCTAGTATACTGAATATATCAATCGCCATTTTTCATACCTCTTTTTGTCTCATATCATCAGCGTGGTCAATCCAATACTTTAGGGGACCGAGCGGGAGCTCATCTTCCACATCACACGTTAAGTATCGATCCAAATCGTCACAATTATCTGACATTAGTCGCTGGCGCTTTCTCCTATGCCAATCTGGAATATGATTTGCTAAATCCTCCGGTGATTCACCAGGAGCAATTGAGCTAAAACTCAGACTCGTTGTGGCTGCTGCTGCTGGTGAAGGAGAAGCACGAAGGCGGTAGGCAACTCGCAGTCTCTGCTCTGGCGGTGAGATTGGCGCTGGCTTGTATTGTGATTCCCAAAGCTTGCTGACCTCGGCTTTCCCATTTTCAATCCAATCACGCCGTCATTCCCATTCGGTTTCAAAATACTTGAATTTCATCTCCGGATTTAATGCTATCGCAGCAAAATGTGCTGGTACGAGATCGGTGAGGGTATAGTATCTAACAATTGCACTGTCAGTTAACTACTAACTAACATCACAATTATACATTAGTAATTAACCATGACCTCCGGTGCAAAATAAGTTCTTGGTTACTCGTCCAAGGCTAAATCAAAACAACCCAAAAGCCGAATAACTGATACCGTAAGTGCTTGAATGATTGGACTTCATGCTAGGGGTGGGGGATACCACTTGTGTTAGTATAATCTTATATAGAGTGCTTTTGTCTGTATTTTGTGAAAGCTAAAGTCATTGGCCGTCCGTATACATTCTCTTCCATTGTGCAATTTCAGAAATTTTGAAGGTCCTACAGTGAAGTTCAATCATTCTAGTCCTTTATGGTATTGAATTCTACACAGCAAATGCGGTCAATATTAACTACAGTATTGAAAGAGATAAGAGAAGGAAGGTCGAAGTTAGCAGGAGTAGGGCAGAGGAGTTTAGGATTACCGGTGTTGCAAATAGTGTAAGTCCCGGTCCTACAGCATAACTAGAGTTCGTTACAGGGCGGACGGGGCCCCGGAAAATGCGGGCCCCCGGCCCTTTTACCCGCCCTGCCCGGCTCAACGGCCTGGGGCGGGGTGTCTTTTTCGGCATTCCCTGCCCCTGTACCCGCTCAGGCCCCCGCCCCACCCATACCCCGGACGGGTCTCCGCTAAAAATGGGTGGTAACAAACGGGGCCCCGTCCAGGGAATGAGTGCGGGTGGGCCCCGGGCGGGGGCGGGGCGGGTATTACCCTAGAAATACCCCCCCGGCCCCGTGTCAGGGCGGGGCCTGGTGAGTGAAAACCCGCCCCGCCCCGTCCCGTAACGAACACTAAGCATAACCTAGCAAGAACTGTCGAACACTCGCTACACTCGGATAGCTCTTTCAAGGCTCTGATGCAACGCCATTGTAAGTTGAACCTCAGCACCTTCTTACCTCAACACGAATCGTCCAGGACAGTTCTTGCCAGCTACTGCGGTATGGTAAGAATACATGGGGGTTGGTATCCGAGTTTATTCCTACCCTGAATGGTAAAGCTCTTTGCAACCTATTCTGCAACGGAGTACTATGCAAATAGGAAAGTTAGAGGGGAATAACTTACTTGTTCAGAACTAGCCAGGCAGCATTTATTGAGGTCTGAATATGTTGAGTATTATGCCTTCGTGAGATTGATTCGTATAATTCTTTGGATTCTTCCAATTGCCCAAGCAGCTTATCCATGGCTGGGAAGATATTGTGTTGCTGCCCAAAGTGGTCTTTTTTCTGTAACTTGAGTTGCCAATGATGGAAGGGTTCGAGAATATCCATAATGTCTCGTATGTTATCCCAGTCTGAGATGGTTAATTCATCATGCTGAAGGGAAGATGGACGCCCATCATACTCGCCATCCTTATTTCTTCGGATAGCTGAGGCAACAAAATCCTCAAGGGGTTCACGCAAATCGAAAGCTCAAGTTAATGAGTTATAATCCCCCCCCCCACCGAGTCGTATTACCCTGAATCAAAGCCAATGCTTTCGTGTTTGGCCCTAATACCTGTTGTACCTTCTCTTCAAAGCGGTCTCTTCTTTGTGGCGATCGTGATATCCAGCTAATTGTATTGTGTAACTTACCCAGGGGTCCCTTCCGGCGCCAGGCCTCCAGTTCTTCACTCTCATGAAGTAGTTCACGATGTGAGTTGATTTCGATCTGGAAAGCATCTGCGTCTGTTTCCCAAAGAAATGCCTTTACGGTTAAATTTATGATATGCCCGAAGCAGCGTAAGCGGCGCTGTATCGGATTAAATTCCATTCCCAACTCATGAAGGTATTTGGCGATATGCTGAAGTGCTGTATTGTTATTACTCCCCTTGTCCAATGTGAAATAACCGATTTTCTCTGTGATTTGATAGGTTTTAATAATGGCCCAAAAGTGCTTTGCTTGATTCTCGCCCGGATGTCTGCCCCGGAAGGGCCTCATCCCCAATACAGTACCATTGAGTTTCAGAGTCTGATCCATCCACTGTGCCACCACACCAATAAATGCGCAATGATTGGGCGAGCTCCACATATCAAAGGTAAAATGAATTTGACTGCGGCTTCGGCTTAGCTTTCAAATAAGCTCCGATTGGCTACTATGAAATTGCTCTAAAATCCACACCTTTATTGTTGTCCCAGAGCTTGGAAGAGCACGTGGCATTTCTGTATAGGTTGCATTCTGGATTTTGGTTAAATTAGCCAACATTAATTCTCGCTAATAGGTATCTTGATCTAGTTAGTCATGTTTCTAATTGTAGAACTTACACAAGCCACTAAATAACGGAGCAGAACTCGAAAGGAACTTTGCTCGACTTGACTAAAGCTAATATGATTGAGAATCATCCAGCGAAGTAGCAGGTCGTGAAATAAATCTGCATTAAATACGATTTGCGGTCTGGTTTTCCTAAAAGCACTTTCGATAAGTACCTGGCCCTGTTCCATTGGGATGGCACCTTCACGATTGACCTTGTGCACTTCCTGCAAATGGTCAATCATATTGTAGAGGAATCACCAAACGTAACAGCTGCCCCCCTATTTGGACCTGTATCATGAACAAAATATTAGTCTAAAAGCGAGTGAGATTAGGAGCCAATACTGGTACAAAATGAGAGTCAACAACTTACAGCGTGCACAGCGCCATCGGGTCTTTCCGTCACTGGCTACATACTCCCACCCATGTTCAGGGAAGTATACCCAGCTTGTGCGCACTATTTTCTTTCTTTCGAATATTCGCCGATCTGCCCAATTGCTAGTTACTCCCTCACCCGAGTTACAACCACCTGCATGAGTTGGCGTTAGGAGGCCACTTGGCGCACTACTCAAAATACTATTAGTGGGACTGCTCTTATGGCCAAGGAGCTCCTCAGAGTGTTGGATTGGACCGAGGTTGGATCTATTGAGCATGCCCGGAACTGTGGTAACATCAAAATCCCAAATTGTTTCTTGAGATTCTGACACTTCAAGCGGAATAGACATAATTGATAGTAAGCTTCAAGAATCGTGAGTTGCGATAGAGTAAATCGAAGGAAGGGCAATTTGTATGCTGTGCTTGTTCGTGAGAGTTGCTTTGCTAGTATCATAAAGTGACTAATCAAAAGTCTTGGTGATGGGCCCCTTTCACACCAAAAATCGCCCTTGCAAATGTTAAAATATTCACGAAGGTTCCATATCTGCGACAATGTTACAACACCGGAAGTTAGGATAAGGAGAGTTTTTGTTTGATGGGTGTTGGGACGTATGGAAGTTGAAGCAACGGCGTGTATGGGCAAACGGTTAGGTGCATCGGAGATGTTTCGGGAAGATTCACGAATGAGACTAGGGGTACTAAAGGTTTGGGGCTAGTGTTAGCTAGAAGATGGAACAAACGACTGTCACACTTTGATAATAGCAAAACAGGAGAACGTATCAGGAAAGTTAGGAAAGGAGCGTTCAGGAAAGGTTTGTAAGTAGTTGAAACGAGCGAAGCGATTGACGGATGAAATCTGTAGGAAAGTTGAGGGTGTGGTTTGGAAAGCAAGAGACGGTGATGGAAGAACGGAATTGGGTGATGGCGAAGAAGTGTGTTTCTAGGGAGAGAGTTTTGTGTATATATAGGACGCTGCTGGCAGCACAGAAAGAATAAGGACCGCAAGACTCTCTACCAAACATAGCCTATTTTG
>Ga0307513_10012566_pt1 | contig 10441 bp, 8 predicted proteins | sample 15_EM_MG_FD_202174 | JGI IMG/M metagenome (GOLD analysis project Ga0307513, IMG submission 202174) | Populus trichocarpa ectomycorrhiza microbial communities from riparian zone in the Pacific Northwest, United States - 15_EM | ecosystem: Host-associated > Plants > Roots > Unclassified | place...
CAAGTGGAGCCCCGCGGAAGTGTTGCCCACGATGATTCTTCGCGAGAGGCCCAAGTCCACGCGCATCGACAATCTGCTGAATGAGATCCTCAAGCCCTACGATATGCGCGCGGACCACAACATGCGGGACGGGGGTTACCTCGTGAAATCGCTGAAGAAGAAAAAGAAGTAGCCGCACCGAGCGCCGCTTCCATCCAGGCCCGCCTGCGGGCTTAAGTCAAACGATCCTGACTTCATGCCATTAATTAAGAGTGGCGGGGATAGCATTCATTCTCGATTGCAAACAGGAATGATTCGCAATACGATGGAAACCGAACTGACCAGCCAGCCAGTCCCACGGGATAGCCAGCGCTGAGCGCGAAACAACTTTCGTTCGGGAGCTAACCGTGTCGACCATTGATTCCGCCCTCGGATGCGAGGGTTTCTCACGTCGCCGCATTGCAATCGCCGTGAGCCTCGCGCTCGCCGCCGCTGCCGCGCATGCGCAGGCCCAGTCGGCCGACGAACCGAAGATCCTGCCGAAGGTTTCCGTGCAGGCCGCCGAGGAAGAGCCGACGCCGAAGGTCGATCGCGTCTCTTCGCCAAAATTCACGCAGGCCCTGATCGATACCCCGCAGACGATCTCGATCGTCAGCTCGCAGGTGCTGAACCAGCAGGGTGCGACGTCGCTGTCGCAGGCGCTGCGCAACACGCCCGGTGTCACGTTCCTGTTGGGCGAGAACGGCAACACCGCCACCGGTGACTCCATCTTCATGCGCGGCTTCGACACCCAGGGCAGCATATTCATCGACGGTATCCGTGATCTGGGCAGTGTCACTCGCGACACCTTCAACACGGAACAAGTGGAAATCGCCAAGGGCCCGGCGGGCCCTGACTACGGCCGCAGCGCCGCGTCGGGTTACGTGAACCTCGCCAGCAAGGTGCCCGGCAATGAGGATTTCTCGTCCGGCAGTGCCAGTTACGGCACGAGCTCCAACGGCCGCATCACGGGCGATCTCAACCATCGCGTCGATGGCACCGGTACGGCGTTTCGCATCAACGTAATGGGTCAGGACGGCGACGTGGACGGCCGCGACTTCATCGAGCGCAAGGGCTGGGCAGTCGCGCCATCGCTGGCGTTCGGCCTCGAGACCGATACACGCGCCTATTTCTATCTACTGCACACCGAGAGCGACAACACGCCGGATGGCGGCGTGCCGACCATCGGTCTCGAGGGCTTCTACAACGACGTGCTCGCGGCGGGCGGTGTGGTTCCCGACCGTGTCGACCGCGACAACTGGTACGGCCTCAACAGCGATTTCGAGGAGATCAAGGGCACGATGTTCACGGCCCGCATCGAGCACGATTTCACCGACAACGTCTCGATCCGCAACACCTCGCGTTACGGAAAGACGCGTCAGTTCTACGTGCTCTCGGGCGTCAATGCGCTGACCGTCACCGACCCCAACCCCGAGCTGTGGACCGTCGCGCGCACGCGGCAGGCCAAATTCCAGGAAAACACGTTGCTGACCAACCAGACGAACGTCACCGGGAGTCTCACGTTGGGCGGCCTGCAGCACGACATCGCGGGCGGCTTCGAATTCATCGACGAGGAGCAGTACAACCCCACGTATGTCGGTCTGGGCCTGCCGATCACACCGGCCAACCTGTATCACCCGAATCGCAACGACGTGCAGCCCGGGTATGCCCCCGTGCGCAATGGCGTGTTCGCCCGCGGTGAAACACAGACCGCCGGTGTCTATCTGTTCGACACGGTGAGTTTCACCGATCAATGGCAGTTCACCGCGGGATTCCGCGTCGACAGTTTCGAGACAAATTTCGACGGCGCCGCGTTGTCCACGGACGTGACCCACCCCTCGCTGCCGGTAGGCACGCTGGTGCCCGTATCGCTGCAGGCCGACGACACACTGTTCTCCTACAAGACGGGCCTGGTGTTCAAGCCGCTCGAGAGCGGCAGCATCTATCTGTCCTATTCGACGTCACAGCAACCGCCGGGCGGCGCCAACTTCCAGCTGAGCGCCACGCCTAACAATGTCAACCGTTCCGACCTCGACCCTACGGAGGGTTCCAACCTCGAGCTCGGCACGAAGTGGGAGTTGCGCGGCGGCGCGCTGGCCGTGACCGCGGCCGTGTTCGACAGCACGAGCAAGAACGAGATTGCCCTCGATCCTGCCGATTCCACCCAGTTCATCCAGATTGGCGAACGCGAAGTGAAAGGCGTCGAGCTCGGCCTCGTGGGCAAACTGACCGACAACTGGGAGGTCAGCGGCGGTATCGCCAAGATGGACACGGAGGTCAAGCGCGGTCTCGCCAACCAGAACGGTCTGCAGATAGTCTGGTCGCCCGAGCTCACCTTCACGAGCTGGACCACCTATCACACGCCCTTCGGCCTTTCGATCGGCGGTGGCGTTCGATATGTCGACAGCGTGATTCGCCCGGTCAGCTCGAACATCGCGCCGCCGCCGCCGAACCAGACCAACATGCGGGGCGCACCTGACTATTGGGTCGTCGACCTGATGGCGTCGTACCAGCTCAACGACAAGGTCTCGCTGCAACTGAACGGCTACAACCTGACCGACGAGTTGTACGTTGCGTCGCTCAACAACAGCGGCATGCGTTACAACCCCGGAGCGCCGCGGTCGGCATTGTTCACGGTGAACTTCTCCTTCTGAAGTCCACTGTGCGAGCATCCAGCCCATGATGCTGCACGTGCCGAAAGTTTTGACGGTCGAGCAGGTGGCGGAATGCCGCCGCCTGCTCGATGGCGCCGACTGGTCCGATGGCAAGGCGACTGTCGGCGAGCAGGGCGCGCTGGTGAAAAAGAACCGCCAGTTGCCGGAGCTGTCGCCCGTCGGCCGGCAACTCGGCGAGCTGATCCTCACCGCGCTGTCGCGCAATCCGCTGTTCTTCGCGGCCGCGCTGCCGCTCAAAACCGTCCCGCCGCTGTTCAACCGTTATGAGGGCGGCGAGCAGTACGGCATGCACATCGACGGCGCCGTGCGTGCGGTGCCGGGCACCTCGCATTTCATCCGCACCGATCTGTCGTCGACGCTGTTCCTGACTGACCCGGCTGACTACGACGGCGGTGAACTCGTGATCGTGGACGCGTTCGGCCAGCAGTCGGTCAAACTACCGGCCGGCGACCTGATCCTGTACACGTCGGGTAGCCTGCATCGCGTGAACCCGGTGACGCGCGGCGCGCGCGTGTCATCGTTTTTCTGGACGCAGAGCATGGTGCACGACGAGCGGCATCGCGAGACGCTCTATCAGCTCGATCAGACGATTCAAAGGATCCGCGGCAAACACGGCGAGACGGACGAGACCGTCGCGCTGGCGGGGCACTATCACAATCTTTTGAGGATGTGGTCGGAGATCTGAGCGTTCCTCAGGCCGGAAACTCGCGGATGCTGAGGCCCTGCAACGGCTCGAGGATTTCCTCAACCGTGAGCAGCCCGAGGCAGGGCATCGCGCCGGCTGGCGGCGACGAGCCCGCGGCAATCTTGTTGGCCAGTGCGATCGACGGGGCGCACGGGATCGTCGGTCCGTGGTTGTCGTGCGCCAGCAGCCGCCAGGTCATGGCCTGCGGTTTGCCATCTTCGTCGAGTCCTTCGAGCCGTACGAACATGGCGCCGCTGCTGCTGAGCAAGGGCGCGACCCAGCGCCCGACGGTGTTCAATGCGCGCGCGAACGGCACCGCGCTCTCGAGCTTTCCATCGCGCACCAGCCGCGCGAGTTTTTCGACGACGCGGTGGCCGGTGTCGCTCGCGAATCCGGCATGGAAGCTCACCGTCTTCACTCCCGCGTAACGCTGCGGCAGCAGGTCGAGGTCGGGCACATCGCAACGCGACAGCAGTCGTGCGCCAACCGGCTTCGGGAATTCGTAACGGAGCGCATCCACCCAGCCGCGCACGGTTACGCGCTCGCCTTTTTCCAGGACGGTGAACGGCTGTCCGCAGTAACTGAAAACCGCCCTGACGGTTGCCAGGCCCGGCACCAGGGCGCCGGAGGTGAGGCCGATGCGGATTGCGTCGAGCTTCGAGTATTCGCCTGCATATCGATCGACCACCGCGGAGGTGATCGCCGGCACCGTACTGACGCCGCTCACCACGCTGACATTCGCGGCGCGGGCCGCCGCGTCGAGTTTGACGATGCCTTTGACGAACTCGCGGCCGTCGGCAAGATCGAGATAGTTGCAGCCCGCCTGGATGCAGGCCTGTGCGACGCTGTAGTTCTGATCCTGGAATGGCCCGGCGGTGTGGATCAGCGTCCCGACCGAAAGCTTGCGCAGCGCGTGTGCGAGTTGCGGGTCGGTTGCATCGAGCACCTTGGCGTGCGCGGCACTGCGTCCGAGCTGGTAGGCGAGGGCCGTCGCTTTGGTCATGTCGCGCCCGGCGATGAGCAGATGAACGCCGGGATTGCGGGCGAGTGCCGTGCAGATGCGGCTGCCGAAGAATCCGTATCCACCCAATACCAGAACGCGGTGCATGAATTACCCGGGAGCGTGTCGCGAGAATTCCGCAGGTTACGCGCACAAGCTGCACTTAAGGAAGATCGTGAACTCGCGCGGGACTGGTCAAGATTTGTACAGGCCGATTCACGCCAGTTACACGCCCTACATCTACGCGCTCCCGCTGCGTACAATCCGGCCCCACAGTTACTTTCGATGAAGGGCATTCGCCATGGCGCGGGGAATCAACAAAGTCATCCTGATCGGCAATCTGGGCGCAGACCCGGAAACCCGCGCCATGCCTTCCGGCATGACGGTTGCGAACATCCGCATCGCCACGAGCGAGAACTGGAAAGACAAGCAGTCGGGCGAGAACAAAGAGCGCACCGAGTGGCACAACGTGGCCATGTTCGGGCGCCTCGGTGAGATCGCCGGCGAGTACCTCAAGAAGGGCTCGAAGGTGTACATCGAAGGCTCGCTGCGTACACGCAAGTGGCAAGACAAATCCGGCAACGACCGTTACACGACGGAAATCATCGCCAACGAAATGCAGATGCTCGACAGCCGCGGTGGCGGCGGCATGGGCGGCGGCGGCGGCGGTGCCGGTGGTGACTTCGGAGGCGGTGGCGGCGGCGGTGGCCGTCGCGGTGGTGGCGGTGGTTCCGCGCCGCCAGACGATTTCGATCAGGGCGGTCCGCCGGCCGGTGGTGGTGGCAGCGACAAGGGCGGCGGCGAGTTCGACGACGACATTCCGTTCTAGAGCGCGACCGCATGCGGCTCGAACGCCGCGACCCTTAGAAACTCCAGCTGACCTGGCCGTAGACTTCGCGCGCTATTTCGCTGCGTGCGGGCGCGTCGTTGAATTCCGCATGACCGTCATCGAATGCATTGCGCACGACGAGCGACAGCTCCAGATCCGTGCGCGCGCGCCAGCCATAACGCAGATCGACCGCGGTGTACGCGGGAACCACCGGATGCGGCAATCTCGCCACGTGCCGTGCCGTCATATCGAGCTGATGGTTGGACGACAAGTCCACTGAAGCGCGCAGCATTGCCTGGTAGTCAGGGTCGTTGGAAAGGTTGGGATTGGTCACGCCGCTCGGGTCCGTGCTGCCCGCCGTGAGCTCAAGGTCCTTGTGCAAGGTGATGAGACCACTGCTCAGGCGCCAACCGCTCGCGACTTCCCACGTGCCCCAGGCCTCCAATCCATAAACGGAACCGCGGATCTTGTTCTCGAGGAAGACCGGCAGAGCCGAGCCGCTGCGCAATTTGTCCCACTCATGCCAGAACAACGTTGCCGAATAGGTCACGCTGCCGGCTGCCTGGCCCCGCAACCCCGCTTCGTAGACATGGGCGATTTCGGAAACGAAATTCGGTCCGCCCGCAATGAGGAACGGCGGCTGGGTAGGCAGGTACAAGTCGCGATCGATGCGGGAAGGTGCACGCACGGCGCGCGATGCCGCGCCCCACACCGAGACGTCAGGCGACAGCTTCCAGGCGAGGCGCACGCTCGGCAGGTGCTCGACGCCCGAGTAATCGTTGTGTTCGAGCTTGAGGCCGGCGGTGATCGTCACGCTGCCCAGCACATAATCGGCCTGGCCGAAAATGTTCCACCAGTCGAGCGCTCTTCCCGCGGGAATGAATCCCGAGGGGATGAGGCCGAGAAACATTCCCGGCTCAACGTCGTCGCGTCCGTGTCGGTAACCGCCGCCCCAGACAAAACGATGTGCGTCGCGCCGCACGCTGTGTTGCAGCTCGAAGTCGATTACATCGGCTTCCGGGCTGAACGTGTTGGTGTCATCGCGTTCGGTGTGATCCGCATACGCCTGAATCTGCAGATCGGAATTGTCCATCCGTCGCGTCCAGCGGGTGAGGAGATTCGCACCGGAGGATTCGATGCGTCCGACGGGCCCGAAGTTGGGCGCCCCGCGGTCCTGGGAGTGCGCGGAATAAACGTCACCCTGCACGGTGAGCTCGTCGCGGTCCGCCTGCCAGTCGGCGCGGAAACCGGCTTGCCCCAAGTCGAAGGCGTCGGCGACGGCCGTGTCGTCGGCCCTGCGCGTGTTGTCGAGTTGCGACCCTTTCGCGTAGACGCGGAAGTGAGCGTTTTCGCCCAGGCTGCCCCCGTAGCGCAGGCTTGCTCCCATCTCCCGATCGCCGCCGTGACCGGACACGAGCCCGCCCTGCGTTTCGCTCGCCCGGCGCGAGATGACGTTGATGACGCCGTTGACGGCGTTCGCGCCCCATAACGTCGCGCCCGGCCCGCTTATGACCTCGATTCGCTCCACGTCTTCCAGCATGACGTGCTGCTGATCCCAGAATACGCCCGAGAAGATAGGTGTGTAGATAGTGCGGCCGTCGATCAGGACCAGGAGCTTGTTGCCGACCGCATTGTTGAATCCGCGTGCGCTGACGGCGTACTGCGAGGCGTCGATGCGGGCGACCTGAAGGTTCGGCGCGAGGCGCAACGCCTCGGCAAAACTGGTGACGCCGGAGCGGCGGATGACATCGGCGGTGATTACGAATATCGACGAGGCCGCATCCGCGAGCCGCTCTGGTTGCTTGGAGACCGAGGTGACCTCGAGGTCCATCAAGGCCTCGATGCTCAACTTCTTCAGATCCAGCGTGCTGGTCGGGCTTTTCGTTTCTTGTCCGGCCTGAGATGCCGGCGCGCCGATCGAGCCCAACACCAGGCACAGCGCGCCCGGCGCGAGACGTTTGTGAAAGATGGCCATGGCCGCTCCCGTTCGGGCCGTCGCCCTCTGCGCGACTATCTATTGCATGCGCATCCGCCGATATAGGGGGTTCCCCGTAAAACCGGCCGCGCAGGTTCGGCTATCGTCTGTTCCCCGCCAGATTGCGATCGTCGATGAAGCGGATCAGCTTTTCGGCAATCGCGGCGTCGTCCGCAATCGACGGGTGCCAGTGGCAGCCGGTCATCGCGAGTCCGTCAACCGGAATGAAGGCGATCCGGTCTTCACCCTTTGCCTGCAACTGCGCGACCACCTTGCCGGCCTCGATCTGAATTTCATGATCCGCCAGGCCGGTCGCCCAGACGATGATGAACGCATTCGGATTCCGGGCGCGCAGGCCCTCGACGAACTTCGCGTACGTTGTTTCGTAGTCGACGTGCAGTTCGTCTCGCGTCGCCCATTTTTCTCCGGTCTTGAGCGGCGTCGAGAAATCGTTCGTGCCGAGCGCGATGACGATGATCTGCGGATGCCAGCCGGCGCCTTCGTAGGGCGTGGAGTGCTCGAGCAGCGCGAATGGATAGGCCACCGGCAATGGATCGCCGCCGCCGCCGCCGTAATTGCGCACGATGCCGCGACCGGAAATCGCATTGATCTGATAATCAGCTGCAAAATGTGCGGCAACGCGGGCGCCGAATGCCTGTGAGTTGTCCGTCGTCGCCCAGACTTCGTCCTCAGTGCAGTCGCGCGTTTTGGACGTGTTGCCGTAACCCACGGTATGCGAATCGCCGATGAACTCGATCTGCCGATCGCGCGGAGTGGTGGGCAATGGCTTGCCGGATTTCAATGCAAAGCCGCCGAATTCATTGGGGCCCTCCTGGCTTTCGGTGAGCGCGGCGATGCGGACCGTGTGCGCTCCGCGCGTCAATCCATCGATCAGATAGAGGCCGGGCGTGGGCTTCACCAAGGTTCCAACGGATTCTCCGTCGACGTGCGCGCGCAGGATGACGTTACCGGGACCAATCCTGAAATAGATGCTGCGACCTTTGAACTTTGCCTCGAAGTAGAGGCCGGGCCATTGGTATGCGCCAGCCCCGGTCACACGTCCCGCGGCGTGTGCCGGTATGTTCCTGATTCCGTCCGATTCGCCAGCGACGCGCGTCAGCTGCGCGCCGCAGATGCCCGCGGTCGAAAACATCGCCATCGCCAAACAAACAGCGGCGAGCCGCAAGCGGCGCAGCGTTACGTGCTTCATCGATCGTCTCCCGGCTAGGGGCCTCGATTGTACAAGCGGGCGAAATCGGGGCGCCCGGTTCGCTGCGATCCTAAACTGCGTGAATGGTCAGGTGGCCCTCGCAATTGTTCCTCTCAGGCCTGGCAATGGCGGGCGCGGCCTGGGCGCCCGCCGCAGCACCGCAAGGTCCTCCCAATGAAGGCGCGATCGACGTCCAGCACTACGACGTTTCGCTGAATCTGGACTTCGACGGCAAGACTCTCGCGGCGACCACGAAGATCGAGTTTCTCGCGCGCCGCCGCACGTCCGAGCTGTGGTTCTCCGGCACTGCAATGAGTCTGGACAAGGTGTCCATGGCGGGCCAGCCCCTGCCGTTCGACAACGACGGGGCGCGACTGACGATCCACTTGCCGCGCGCACTCGAGCGGGGTGAACGCGCCGCCCTCACGGTCGACTCGCACGGCACACCCAGGCGCGGGCTCGTGTTCGACCGCCGCCTCGCATACTCGAACTATTGGGCGTGCGACTGGATGATCTGCGCGCTGGACGACACCGGCGACAAGGCATCGATCCGCCTCGCCCTGGATTTACCGAAAGGCGCATCGAGCTTCGGACCCGGCCGGCTGGTTGCGCGGACAAAGCGGGCGGACGGTCGCGTGCGGCACGTCTGGAGCGAGCGCCGCCCGTATTCCGCCTATCTATTCGGCTTCGTGGCTGGCGAATTCGCAGTGGTGAAGCAGCGCGTTCGCAGCACCGAATTGTTGTATTTCGCTCGAGAAGCTGGGGAGGGTGAGCTGCGGCAGTCGTTCGCACCCACCGCCGACATGGTGAAATTCTTCGAGGACAAGGCCGGCGTCGGAATCCCGCAGCGCCGCTACGCGCAGATGTTGGTGCCGGGCACGGTCGCGCAGGAGGCCGTGAATTTTTCCCTGATCGGCGCTGAGCTGGTAGCCGCGAGGGCCGCCGATCCGCAGGAGGATTGGGTGATCGCGCACGAGCTGGCACATCAGTGGTGGGGGAACGCCATCACCTGTGCCGATCTGTCGCAGTTCTGGCTCAACGAGGGCATCACCGTCTTCATGGTGGCCGCGTGGAAAGAGAATCGATGGGGCCGCGACGCCTACGACCGTGAGATGCAGCTTCAGCGACAGCGAGTCGAAGCGGCGAAAGCGGCGGGTGTGGATCGCAAGCTCACCAGCCGGGAGACTTATCCATCGTTGCCACTCAGACGTGCGATCCAGTATTCCAAAGGCGCGCTGTTCATGGATCGGCTGCGTAGCGAGCTGGGCGACAAACTTTTCTGGCGTGGTTTCAAGGCGTACACGCGAGCGCACCTCGGCAAAACAGTCACCAGCCGGGACCTGCAACGGGCATTCGAGGAAACTGGCGGACGCGATCTCACCCCGCTGTTCGACGAGTGGGTCTACGAGCGCAGGGATCCGCCCCCCGCGTCCCCGTAAAGGATCGTAAGAAAAGTGTCGCGCCGGTGACTACGTGAACATGCCGCCACGCACGATCGTCACGCCGCTCGCCCTTCCCGCTGATCCGGAAACCACTCGACCGGCAGGTGATCATCTTGCATCTCGAGGGGCTGCCCGCAGAGGAGATCGCGGACATTACCGGCATTTCGCCCTGGCATAAGTACACCAAGCTCACTCGCATCAGGCATTTGCTGGCGGTGCAGAGCAGCCTGCCGAGCTTGGCGTACTCGATGCGCTCAGATTCCATCGCCGCCAGCTCGAGCGGCAGCGCGATGTCCGGCTCGGCAGCGGGCGCTGGGTGCCGCTGCTGTTCATTCCCGGACACATCATGTACCTCGTGAATTTTTTCGTCGAGTTCACGCCGATCCCGTGGAAGGCGATCATTCAGTTTGCGGTCGTGATCGTGTTCGGCAGCTGGATGGCGATCGTGATGACGGGACGCCGCGCGCGCCGCATCCAACAGGAAATCGACGCGCTCGATTCGCTCTAGACCTACAATCACGCCATGAGTGCGCGCAACCCATGGCCTATCTTCTGCGCCTGTCTACTCTTGGCGTGCGCCGGCTGCGAGCCGGCGCAGCCGCCCGTC
>Ga0307513_10012567_pt1 | contig 10440 bp, 7 predicted proteins | sample 15_EM_MG_FD_202174 | JGI IMG/M metagenome (GOLD analysis project Ga0307513, IMG submission 202174) | Populus trichocarpa ectomycorrhiza microbial communities from riparian zone in the Pacific Northwest, United States - 15_EM | ecosystem: Host-associated > Plants > Roots > Unclassified | place...
ACTTTATAGAACCAGAAATTTGTGGAAATACACTCGTCGGGCCGACTTCGGCAATCAGCGGATTTCCTTATTTAGTAATAGTGGGAGGGGGGGAGGGTAAAAAAATCCTTAACCGTAAAAAAGGGCATGATGTATGAGACTTTTTTCTTGCGTACCCCTTGCGGTAACAGATAAGAATGTGGATGCGATCATCATCGGAGATGATGAATAGCGCCTCAGGTGACTAGGGAGATCATGGATCTCGTGCTGGTCTGGGAGGCAAGTCCTTGAGCCCGACCAGAATTATAGTATTATATATTAGCTTTCCTCCATGTCACTTATCTGTGTCCGATCGAATCTCATTCTCTTGCTGTGTTATATCGATTCGATGCAATGTGATGTCCACTGGCATGTGGCATGTAACATTTTTTATCCTCGTGTCTTCCTGTGCATTTCGCAATGAAAGCGCGCGGTCAAGACGAGGAAAGCAGTGTTGAGGCAGTGTTGAGGCAGTGTTTATTTTATTTGCTATAATACTGGGATGTCAACTCGCAAATGTTAAACTCTAATCTTTGTTTCGCTTACTCTAACTTTGTCTCCAAACGTGCTCTGCCAATCATCCATCTCTCCAATATCCGCAATGGTTACTTTCGAACATACTGATGAAGTTGAAATCGCAGCCACCATCACCTACAGTCAAGGACATCCACCGCTCCAACCTCCGACCGGGAATGCCGTACAGCTGGGACTTTCCAGTCCAGTTCTAGATACGTCAGATACCACTACCGTAAAGCCAAACAGGCTGTCGACCAGGGGATCCTTGGGTACGTTCTGCCATTCCCATGCTTCGATTGAGAGCTTGACCTCGAATCGTGGTTATTTTCAGCGGATGTTCCCTCTTCCAAGAAGCAGGGGCAGAATACTTCGATTCCTGAACAACCTCTCGAAGTTCCAACGGTAATCATCGATGATAAGAACCAACTTCAAGATGCAACTACTGGCCCAAAGCATGAAGGACATCCGGAAAATACGACTCAATCCAACCTACACCAACCTACACCCCAGAACCTGGTAGTCCCATCCCTTGGAGACATTCCAAGGGTGGTTCAAGGGACAGACGACACAGTCACAACATCGGGAACGCCACTCTACGGAAATGTGTTGATTCCCGAAACCTATGCGTCAAGCCAACCAGCACCGCCAGACGTTGATATGAATACTGCTGCTCTAGAACCGGGTGTCATCTCGGACTTGCGCTGCGCTTATGAATTCATGCGCCGATTCGAAGACACGGGAAACGTGGAGGACATTACTGGAGCAATTGGACATTTGGAAAGTGCAGAGTCCTCGGTTATGTCGGTCTTTGACACTGTTGGGGGCACATCCAGCGTCCTTGGAGATTTGTATGCGCGTCGTTTTAAATGCACCACAAATGTCCAGGATATCAACCGTGCCATATCCCACCACCAGAAAGCAGTTCAATCCACTCCTTCTGGCCACGCTGACCTTCCAGAAAGGTTCAACAACCTTGGAAATTCGTACTTACATCGCTTTGAATGCACTGGGGACCTCAATGATATTGATTCTGCCTTATCCCACCACCAGAAAGCAGTTCAATCCACTCCTTCCGGCCACACTGACCTTCCAAGTTGGTTGAACAACCTTGGAAATTCGTACTTACATCACTTCAAACACACTGGAGACCTCAAGGAAATTGATTCTGCCATCTCCCACCACCAGAAAGCGGTTCAATACACTCCTTCTGACCATGCTGATCTTCCAAGGTTGTTGAACAACCTTGGAAATTCCTACTTATGTCGCTTCGAACACAGTGGGGACCGCAAGGACATTGATTCTGCCATATCCCACTACCAGAAAGCAGTTCAATCCATGCCTTCTGGCCATGCTGACCTTGCAAGTTTGTTCAACAACCTCGGAAATTCATATGCACGTCACTTTGAATGCACTGGAGACCTCAAGGATATTGATTCTGCCATATCCCACCATCAGAAAGCAGTTCAATCCACTCCTGCTGGCCATGCTGACCTTCCAAGTCGGTTCAACAATCTTGGAAATTCATACTTACTCCACTTCAAACACACTGGGGACCTCAAAGGTATTGATTCTGCGATATCCCACCACAAGAAGGCAGTTCAATCCACTCCTTCTGGCCATGCTGACCTTCCAAGTTGGTTAAACAACCTTGGAAGTTCATACTTACATCGCTTCAAATCCACTGGAGACCTCAATGATATTGATTCTGCCATATCCCACCACCAGAAAGCAGTTCAATCCACTCCTTCTGGCCATGCTGACCTTCCAAGTAGGTTAAGCAGCCTGGGAGGTTCATACTTATGTCGCTTTGAATGCACTGGGGACCTCAAGAATATTGATTCTGCGATATCCCACCACCAAAAAGCAGTTGAATCCACTCCTTCTGGCCATGCTAATCTTCCAAATAGAGTTGAGAACCTTGGAAATTCATACTTATGTCGCTTTGAATGGACTGGGGACCTCATGGATATTGATTCTGCTTTATCCCACCACCAGAAAGCAGTTCAATCCACTCCTTCTGGTCATGCTGACCTTTCAAGAAGGTTGAACAACCTTGGAAATTCATATGCATGTCACTTCGAACACACTGGGGACCTCAAGGATATTGAATCTGCCATATCCCACCACCAGAAAGCAGTTCAATCCACTCCTTCTGGCCATGCTGATCTTCCACATTTGGTCAACAGTCTTGGAAAATCATACTTACATCGCTTCAAATGCACTGGGGACCGCAAGGACATTGATTCTGCAATATCCCACCACCTGAAAGCAGTTCAGTCCACTCCTTCTGGCCACGCTAACCTTCCAAGTATGTTCAGCAACCTTGGAAATTCGTATGCATTTCGCTTCAAATGCACTGGAGACTTCAAGGATATTGATTCTGCTATATCCCACCACCAGAAAGCAGTTCAGTCCACTCCTGCTGGCCACACTGATCTTCCAGGTATGTTCAACAACCTTGGAAATTCATATGCATGTCGCTTCAAATGCACTGGAGACTTCAAGGATATTAATTCTGCCATGTCCCACCACCAGAAGGCGGTTCAATCCACTCCTTCTGGCCACACTGACCTTCCAAATAGGTTCAACAACCTTGGAAATTCATACTTACGGCGCTTCGAATGGACTGGGGACCTCAAGGATATTAATTCTGCCATATCCAACCACCAGAGAGCAGTTGAATCCACTCCTTCTGGCCATGCTGACCTTCTAAGTGGGTTCAACAACCTTGGAAATTCCTACTTACGTCGCTTTGAATGCACTGGGGACCTCAAGGATATTGATTCTGCCATATCCCACCACCAGAAAGCAGTTCAATCCACACCTTCTGGCCACACTAATCTTCCAGGTTGGTTCAATAACCTTGGAACTTCGTACTTACGTCGCTTTGAACACACTGGGGACCTCAATGATATTGATTCTGCCATATCCCACCACCAGAAAGCAGTTCAATCCACTCTTTCTGGCCACACTGACCTTTCAGGTGGGTTCAATAACCTTGGAAATTCATACTTACGTCGCTTTGAACGCACTGGGGACCTCAATGATATTGATTCTGCCATATTCCACCACCAGAAAGCAGTTCAATCCACTCCTTCTGGCCATGCTGATCTTCCACGTTGGTTCAACAACCTTGGAAATTCATACTTACGTCGCTTTGAATGCACTGGGGACCTCAATGATATTGATTCTGCCATATCCCACCACCAGAAAGCAGTTAAATCCACTTCTTCTGGCCATGCTGATATTCCACGTTGGTTCAACAACCTTGGAAATTCATACTTACGTCGCTTTGAATGCACTGGGGACCTCAATGATATTGATTCTGCCATATCCCACCACCAAAAAGCAGTTCAATCCACTCCTTCTGGCCATGCTGATCTTTCACGTTGGTTCAACAACCTTGGAAATTCGTACTTACATCGCTTTCAACACAACCATTATTACCCTGATATTCAGTACAGCATTACTTCACATTGTCAGGGTGCTGAGGCCAATGGTACCCCATCTGTTCGCCTGACCTCTGCCAAGAATGCAGCCATGCTCTCTTCAGTCCATGACCGCTCGCAATGCCTGGTCAACTTTTCTCTTTCCATCAGCTTGCTTTCAGAGGTTGCTGGATTAGAACAAACCATTCATCGCCGCCATGCTAACCTCCTTGACCATTCTGATTTTGTGGGATATGCTGTGGCCACTGCTCTCCATTTAGGTAAGCCTGACCTTGCACTTGAATGGCTTGAGCAAGGCCGCTGCTTGGTGTGGAATCAGATCAACCAACTCCGTACCCCCATTAATAATCTCCGCATGAAGAGTTCTTCCTTGGCCAATCGCTTCATAAAGGTTGCAAATGCATTAGAGTCCCATGGAACCCGTTCTATTTTGTCCATTCCTCCTTCACAAGGGACACTTGGAGAAGACATTCACCTTCAGGATGATACTTTAAATCATACCCTTCTTGCTGCTGAATATAGGCAACTTCTCAAAGAGATTCGGAGTCTTCCTGACTTTGACAACTTTCTTCAACCACCTAAAGCCACTAACATTCTATCTTCAATACCCTCTGATGGTCCAGTTATCATATTTAACATTCACACAACCCAATGTGATGCCTTGGCTCTAATAGCAGGGATTGAGGATCCCCTGCATATCCCTCTAGATAACTTCAGTCTTGCAAAAGCAGAGGAATTGCGGAAGAGCCTTCAAGTTGACTTGCTCAAACAACGAGAGACAGAAAATCAAGATCGCATGCCTCAACGTGTTCAGCCTTGCCCATCGTCTATGTCTTTTGTTCTAGAAGAACTTTGGTACAAAGTTGTCCAACCAATTCTTGAAGCACTAGGATACTCTGTAAGATGTTTCTCTTTGGCAACTTATTTGTACTGATTTTTTGCAGTCTCAGCTTAATCTTTTAGATCGCCGCCGTATATGGTGGTGCCCAACTGGCCCACTCGCATTTCTTCCACTCCATGCAGCTGGAATATATGGCCCATCATACAAGCCAGGATTATGTATCTCTGACTTTGTGGTTTCATCATATACACCAACTGTTCAGTCCCTTAACAAGAAAGCCCCCACTTCCTCAGCTGCCCCCAAATGCACCAACCTTGTACTCATTAGTCCAAACACGCCCAATCTTCCCCCAATACCTTTTACACGAAAGGAAATACACAATCTTAAAGCACTTGTTGATAACCTCCACATCCAGGCACTGCTGTTAGAAGATGACGCGGCTACCATGGACAAGGTGAAAAGAGAAATGAATGCCTGTAGTTGGGTTCACTTTGCCTGCCATGGCATCCAGGATGTGGAAGATCCTCTCAAGAGCGGCATCCATCTCCATGATGGTCGCCTCGAGCTGCTTGAAATCATGCGACAGAAGATATCAAACCCTGAGTTGGCCTTCCTTTCGGCTTGCCAGACAAGCAAAGGTGACCTCAAACTGTCTGAGGAAGTCGTCCATCTCGCTGCTGGTATGCTTGCTGCTGGTTATCGTGGGGTGGTGGGTACAATGTGGGGCATTTCAGATTTTCATGGGCCACAGTTTGCAAAGTGGTTTTATCAATATTTGCTCGAGAAGATGGGGAAAGATGGATTGGACAGCACTAGGGCGGCTTATGCCCTAGATCATGCTACAAGGAAGGTCCGAGAGAGTCTTGGAGAGAGTGAGGCTGCATTCTTGACATGGGTTCCATATGTGCACTTCGGCTACTGATATCTTTCTTTGCTTCATCGTTGTTGTTGCAAGTTCACATTCTTGCTATTCGTTTGTACAGTATTTTAGTCAAATTTGTATTTTCCTTCCTTCTGACTGGCTCAATTTGTATGTGTAAGTAACAAATGGTGCAATAGATCAATCCACTGGCACTGATGGATTTACCTATGAGAACCAGCCTCTGGAGATGGTATGGAATATTAACAAATCGACCTAGTGCTCAGAACGAGACAACACTGTCATCAGGACACCACATCTTCTTATGGTGTTTCAATCATCGATGAAGCTATCCTCTTAATAGTATTAATGACCTACAGCCTTTTGGGCTTTGTTTTCCCCTGGTGTTCCAATGCTCTTCCGTGTTTGACAGGCTCCAGGTATGCAGAACATTAATTACTCAAATAAACGCAACCAGAACTCGAGTTGAGATTCCGCCGGCTTAGTGATTTTTACATATCTGGGTTTCATGAGCATTGTATCACTAGTATTGTATTTATCTCGCCATGTCAGATGTCATTTTTCAGATGCAGCAACGCTTTATGGCACTGCATTGAACGGTGTTGAATGCCATCTTACTTGACATGACCATGTCAATGGCGATCATTGCAGTGTTTGATAAAAAAGGATGACATGATGGGGATAGGATTGCTCGTAATGCATGTGTTAATTAATATGCAGGTCTGTAACAGCTCCGATATTTATATAGCATCATGTATTAATATCACAGGGTATCTTGCGAAAGGCCACCTTTACCTCTCATGAGAAAACGAGCCGGCGTTAGATTCCAAGTTACATGGGGAGATCAGAGTGCACCAAATCCCAATGGTTGGGGCATTGCATCACTACAAACCTGTGAGGCCTCCCAGTTTTCACGAGTCAAATGCGATCTCGTGGAGACTCATGCAGCCTCAGGAGCCCTCGTAAGTCAGCATAATATTGATACAATTTTTCTTGTTCGCATGAGCTTACACAAACCTTCTAACCAACTTGTACTTGAGTAGGGTATCCATGTTCATTTTATTTGATAAGGGTATTGGGTGGTGAGTTCTATGTGCGACTTACACCATTCTCATAAGATTATTATGCTCAACATATCTGTCTTGCACGAATGCATAGATATCAATATGACTTACACATATGATGGTGATCAACCTGCCTCTCTACCAATGTTCTGCACAATTCGCCCTGGTCATCCATTTTACAACCACGCAACTCAAATTGTGCCGGTTTTGCTGCAAACAACTCTCCGGGACTATATTTAACTTCATAGGTGGAGTAAAAATAAGGGTTGCCCTTTGTCAGATCGATTTCAACCATTGGCCCCACCTTGGCCCCACAATGTACCTTCCCTAAAACAGCACCAGCTCCACTCACTGAAATTATAAATCACTAGAAGTGGGGGTTGGTCGATTTTATCCCCTCCTTCCTTCCTTCACCATCTCCTCCACAACTCCACCGTTTCTCACAATTGGCCATGACTCTCATGGCAAGTTTATTCTATTCTATTAAGTCAATAATTTCCTAAATTGACATTGTTGATCTCTTTCTATCTCAAGCTGTGAACAGCCTCTCGTCCTTTGCCATGCTCTGCATTGTCAGTAAGTATTGGAAGCTTCATTATCATTGACTCAACTTGTACTGATATTCTTTTTTCCCAGCATTATCTTGCCTATATCTAGTATGCTTGCGACAGAGGGATTTAAGTAAGTCTCTTGAATTTACAGTCCACATATTCATTTTACTGACATTAGACTCTGATATAGCCCTGCCCTCTTGATGTGCAAAGTCGATACAACTGCCTGTTGATGCCATTGTCAGGTTATCCATTACCCTGTCCCAATATTCATGTATTCGAGTACATCGAATTGGAGTCAGTCAGCTCACATCATCATCACAGTAGTAGATGTCTATTACAGAAATGTACCTAAATTAGTAAAACAATTTATGTTGTTCCTACCTGATCATTCGATATATGTTTCCAAATTCAATGACAACCCCTGAGATGATTTCAATTGCCAATGACCTGTAATAAGCATCATACCAACTTCACACCTCTTCATGAGCTGCTAGACAGATGTATTAAATCACAAGTAAGCACAAGGTTACCTTAACTCACGATATACTACATGGCTCACCAGATTGGGGCATGTTCAATGGGCATTGTACCTCTAATGCAATCTTGGATCAACTTGTGCTGCGCACAGTCGCTCATACTGCTGTACAATGGGTCGTATGATTTTTCCCAATTTAGTGATGTTGGAAACCACCTTCCTTTCCAAGAAGAGTGAGTAATTCTCTGCGATCGGTTTGATAACTTGAAGCTCAAAATAAGTGTCCTTTACTTCAGATGCTATGTATAGAATCGCCATTGTAGGCCACTGGGATATATCAAGGGACTTTAAAATACACGGGAACTGAACAGGTCAATACAAGAATTAAAAAAGACGCGCACACTCTTGGCCAGTGCATTGCTCTAAGAAAGGTGTGTTTGAGATGGACATCTCAATGGAGATCTGTAGCCTTGTAGACGTGCCGTGACTATAGCCCGGCATTGAAAATTGTTGCAGCTCTAACAATATTCATAACAAAAGAGGAGTCCTACTTAGTATTGTTAGGGTCAGTCAAAGGAGAGTGGAGACAGCATTAGCTTGGCATTGGGCAATGGTTGCAAAGGACTACAATGCAACAGCGTGTTCGTCGGGGTGGCTGGGATTATTCTATTGAGAAACCCCAGATGTCAACTTGAAAACGTTCCTTATACAGAAACCCATTATGTGCCGGCGGACATTTCGGACACGCCCAAAGATACCAAATATAGAAAATCATCATTTACTCGCCTGACCACCCAACTCGCCTCCAACCACACATCAAATACACATCTACCCAGCAGGAGCCCCTCCCCTCCATTGAGGGATGTGGGCCTGATCACCAACGCGACTAGCAAATGTCAAAGGTTGGATCCCAGCCGCATCTGCCCCTCCCCTCTTCAGAGGGATGTGGGCGACTCCTAGTCGATTGACAGAGAAGTAGGGGATGGAGAAATGTGAGGAAGGACCCAGGAAGTGGGCAGCCCATTCAGTGCATCACGAAATACAAGCCATGATAAACATCATGGCTCATTTTCATCATTTATCCTTATATTCCCACTGAGGTTGCTAACCTCACCACCAGAACAAAACAACAATGCGAAACCACGACAACACCCAAAACATGGTCCTGACGACACCTGAAACTACAATGACACCATCGCTAGTGTTTGGAAGTTAGGTTAGTTAACTGGAAAATAACCGAAACCGGACCAGACCCTAACTGGTAGTAACCGCAAAATATACTAACCGTGACTAACCGTAACCATGGTCCGGTCTTCGGTTAGTTCCAATTTTAGAATGATGGATAACCGACAATAACCGGTTCTGACCGGTCCTAACTGGTCTTTGTGTCCTCATAGTATACATAAATATAACCCTCATTTGGAGCTTTCTAACAACCCTGGAACCATAATTTTTCATCAGAAATTGAGGGAGTTATAATCAAACTAATGGTATGTGACATAAGATTCAACCCCGGTCACCATGTGATGACACACATCTGTGAGTTGCCACATCACCACCTCTACCACCACATCCCCTCATCTTCACGGCCACCACAATCATTGAGCACATGGCGAATGCCCACACAGGGCCAAGCCACAGCAAGTTTATCACTTTTTGAAGGGTGGAGTTTGAGGACAAGTGTTAAAATACCCAGGATTGACGAGGTGTGTTCTCATTCATTTTTTGATCATTCTCGGTGTTTGGGGGTGCGTTTTGAAACTGAACATCACTTCTTTTAGGATTGGGTTTGATCTCAACGATTGGTTCGGTTTTCGTTCCGCTAGAACCAACGGAAGAGGTGGAATTGGGCCTAGAAGGAGAGGTTCCTTGAATAAGTTCGTTCTTGACCATTTTTTGGTCATTTTCGATGTTTGGGGGTGCGTTCGAAAGCTAACAAGCACCACTTTCAGGACCAGGTTTTATCTCGTTGATTGGTTTGGTTTTCGCCCTGTTCGAAGTGTTTCATCATTCTGATGCCCCTCCCACCTGCCACCTCATTACCATTGTCCCCCTCACAAATTTGTTATATAGGCTTTTCAGTACATTAAATACATGGTAATTAAGTATTTTAGGGTGCATGTAACCGGTTATAACCAGTTAGTAACTGGTTATAACTGGGTGTAACCATAACCGGACCCTGGTTATAACCAGTTAGTAACTGGTTATAACTGGGTGTAACCGTAACCGGTTATAACCGGTTATATAACCGAAAATAACCGCTGCTAACCAACTATGACCGGTTAGCACCGGTTCGGTCCAGTTATTTTGAGTTTCCGAGGAGGTGCTAACCGGTCTCGGTCTCGGTTAGTGCCTATGCGGACCCAATAACTGGACTGGACCAGACTTTCAAACACTAACCATCACCTCTCTCTTCCATCTCCTTTGCATCCAAACATGAGCTGGAGATGGGCTTTTCAGCAGTTTCAATGCCGCTTCCACTGGCGCATCAGCAAAAAGGGAGGTCGCTTGTATCTACATTATATACAAGTCACAATTATGATAACTATATTACATTCAGTTATATTCAAATATATTTGCTTGTAATCAAAATATCATAACTGTGACATATATATAATGTCCACAATTACATACAAGCGACCT
>Ga0307513_10012568_pt1 | contig 10439 bp, 11 predicted proteins | sample 15_EM_MG_FD_202174 | JGI IMG/M metagenome (GOLD analysis project Ga0307513, IMG submission 202174) | Populus trichocarpa ectomycorrhiza microbial communities from riparian zone in the Pacific Northwest, United States - 15_EM | ecosystem: Host-associated > Plants > Roots > Unclassified | place...
TGGTTGCATCAACAAATTATAAAAATTCAAAACTAAACAAAAATTACATTAAACCATTTAAAATTTACAAAATAAACCCCCCTAAATTCAAAGTAGTGCTGGGAAGACTTCTGGCATTTCAGGAACAGTGGCGGCGCGTCCTCTCCACGCGCCGCCGCAAAAGCAACCGGGAAACAGGGTAGTCAAGATTGGCTTCTTCTCCTCTTCCTTTCTGCATCGGCGACAACGCCGTGACCTGCAAAACAACAAAAACACAACAACACAGTCGATTCTCTTCATCTTAGATTTTTTTCTTCCTCTTTTGGATCTGCTTCTCTCTCCTTCTTCAGATGGCAGATCCGTTGTGAGGGGGAGGCAGCTGTGTTAGGCCGAGGTGGTGTGTCGCTGCTGTTGGAGGGTCCGGCTCGGTCGGGCAAACTGGCTGATGATGGTATAGAAGGATGAGCGGCGGACAGATCTGGGGTCGTGGGCACTGCTTTACTTGGGCTACTGCTGGAGGAAGAAGGCGGATCAATTTGGGATCTGTGGGCGCCGCTGTGCCGGGCTAATATCGTTCGATTATGGTGGAGGCCAGTGGCGGTGCTGAGGCAGAGATATCACCGGGGAAGGCCGGTTTGTGGTTTTAGTGTTGCTTCTCTATCACCGGAGGTGGAAGGGTTGAGGGAAAACTGAGAGAGAAGATGGACGATGGAGAGGGGAAAGAGAGGCTGGTATGTCTGGTTTAGGAGGGACCGTGCGGTTCTCTGTCGGGGGAGGTTGAGAGAGGAGAGGGACGATGGAGAGGAGAGTGGCCGGGGCTGAAGGTTTAGCTCCTGGGTTCTGTCAAAAGGAAAATGAAATGTGGGGGCAGTCGGGCTGAGGGTTGAAGATGAGAAGAAAAATGGGGGAGCAGTGATGGCTACCTTGGCAAAAGGAGAGGGTCAAATGAGGGGTAAGGCTGGCTGTGGTTGGCTGAGGGAGAAGAAGAAAAGGTCACTAGTTTGGTCTGTTTGGCTGGTGATCAGGGAAGGAGAGCGGGTTGGTGGCGGCTGGAAGAATGGGGCTGAGAGTGAGATGGCTGAAGGGGGATAAGGGAGGACCTAAAATGGCAGGGGTCCTTGGCTCTCTGGTTCTGGGAGAGCAAAAAACCAAGGACCCCAGGGGGGACGGTGGTTTCGTTTCCAAACAAAATGAGAGCCCGGGGGGGCTGCGGCTCCTTTTGCTTCAAGAGGGTGAGCAGTGGCGGCTGCCTTAGAGTGGGAGCTCGAAAGGGTGAGGTTGTTTAGGGTTTTTTATGGTTTAGGATTTCTTAGTGATTCTTCTTAATTGTGCAAAATTGCTCCCCTCTTTTGTATTTGTTGGAAACTCCTATTTATAGGCAAAAATGTTGCTAGGTCCCCAAACTTGGTCCCTTAACTTCTTCTTTTTTTATAAACATGCATAATAACCAGTAGTTTAATTCATAAAGTCATGACCCTTATAGAAAAGCTCTTCCAATTTTGAGAGCACCATTTATCGGTTCATATTGCTTACTTGATTGAAAAGGACGTTTAAAAGCACGCAATGCAGGCTATGGTTCACAAGCTCAAAAGGTGTTGAGGGTTTCAAAGACTTAGGATCAACATCAACTATTCATCAATCTCTTTTCCTCTTGTTGTCTTTATAGAGAGAGTGACATATAACCTTGTTAATCTCAAAGATCAAAATTCTCTTAACATAGGTCATAATGCAAATCCAACTTTTTCTTTGATGAATAACCAATCTAATCTTTTTGAAGACACTAGAGGCTTTATCCTAGACACACCAAAAGACATGAGACTCGATTTTTTTGTTTTTACTTTTGGCATTTGCTATGTCTTTTTTCAATTGAAACTTCTTTTGCCCTTCTTAGAATTGATAGGCATTCTAATTCCTTTCCACTTTTTTTTTTTAGCTTTCTTCAAAGTCTATGGCTTCTTTCTTCTTCTAGCTCTTTCTCAATCATTGGACTTTTGTTCTAAGCCTTTGTTTTATCCATTGATTCTATCAATGTCTTCAAAATATCTCTTATTTGCCCCTAGTGTGGGGTGTCATCCTAGTCAGGATTTCTTTTGAAAAGAAATATTTTATCAGGCTCAAATAGGGATTGCAAGGGATATATATCTTTAGAAAGTGAAGGGATGAACAAAGATGGCCTTTTCTCATTTCAAGCTAGGTCAGTTAGAATCGATAAATTTTAATCTCGTCTAGTGTAATGATTTGGACTTGTAAGAATCATGATTCACGAGTCTATAACTACTGAATCCACTACATGTCATTATGCATACTGGTAAAATTTAGCTACATGGTGTGTGGCTCAATTTTAAGTGTGAGTTTAAAATTTGTTTGGTCGCCTCATATTGTTTATCTTGCCATTTTAACAAATATTGAGTCATTTCTGCAATCAAAACACTTTTAATGTTTTAGGATTGACTAGCCTTAATTTTGCATGTTGGAGTTTGATCAAAATATTTTGTCAAAATACCCTTTGAAAGAAGCATCTCTTGATTTCAAAACAACAGGAAGACAAAGGAAAGACATGTTTTGTTCAAGGATAAGATGTGACCCCAAAACAAAATGCAAAATAGCAAAAATCCACAACAAAATAATTGATAATTCAACAACATTCTTGGATTTACTTTTCTAGCAATATTTGTGTTTGGCCAAGCATTTTTGATCTTCTATCAATTTGAGGATGTTCTGGTGACAATATGGTTGATGACATCATCTTTCACAAACTCCACTCGCTTCTTGCTCACCATCATCCAGTCTCGATTCTTGAAATTTTTACAACTATTCAAATGAATGGCCCAAGACCCCACCATGATATTCACATCTCGTCTAGATTATACCACCTAGAAACAGTGGTTGTATGGGATTTAACGGAGTCGAAGCGATAAGTTTGGAGTCTGACAGATGCTGGTAGACAAAGTCGAGTGGCGAAGGTATGTCAATCTTAGCAAAGACATTTAAGCAGTTGATGTTATAGTGAGACATGGCTAGACCACATAAATAAGGTTTTCCACCTTCAGAGTTATCTTCCGATTCATCTCTTATCATTGTTCATGAATCCATGCTAGAACCTTCAATCTTTCCGATCATTATAGCTTGTTCAACTCTTTTAGCGATCCTCACAATCTCATGCCAATCTCTTATGCTTGTTGTGGTTGTTCGAAGATTGGTGGAAACCATTCAAGGTTGCTAGGTATCCTGGTAGCGCGCAGCACCGCCACTACCAACGCGTAGAATCACACATTGTCCCTACTAGATGAGAAAATGATGACCATGAATCTCCTCTATTTCCTCTTTGATTCCTCCTAAACGGTGCAGCAATGAGACACTTGTAGAGGGAGTTCTGCTCTGTTGAAGTTTCAGTCTTCTTCATGTTTTTCAGTCTAGGCATGTCTCTTCTCTCTACTTCTGCGTTTTAATGCTGACACTGGTAGGAGAAAAATCATAGATGATCTGAAACTACTGTATTCCTTCTTGGATTCTCCACTGGCAGATCCACAAACAGATCTCTGCAAAGAGAGTTCTGTTACATTGAAGTTTAATGTCTGCTCTGTTTTTTCAGACTAGGTTTGGCTCTTCTGCTTACCACTGTGTTTTGGTGCTCCTACTAATGAGAGAAATTTTTGTTGCGTATGAAACTACTACATCCATTCTTGCATTCTCCACTGACAGAGCCACAAACAGATCTCTGAAGAGAGAGCTCTGCTATGTTGAAGTTCAAGGTATACTCATGTTTTTTCAAATTAACATATTGTGCTGTAGGACAAGAATGGAGTTTGGTGACTTCAAAGAAAGTCAAACACAAAAAGCTAGCAGCTATTGGGTGCTATTGCTTGACGTGAAGGCGGTGAACAACTAACAGTGCAGTTGAACCAGAAAGGAGATTATCTTTCATTGATGAATGAAGGCGTTGTTGCTGTTCATGACTGAAATGAAGGAGAGGTGGTGCCACTTCAGTGTTTATAGCCCCTACTGGTGGAGTGCTGAGGAGAAAAGTCAATGATGTTTTCCTTATGTGGGATATCGACTGACAGTGCTTCCACAAAAGGCTGTGCAGACATTCCCTTTCCACTCTTGAAGTTCAACACTTGTTCAAGCAGATCGAGTTTAGCTACTTCATATTTGATACTCTAAATTTCCTTTTGACAAAGAGCCTTATCGAACCCCATTCTTTATTTCCCAACTTTTCTCAGTCCAGTATAGTAGACCTCGGGTGAGGGAACCTACTTTTCATTCCGGTGCATGCATGACAAATGTATGAGCATGTAATGTATATGATGAACTCGCCCTTCGAGGGGTGACATATACTCGTAACTCTTATATGATGAAACAAGAATCTTGATTCTTTCCCAAACTCTACAATGAAAATTTTCTGAGTGACGGTCATTTTGTCACCCACAAGTCTTGAGTTCAAGATGCTTCAGAAGGGTTTGCCCTGATGCAAATAATGATAGCACATACAACTAAGGACAGGTTCTATTCATTATATGAAAATTGGTAGGTTTTCTACCTAGTCTCAACAGGGTCTCATATCTGCCTAGTGACGATCTTCGTAAAGACAGTATAGGGGCGTTGCAAGAAATGGTTAAGGTACGTATACCCACCATTAGCAAACAGGCACTCGGATATGAGTTAGGTGTTTCAAGCATCTGAACCCTGACCAATAGTCATAGGGCAGATCGCTAGTTCCCCACCTAACCTAGAAGCTTGTGTGTGCTTTTAAAAATAAAGACATGTGATGCATGAAACAATTGTATACAATGCACATTAACAAAATAAAACAAAAGGCAAAAACTTAAACACATCAAATACACAAAGCTTAGTCCAATATTGTCAGAAACAGTACCTTCCCTAATGGAGTCGCCATTCTATCGCACATCACCCGCGCGGCGTCGGTTGGCGATTTTTTATTGGTTTGCTTGATTTATTCTTGGGAGTCACCACCTAGTATTTAATTGAGGTTACTAGAAAACCCGAATGTACTGGTTGTGGTTAGGGAAGGTATTAGCACCCCTAACGCACCCTACCTAAGGTAAGCTGCTTCGTGGCTTTGATGTGTTAAAAAAGTTTTAAAATTTTTGTCTTTTCATCGGATATTAGAAATACAACTTACGTGTAAGTTCATAATTCTTGACCGTGAGCAAATCAAAATATTAAATTCTTCTTTATTCTTTACAATTTTATCATAAAAAAATCCATAAAAACAAAAACAAACAACACATTCACTTTCACTATATTTTTTCTTTTTTTCTTTTTTACATCCACACTACAAATTATAAAAATTCAAAACTAAACAAAAATTACATTAAACCATTTAAAATTTACAAAATAAACCCCCCTAAATTCAAAGTAGTGCTGGGAAGACTTCTAGCACTTCAGGAACAGTGGCAGCGCGTCCTCTCCACGCACCCCTGCCACTAGCGCCGCGTCCTCTACACGCGCCGCCGCGAAAGCAACCGGGAAACAGGGCAGTCGAGATTGGCTTCTTCACCTCTTCCTTTATGCACCAGCGGCGACGCCGTGACCTGCAAAACAACAAAAACGCAACAACACAGTCGATTCTCTCCTTCTTAGATATGTTTCTTCCTCTCTTGGATTTGCTTCTCTCTCCTTCTTCTTCAGATGGCAGATCCGCTGTAAGGGGGAGGCCGCTGTGTTAGGCCGAGGTGGTGTGTCGTTGCTGCTGGAGGGTCCGGCTCGGTCGGGTAAACTGGCCGATGATGGTGTAGAAGGATGAGCGGCAGACAAATCTGGCCGCTATGCTTGGGCTACTGTTGGAGGAAGAAGGCGGACCGATTTGGGATCTGTGGGCGCTGCTGTGCCGGGATGCTATCGGTCGGTTATGGTGGAGGCCGGTGTCGGTGCTGAGACGGAGATATCGCTGGGAAGGTCGGTCTGTGGTTCTGGTGTTGCTTCTCTGTCACCGGCGGTGGAAGGGTTGAGGGAAAACTGAGAGAGAAGATGGACGATGGAGAGGGGAAAGGGAGGCTAGTGCGTCTGGTTTAGGAGGCAGCGTGCGGTTCTCTGTGGGGGGAGGTTGAGAGAGGAGAGGGAGGATGGAGAGGAGAGTGGCCAGGGCTGAAGGTTTAGCTCCCGGGTTCTATCAAAAGGAAAACGAAATGTAGGGGCTGTCGGGCTGAAGGTTGAAGATGAGAAGAAAAATGGGGGAACAGTGATGGCTACCTTGGCAAAAGGAGAGGGTCAAATGAGGGGTAAGGCTGGTTGTGGTTGGCTGAGGGAGAAGAAGAAAAGGTCACTAGTTTGGTCTGTTTGGCTGGTGAGCAGGGAAGGAGAGCGAGTTGGTGGCGGCTGGAAGAGTGGGGCTGAGAGTGAGATGGCTGAAGGGGGATAAGGGAGGACCTAAAATGGCAGGGGTCCTTGGCTCTCTGGTTCTGGGAGAGCAAAAAACCAAGGACCCCGTGGGGGATGGTGGTTTCATTTCCAAACAAAATGAGAGCCCACGGGGGGGCTGCGGCTCCTTTTGCTTCAAGAGGGTGAGCAGCGGCGGCTGCCTTAGAGTGGGAGCTCGAAAGGGTGAGGTTGTTTAGGGTTTTTTATGGTTTAGGGTTTCTTTGTGATTCTTCTTAATTGTGCAAAATTGCTCGCCTCTTTTGTATGTGTTGGAAACTCCTATTTATAGGCAAAAATGTTGCTAGGTCCCCAAACTTGGTCCCTTAACTTTTTTTTTTTTTTGTAAATTTGATTTTTCTTATTTTTTTGTTTTTTCTTATCAACATCGACTCGAATGAAGAAAATCATTGATTTTTAAAAATAACACGTTAAAAGTCGAATGCGTTCTAAAGACCTTTGAAAATTTAAATTCTTTTGAGACGATGCTGAAAATGCTAAAAATGATGCAAATATATTAAAAAACGTATTTTTAGGATTTTCGTTGTTTTTCACTTTTATTGGATTTTTTGAAATTTTTATTAAAAAGGTGGGTCAAAAATTGGGTAACAACAGATGCTCCCTCTTTACAATGCTTACGAAGCAAAACTCCTCAATGTTTTGCATAGTAAGCTTTGTAAAGAAAACTTCTTAACTTGTTGAATGATCCACTCATCTAAAAACCTTACTTTTTTCTTTTTCTGATTCTTTTTCTTCTTTCTTTCTTTCTCTGTCTTTTTTTTTCTCTTTTTCTTTTCCGTTAACCTGAGGTCCCATCTGGCAACCTCCATTAACCAAAACCAAAGAATGTGTGTAGCTTGGTCAACCTGAAATCCCACCTGGCGATTCCCTTTAACCAAAGTCACCTGAGATCCCATCAGGCGACCTCTTTTAACCAAAACCAAAGAATGTGTGTAGCTTGGTTAACCTAAAATCCCATCTGGCGATTCCCTTTAACCAAAGCTACTTGAGATCCCTTCTGGCAACTTCCTTTAACCAAAACCAAAGAGAATGTGTAGCTCGGTCAACCTGAAATCCCATCTGGCGATTCCCTTTAACCAAAGCTACTTGAGATCCCTTCTGGCGACCTCCTTTAACCAAAACCAAAGAGAACGTGTAGCTCGGTCAACCTGAAATTCCCATATGGCGATTCTCTTTAACCAAAACCTGAGATCCCATTTGGCGACCTCTTTTAACCAAAACCAAAGAATGTGTGTAGCTCGGTCAACCTGAAATCCCATCTGGCGATTCCCTTTAACCAAAGCTACCCGAGATCCCTTCTGGCAACCTCCTTTAACCAAAACCAAAGAATGTGTGTAGCTCGATCAACCTGAAATCCCATCTGGCGATTCCCTTTAACCAAAGCTACTTGAGATCCCTTCGCTATTTTTGAATTTTTTGAAAATTTTATTAAAAAGGTGGGTCAAAAATTGGGTAATAACACCATTATCTGAAGCTAATCATTAACGCAACTCGGCCATCCATCTAGGATGCCATTAGCCAAAGCTAATCATTAACACGATCTGGCCATCCGTCTAGGATGCCATTAGCCGAAGCTAATCATCGTTATAGCCCGACCATCCATCTCAGATGCCGTTAGGTGAAGCTAATCACTAGCTCAAGCAACATTTCATAGTCGTTTCAACATTCATCAAGAATTCATTCAAACATTTCATCGTCGTTTCATCATTCATCAAGAATTCAATCAACATTTCATCATCGTTTCAAAATTCATCAAGAACTTGATCAACCTTTCATAGTCGGTTTAACATTCACCACAATACAATAATATATCATCCACAAGTAAATCATTTCAGAACATTAACATTATACAAGAAAAAGGTGGAAACCACCTACCTGTTCCTCCTGTAGGGTGTCCTTGCCCAGTCGCACCACCTAATACATCAATGGTCACAAATAAGCTCATCTGCATTTTGAAATCACATGACTCATTACCATACATATTTCAAGAATCCACATGTTCAAATTCAAGTGTTCCACATATTACACAATCACACAATGCAAACATTTTAGTCACTAGACCAATTCAGATACATATATCTGCTGCAGAAATTAGTTAGCGAAAACTGGTTCGCTAGTGACATAGATTTGCCACTGAACTAATTCGCTGGAACACGGAATCGTCAGCGAAACTGGTTTGCTGGTGACACAGATTGTCAGCGAAACTGGTTTGCTGGAACACAGAATCGTTAGTGAAACTGGTTCGCTTGTGACACAATAATTCGATAGTTAAAACTATTTCGCTGCTAATACCATAATTCAGCAGCGAAACCGATCATTATTGGCACCACAATTCGGCAGCGAAAAGTGATTCGCTGTCGGCACCACAATTCGGCATAAAAAACTGATTCGCTGCTGACAACACAATTTAGTAGCGGAATCTGGTTTGCTGCTGACACAGAAATCATCAATGCACACGCCCCACTATTGATATAGAAATCGTTGATGAAAACTGAGTCGCTGCCGACCCAGAAATCATCACCGCAATCCATGTCGCTGCCAATTCAGTAATCGTTAGCGACTTTTGAGTCATTTTTGGTTTTACTCTTCATGGCCGAAACATAGTTGCCCCATTTTATTCAATCTTTCTCATGCATTTTATCAAGTCTAACACAAACATATTCCGAACAACATGACATGATCATACATTTAAACATTTGATTTCAAATTAAACAAGTTCATCCATTATATAGGCAAAAATCAAGGCATTAACATGGTGTGGTTTCCACTTCAGGTTCAACATGCCTCTAAGGCTTAACAACAACACAATTCTGCACATTTACTATCATTTCAACACATTTTTGCGTAACTTCATCCACCACATATGCATAATTTATGTCATTAACACAAGTATAATCACAACAATCATGTTGCAACCATATTCTCATTCACTTAAACCATATTCATGCAAGCTCATTAACCTCATAATAAAATCAAAGCATTAACATTAACAGAGATTCTATTTCAGCTCAATTATCATCCTAAGGGTTCAACAAGATCATAACTGTAACAACCCGGCTTTTTCAAGGCCAAAATCCCTGGAATTTTTTTTTTAATCATCCGGTTTCTGGATTTTTTCACCATATCATTCTTCAAGTTTATCATTGCATTTTGTTCATTAACAAGGTAGGATAACGTAACTCAACATTCCCATAGAACAGATTCTCAATACACGTGCCCATAATATTATATTTTCATACTCATAGGTTTAGATTACATCATATCGACATACCCATAAATTCACATTCTTGTTCTAATCTCATTATCATCACGAGTTCATACAAAAGTATCAAACAACAAGTTACACATCTAGTACTTTTGTTATCCTGACCTTATGTAATTTCACAACACGACATCCTCATTATATGAATGCCTCATATGTATGTTCATACACATCATATCAACTTATTCGTACATTTATATCCGTGTTCCATTTCAATTTTTCATTACTAGTCTTTACAAAAGGTGTTAGACGACTAACTGAGTGATTAACATGTCCGTTCATGCAGAACTCATATCACCCATATCATGCAAATATATAGTTCTTTTCAAAACATGTGAGCCGCAAAATGAATTTCCTTACGCACCATATTGGTATGATGTCCCTGTTACAACACAAGGTAATTTCAAGCATTATAGGCAACTTAAGAAAACATAAAAAAGCAATATTATCATTACATTTCATTAATGGACCAAAAGAACATAATTCTTTCATTTCTCCTTACTTATGTAAATACCACCATTAATAATTCGTCAATTACCGAGGCTAATTACAATACTCAAACCCGATCATTCATCTTGAATACCTTTAGCTGAACTAATGTTATTCTCAGTTTAGAGCATAATAATCGTAGTTCTTTCATATACTTAGTATATACAAAATGTAGTATACATGAACGCATCAGTTCTTAAAACTATCTCATAACACTCAAATCCAACTATTCTCTTAGGATGCCATTAGCCGAAGCCAATCATTTATTCATCCTGGTCATCCACTTAGGATACCATTAGCCAAAGCTAAT
>Ga0307513_10012569_pt1 | contig 10438 bp, 3 predicted proteins | sample 15_EM_MG_FD_202174 | JGI IMG/M metagenome (GOLD analysis project Ga0307513, IMG submission 202174) | Populus trichocarpa ectomycorrhiza microbial communities from riparian zone in the Pacific Northwest, United States - 15_EM | ecosystem: Host-associated > Plants > Roots > Unclassified | place...
TCTCATAGTGTTTACTGGGTGAATGTGCCTCAAGGTTTCAAGATTGAAGAATTACTAGATCTTATTACTAAATATCTTAATTTAGATCTTTCAAGCAAAGACGATGATCTGTCTAGAGTTGTCAAGTTAGCAAAAGAACTAGCGAATAAACAAAAATGGATTCTCATTTTAGATGATTTGTGGAACTCTTTTGAGCCACAAGAAGTGGGGATTCCTATCCCATTGAAAGGATCCAATCTCATTATGACAACTCGATCAGAAATGGTTTGTCGGCAGATGAATAGCCGAAACAATATAAAAGTGGATACTCTTTCTGATGAAGAATCCTGGACTTTGTTCACGGAGAAGCTTGGACATGACAAACCACTTTCTCCAGAAGTGGAACGAATTGCTGTAGATGTTGCAAGGGAATGTGCTGGTTTGCCTTTGGGAATTGTTACATTAGCAGAAAGTTTGAAGGGAGTGGATGACCTACATGAGTGGAGGATTACATTGAAGAGATTGAAAGAATCAAATTTTTGGCACATGGAAGATCAGATGTTCCAGATATTAAGATTGAGTTATGATTGTTTAGATAATTCAGCACAACAATGTTTCGTATATTGTGCATTATTTGATGAACATCATAAGATTGAAAGGGGGGTGTTGATAGAGTCGTTTATCGAGGAGGGGATAATTAAAGAGATAAACAGGCAAGCAACACTCGACAAAGGCCACTCAATTCTTGATAGACTAGAAAATGTCAACTTATTGGAAAGAATTGATGGTGGTAGTGCTATCAAGATGCATGACTTGCTTAGGGACATGGCCATCCAAATACTGGATGAGTACTCTCTAGTTATGGCAAATCTTACTTTTTATCCTCCTCTTTTTTTTTTTTAACCACTAATTTTGTTTCATCATAGTGCTCTTTGATTATATTAAAATCAATGATCAAGTTGTAGAATTTGGATACAGGATTCTATATTGATCAAGTAGAACTTATTTATTTATATTGCTTAATGAATAAACTCAACTCATATTATAGTTTCGTTCATTTTGTTGTTATCTTCAACTACTCAACTGCTATTTTTTTGAAAATTATTTCAAAATCAATTTTTAATTCAATGTTTATTTGTATCTGCAGGGCTAAAGAAGAAGAAGAGGATGAAATCAGGACAAATTTTGCTGATGACAAACTTAATTCTAGATGTGTCATTTTCTTATTATATATGTGTGGTGATTTCAAAATTTAATGGTATTTTCTTTGAACTAGAAAAAAAAATGGCAGTACATTTTTTGTTTTAATGACTCCTTTTAGTGGATTTTGTCAAAGCTTTTGATAATCAATTCAAAGCAAATTTAATTAAATTAGCATAATTATACTTTAACTGCTGCTTTTATTTATCTTCTTTATATTTTTATTGCAATACTGTAATGTTATTTTTCAACTGTATTTTTATCAACACTATCACGCACAACTTTCTTAACAGGCTCAGCTGAAACATCTTGCACTGTTCGTGAAACTTTAGCCTCGACCTCCATTTGCTTGCTAGTATCTCAACATTCACACTAGTCAACGAGCTTGCTAGTATCTTAGCATTTAACACTAGTCAATGCTTTTTCCTTTGTAAAACATAGAACACTAGTCAATACATGTTCTTTAATGAGTATTAGAGATTATTTGGACATTTGTACCATTTCCAGATATCAGATTCTATATTTCCCATTTTTGCATGTTCCTTAATCCTTATTGACATCAAGTTTGTTTGATTGAAGTAAACTGATAAGCCTTGTTTTTGGATTATGAAAGCTCATATTTGGATCTGATTTTAGGACCAATAAGATCAAAGTGTTTATAATTTGTCTAAATAAATTCGTTCTTGAGTACTTCAAATTACCATCCCCAGTCTTCTACTATAAAGCTAGCTAGATGATGAAGAATCAAATGAAAAACTATATTTCAATCCGGCATCTCATCATCAAATATCAATTTATTTCTAGTAAGCCAAATTCTCCATAAAATTCCATCGGACACCATGATGATCGATTGACGCTGGAATTTTCCTTTAACAAGAACACTCCATTGAAGGACAGCTTGATCAATAGCTCTGGGTGTGCATCATTTTAAGCCTAACCAATTCATAAATCGATTTCAAAGTTTCCAAAAATCTTAACATTGAGGAAGAAGGTGATCAACAGATTCTGATTTATATGCACAAAATGGACAGGTGGCTTGTTCTAGGTTGATGATATTTCCAGTTGCGAGAAAGTTCCTAGTACAAAATATTGAAGCCCGCATTGTTTTTTTACATGTTATTATTGCAATTGTCTTTGTTCAATATTTTTGAATTCCAATGAAATTTTATTTTTTATTTTTTAAAATTTTATTCCAATTCTCTAATCCATAAATGTATAATTTCAAAAGATTTGCATCTGACTGCTCAAAACCCCTCCATAGAACGTCCTTGTGCATCAAATGTGAAGGAGAGGGTATAAAATTGCTACACACAGTATGAAATTAGATGACTATCCAATTTTTGATCTTCTGTTTCTTATGAATTAGATGGAGAGGTTGGTTTTCAATCTCCTTTTTTTTTTCTAATTATAAAATCATTAAAAAATCCACCATGTTCTTTTAGGAATGTCAATGGGTTCCCATAGCCTTCAACTTTTTTTCTTTTCAATGACATCAAATCTCACATGTGATTCTGCATTTACTTACCATGCCAATTCTTTCATCAAGTGAAAATGCTCGGCAACATTGTTTTATCCATGCCAAAACAATTTCATATTTTTTTCATTCCTTGGACAAGAAACAAAGCATAAAGCTAAGTGATTCCACGGCTCAGACTCAAATTCTAAATTCCCTTGCAAAATCTGCTTGAAGATACCCATTTCAGTTTCTGGTGTTGACAAGGGATGGAAAAAAAAGAAGATAAAAACCAATTTGTCTTTCTAAGTCGGTAGCTTTAGAGGATGAACTCAACTGTCTCGAATAAGTAAGTATTCATCAGATAAGATGATGCAGGTTCCAAAATTCAATAGATTTTGAATGGTCAACGAAAAAACTTCAAAAATAAAGGACCAAATTTCTGAATAAGGGGATCTGATACCTGAAACAAGCAAGTAATTGGAATTTCAGGCTATGTATCCAGATATCCTACAGCTGAAACAGCATTGGCGGTCAATTCAAAAGCATTTCATGAAATGGCCAGACATGAGAGCAGAGAGATATTAGTGATGATCTGTTGTAGCAGTAAAATCTCAGTTATCAGAAATCATTCCCAACTTTTACCTCCAAAAGATAACGACAACAAGGTTTTGAACAAACACTGAGACAAATGAAAGAAACACAGTGAATGAACACATGGAATCCAAGATGAAAATAAAAATTCCAAAACAAGCATTAAAGGTACCATACATGGTTGTAGAATATTACAGAGAGTTCAAAATCTGTGGCCTTAAGAGGAGCATCCTCCTCAACGTACACTATGAAACAATAAGCTGTAAGGCTTAAGATCTCTATGCATGAGAGCAGGTGAATGACAAGCCTCAGAAACCCCCATGATAGTCATGATCAACAAAGCAGCCTCTCTATCACTAGAAGCAGAACAGAGGGCAGAACTGAAACAACACAAGACTTATTCATAATATGCTTTCTTCCGATCCTTATTAAATAAGAGGTCTTTCTTCACCATCGGCCTACAAAAGATCACCAAGTAATTAAAACCCATAAACTTTGAAGCCAATCAAATTCTCATTTAAAATCCCATCTTTAAAAACACAAAAGAGTCTTTCAATTCCACATGAATATAGTAGACAAATTAATTTTTTTTCCTATAAATAATAAATATATAGAGGAATCAATCATTTTATGGCTGAGGCTAATTGATTAAAATTAAATTAAAGGGGATTGAGATGAGAGGAATTAGCATAATGCTTACGTAATTCATTAAAAGCAGTCGTCTCCTACTGAAACTTTACAAAGAGACCAAGGACATTCTTAGCGTAAGGATGCTCCCACTCCAATACTGAATCCCACCATTCTTTTGGGTATGCTATGATTTCATGAAGAGAAAGACGAGTAGATGGCTGGTCACTTTCATACAACGGAAGACAAATTGGCATCCTCTTTAGCTCCTGGCAATTTCTTATGTGAATTACTTTGAGAGAATGGCAAATCAGTTTGGCATTACAAATGCTTTTCAATTTTGGTAATTCAATCAATTTCAGAATTTTTAACTTCAGAAGTTCGAGTTTCAGAATTCTGCTGCCGCTGCTTTCTTCACCCTTCAGCCCCTCATCATTTGATCTTGTTTCTATAATCTCCTCCATTTTCTCACAATTACTAACTTCAATCACTTCTAGGTTTTCCAGGAAGACAAGAGGGAACAATTTCTTCATACTTGTACATCCAAAACAATAGAACTCTTTAAGACCAGAAAATATACCATTATAAGATGGAGATGGCTGTGGTAGTGGAGAAGAGCAGAACCAAGAAGATGAAACCAAGCTCTCCATGCTACTGCACTCCCGAACGATTAGTTCCTGATTATCATTTGGGAAAGTGATCTGAAAATCTCCATCTTTGTTTACACTCAAATTACCGAACCCCCCTGCTGATTTTCTGCAACACGTTTTTACATTGTAACCATCATTCTCCTCAAACTGTCCTACAAAAATTTTGTAAGTTTTGAGTGATTGGGTCTTATCCTGAGATTTGAAAAACTTCACGAAGTCAGAGTGACCTTTCAAATGGCATTCCAAAGCTTCCAACTTCTTCAAGCATCCTACTTCCTCTCCTTTAACTGTCATCGGAGCATATTGTCCCCATCCAAGTATAAAGACTTGCAAGCGAGATAGATTAGGTAATATCCCACTAGGAAATTCCTTTTCACCACAGTTATTCATTCTAAGATACCTCAGTTCGGATAGACATTCCAAACCTTGAGGAATATTTTCAAGTGCAGTGCGATAAAGATCCAACCTCCTCATTTCCCTGAGCTTTTCTAACGATGGTACATGTCTTAACTTATTACAACCAATAAGCAACAATGCAGTGAGCCTCACCAAATTAGAGACAGCATCAGGCATTATTAAAATATCTGTATAAGACAGATCGAGGATCTTGAGCTCATGCAATTGCTCGAAAAATGCATCTCCAATCAATCTCAACTCTATATTATAGTGTAGCAATAGAGTTGACAGCCTGGGACACCTTGGTGAATGTCCGGAAGGAATTTCTTTAATTTGGTTTTCTATTAGTGAAACTCTCGCAAGATTCTCCTTCCAATCTTTTGCATCCATCACTTCTTCTAATTGTACACCTGCTCTAACCATGGCTTGATAGTCCTTCTGAAGTATTCTGATGGCCATTATCCTGAGCAAGCTAGGCATCTTGACAGCACAACCACCATCAACACTTTCCAATAAGCAGAAATCTTCAAGTCTATCAAGCAGTGAATGGCCTTCGTCAAATTCATCCTCCCTACTCTCCCGCTTTTCTATCACTCCCTCATCAATCAAATAAGCTATCAAATCCTCTTTAGGGATCTTGAAGCCTCCAGGAAATAATGCACAATACAAGAAACATTGTTGCCTATCAAACCTTAGTAGGTGGGTATAGCTTTCTCTCAATGTCTGCAATGCCTTTTCCATGTGATCTAGCCCATCTCTTGAATGTCTCAGGTTCTGTAAAGTATTCCTCCATTGGCGTTTGTAACGGAAACCCCTCGTGGATCTAGCCAGTGATATAACTCCTAGCGGCAAACCATCACACTCATTGGTGGTATCTCTCGCAATTTGTTCCGCATCTGGAGGAGAAAACGGGATGCCTTGTCGACGTTGCTGCTTCAACAAATCCCAAGCTTCTCCATTAGAAAGAGGATTCACTCGGATGTTTCTGCTAGTCATCCCTTCACAAACCTCTTTTGATTGAGATGAAACAATCAGCTTGCATCCTTGAAGTGAGACAGGAATTCCCACTGTCTCTGGCTCAAAAATGTCGCACAGATTATCTAAAATGAGAATCCACGTTTTTTTCTGAATTAGTTTTTTTGACAATTTAGCAGCTGTACACACATCATCATCTTCACTTGAAAGATCTAAACCAATATGTGCAGCAATAAGCTTCTGCAATCTATTAATGCTGGAATCATGATTCACGGTCACCCAGTAAAGACAATGAGGAATGTCTGATCTTTGTAGAAGCTCATTGTGGACATGTTTCAGCAATTCTGTTTTACCAACTCCCGCCATCCCATAAATGCCAATGACGGAGAATTCATCATCCATTAACGAAGAACATATGCTTTCCTTAATGACTTTAAATTCTTGACCCACTGGCATTGTAGAGCTAGTGGGTAATAGATCTCCTCTAGTCTCACTTGTGTTCTGGAATAGATAACTAGAGATTGCCTGTATCTCAGACCATGATCTACCATCTATGTGATGCACTAGATCTTGTGTTGCTTCTCCAGTATTCTCTTGTGCATTTCTGTCAACATGCTGGATAGATCCTTCACCGGTGTTTTCAATTCCATTTGCCGCTTCTAGATGCGAAGAAATTATCTCTTCCTCCACACCTTGTTCCATGTCTTGAACTCTCACCTGTACTCTTCCATCATCCCTTGCCAAATTGTCAGCCTCCGCATTGCTTTGTACCAACAATTGAACCGCTGGTTCTGTCCTCACTCCAACTATGTTCTGCGCATAGTTCATAATTGCATCAATTGGTTGGGATGAATCTCCCCGAGGCTCATCAGCTTGATTACTGATTACATTGTTCTGTTCTTGTGAAGAATCTGAAATTGCATTAGCGACCTCGTTATTGCTTAAGCCATCAACTGCTTCACGGGCTGCATCTTGAACTTCTGGAGTAACAAGTTTACAAGTTGTAACACCATGCCCTTCCACTCTTGATAAATGCCATTTGATCCTCGTAATGCTAGTACCTTCGGCAAATAATTTCCCACAAAACGTACACTTCCTTTTACCTTCAGCCACCCTTTCAACATATCTCCAAAAGTAATCCCGAACTTCATCATTCGGTGGCATCATTTTGATCAGTGGCTCTGTAGAAAAGAGAAAAGAAAAAACAATGAATTCAAGGTTTAGGGTCAATTTTGCATGAACTCCATAAGGCATGGGTTATAAAAACTGAGGAAGACAAATTGATTTATATTTGGAAACTAAAAACTGACGATCCTAACTCCAAAGTTTCTCAATAAAATTAATTTCTCTGACTTGTTTTTTTACTTCAAAGATTCTTTAAAAAAAAAAACAAAACACCGAAGAAGAAGAGAAAGCACAGATCAGAGAAGATTATATGGTTTTTTAAAAATAAAGTTGTTGCACAGTGAAATAAAGATACACTGTGCAACAAAAGATTTAACGTCTCTCTCTTGTATTTTTTGTCACACGTTAAGATACTTCTTTCAATTGTTTTAATGAAAGACATAGTAGGAATATAAATAATTCCAAACCAAAATTATTCCAATATATACAGACACACACTAAAATATTTTTACTATTGTAATTCGTTTTAATAAAGTTATTGGTGAATTTTTATGAATTTCTTATATATGTGATATTTATTTTATTTTGCTTACAACAAAATAAAATAAAAAACTGGCACCTTAGACAAAAAAAAAAAAAAAAAACACGTTTTTGCATATTATTTGTTTTAGCCACAGTTAATAGAAATTTTAATTACTTTTCCAAATTGGACTTCAGCAAATAAATGATCAAACATTCAGTGTTTTTTTAAAAGAAAATAACCTTAATTTTAGTACAAAAAACTTCGGAGAAAAAACTCATCTCAAAATATACTAAATTTATTCTTAACTTCCAAAGACTAAATTGACATTCATTAAATATAAGTTAAAAAATTCCTATTTAAATTCAACCTCAATTTTCATACAAAAACCTATAGTCTAAATTAATAGTTGTTATTATATGATTCTAAAATTTGATTTAATAAAAGGGTTTCAATTAAAAAAAAATTCTATGTGATTCATAATTTAATTTTAATAAATCTAATTAATAATTTAAAAAAAAATTTAATAACACAAAATCAACAATTAATACTACTGATTTATTTAATATCTAAACTATTTTATTTTAATATCTATCCAAATATATACACTTTTGTATTTTTATAGCATTTTAATTTCTTAAAATTTTAGAGAGTTAGACTTCAGTCTTGGTTTGTTTTATATAATTTCCGAGCCTTTATGTATCTAAATATCTAGTTAAAACTAAGTATTGTTTTTAAATATTATTGATCAATGTTTGTTTAAGACTGAATATTAATTAGACAATTAAAATCAATTCATATTATGTTCATTTTTTTATAAAAAAAAAATAATTGTTTTTATAAGTTGAACTATGAGGGATAACCAGGACTACTATGTAAGTGTTTCTTGAATAACAAGTATATCAAACTAATTCATAAAGCATTCTATATGAAGAGATTACATGTATTTATAGAAATATCCGCATTACAATTATGTAAGTGATCTTTAAACTTGAATAACTAAATTATATTATATAAAGAATATTATGTTATGATTTGACCACAATTTTCCTTAATTAAGTGTAACAAATGAACAAATATTAAGTATAACATAAACTATATGAAGATATTTAAGTGATCAAGAGATTATTCATTACCCTAAGTGAATTAAAAAAAATGTTAGTTTTGATTGTGAAATCCACACACAAGGTAGAATTAGATTTGATTTAATAAGGGTTACAAATCTTAAAATTTTAATGATTATGGTGTTGAGGACAAATATGATTTAATAGAGTAGACATAATCCTTGCTCAAATATCTAAATCAAAATATTATTGATAAAGAGATAATAATTACATTAATAACTAGTCATGGAAAGGTTAGAAAAAATCATATATGACTTTCCTAATATTTGAAGAATCAAAACACATTACCTGGCCCTACATTTGATCTTAAAATATAAATCAATAAACTTTTAGAATTAATAATAAGTTAAATTATTTAATTTATACAATCTTGTTTTTTAAATAGGATTATGATTTATATTTGGATCAATATATTAGTTACATAATGAGCCATACACATTAAGAATCATTGGTAAGAAATTAAATTGTGATGATTAATTAAATGACACTTGATTATATATAAGTTTTAGAAATTGAGGATAATAATGTAATTAATATAGAGGATTGCAATTATAGACCTGGAAAAATCAAGTAAAAACTTGATTGAAATAAATTTATAAAACTATTTTAAAATAATATATGTGATATTTTTCTGAAGGCAAAGTGATATTTTATCATTATTAGGGTTATTAGGTTTTCACTATAAATAAAATATTATGCCTAATATTTTTATGATTATTATATAATTAAAGAGAGAAAACATAACAATAAAAAAAGAAGTTAGACATAACAATCCTTCTTCTCTAAAAAGGTTTAGAAGATTTTTAATGCGGTGGTTCATATGGATTACTATTACAGACCAAACAATTATATAACTTATGATTTGAGATAACCAACCTTAAAAAGTTAATTAAATCCTAAAAAGAAGAACTGATCTTTAAGTAATCTTTTTTTATGCCCCCAAACAACTCTAGATTATCTAAGAAGATCCTTGGGATTTCTAAAAGATTTTAAATTACTGACATGATTAACTTATGTTTAAGAATGATTTTTGAACGAATATATGAGTTACATATTGTATGTGTGTTCGGAGAAAGTTGTAAATGTGAAATATTAGGTAATTATGTGATATTGAAATGTTGATGGATTGATACGGAAGGTTTAGGAATTATGAATGAAATAGAATGTTTGATGGAATGAATGTTAGCATGTTGTTGTGATGTATGCGTTCGAAAAGTATATTTTATATTAAATGTGTGTTTGGGTAAAGTGGTGAAGGTTAGGTGATGTGTGATTTTGAGTTTCAACGATGATTGAAATGTGTTAAATTATTTGTTTGGTTGAATTAATTGTTAGATAAATGGTTGGATATATACAATTAAATGGACATTAATGGTTAATGTTTAAGAGTTGTAGGAGAAGCATTCAATATGAGGATTGACTTCCCAGGAGCTCAAGGTAAGGAATTTGCCTCTCACTTGCTTTTTTATTTATTTAAAATGCTTTTGGTAATTATTAAATTTTCAATATTTATTTATTTGTGTTGTGTATAATTGCTTGTCAATAGAATTTATGCCTTGAAGCAGAATATACATATATAATTAATTGTTTTGCCTTTGAGACAAAATTAAATGTTAAATTTGAATCCATCGCAACAAAGAAATTATTTTGTAAAATTTAAATTGACCAAAAAGATAGGGCCAATATTGTATGAAATTAAATTGGATGTAACGGTGGGAATATTAGGTAGGATTGATGTTTGAGATTGAGGATTTCCGGTAATAAGCCATAAATAAGACCATGGGAATCAAAATGA
>Ga0307513_10012570_pt1 | contig 10438 bp, 7 predicted proteins | sample 15_EM_MG_FD_202174 | JGI IMG/M metagenome (GOLD analysis project Ga0307513, IMG submission 202174) | Populus trichocarpa ectomycorrhiza microbial communities from riparian zone in the Pacific Northwest, United States - 15_EM | ecosystem: Host-associated > Plants > Roots > Unclassified | place...
CCCGCTCGAGGCCGGTTTCCCCAACGATCCGCAGTTCAAGTTCCAGTGGCACCTGCGCCAGATCGGCATGCCCGAGGCGTGGAAGCTCGCGCAGGGCGACGGCGTCATCGTCGCGGTCATCGACACCGGCGTGGCGTACGAGGACTTCGGCCGCTTCCACCGCGTGCCCGACCTGGCCGGCGTGGAGTTCGTGAAGGGCTATGACTTCGTCGGCAACACCGTGCACGGCAACGACGACCACGGCCACGGCACGCACGTCGCCGGCACCATCGCGCAGGCGACCAACAACGGCATCGGCGTCGCCGGCGTCGCGCCGCACGCGATCATCATGCCGCTCAAGGTGCTGGGCGCGGGCGGCTCGGGCTCGACCGCCGGCATCGCCGACGCGATCCGCTACGCCGCCGACAACGGCGCCAAGGTCATCAACATGTCGCTGGGCGGCCGCTTCCGCTCGAAGATCCTCGAGCGCGCCGTGAAGTACGCGCACGACAAGGGCGTCGTGGTCGTGTGCGCCGCCGGCAACGACGGCGCGGGCCGCGTCTCCTACCCGGCCGCCTACCCGGGCGCGATCGCGGTGGCCGCGACGCAGTTCGACGAGACGACCACGTTCTACTCGAACCGCGGCAAGGAGATCGACGTCGCGGCGCCGGGCGGTAACACCCAGGTCGACCAGAACAACGACGGCATGCCCGACGGCGTGCTGCAGAACACCATCGAGATCGGCAACCCCGAGAAGGATGGCTACTTCGGCTTCATGGGCACGTCGATGGCGTCGCCGCACGCGGCCGGCGTGGCCGCGCTCGTCGTCGGTGAGGGCGTCACCGATCCGGATCAGGTCGAGAAGATCCTCAAGGACACCGCGCGCAAGCCGACCAACCAGACCTACACGCACGAGCGCTACGGCGCCGGCATCATCGACGCGCCCGCCGCCGTGCTCAAGGCGCGCGCCCAGAGCGGCGGCCTCCAGCTCGGCCTCGGCCTGCTGATGGCCGGCGCGGTCGCCGCGTCGCTGCGCAAGAAGAGCCTGGGCGTCAAGCTCGGCCCGGCGTACCTCGCCGGCGTCGTGGTCGGCGCGTCGGGCCTGTTCTTCCTGCCGTACCTCGCGCCCGGCCTGTCGTCGCTGCCGGTCGTCCACGCGCTGACCCACGGCCTGCCGTCGTGGGACCTCTCGGTGCTCGGCGCGTCGGGCCACGGCAACCCGCTGTTCTTCAGCGCGCTCGCACCGCTGGCGTTGCTCGCGATCGGCTACGGCATGCCGCGCGCGCGGGCACCGCTCGCCGGCCTCGCGATCGGCGTCGCGGCGCACCTGGCGTTCTTCGCCGCGGTGCCGCTCACGACGATCCATGCGCCGGCGCTGCTCGGCGGCCCGGTGATCTGGCTGCTCGCCAACGCGCTGGCCTGCCTCGGCCTGGCGCGCCTCGCGCTGCGCCGCTGATCCCGCGGCTCCGGACGGCAAAGCGAGTCGCCCGACTCGCTTTCGTTCGTTTCGGCGTCGACTATGCTCGGGCCGTGACGCACCGGATCCTGATCGCGCGCGCCGAGCACAAGTTCTCGTGCGCCCACATGACGGTGTTCCCCGACGGCTCGAAGGAGCGCCTGCACGGCCACAATTACACGGTCGCGATCGCGCTCGAGGTCGACCGCATCGAGCTCGCGGCGATGATCCCGTTCGCGCCGATCAAGGCGGCCGTCGCGGCGCTGTGCCGGGCGTGGAAGGAGCACGTGCTGCTCGCCGCGCGCAACCCGCACTTCGTCGTCGTGCACGACAGCCACGAGCTCGAGATCACCTTGTGCGGCGAGCGCTACGTGTTCCCGCGCGGCGACGTCCTGCTCCTGCCGATCGACAACATCTCGGTCGAGGCGCTCGCGGCGCACGTCGCCGACCTGCTGCGCGCCGAGCTCGCGCCGCATACGGGGCCTCACGTCCGCGCCCTCGAGGTCACGATCGAGGAGAGCCCGGGCCAGGGCGCGAGCTGCGTCCTGGCGCTCGGCTGACCGTCCCGTTTACGCGTCGGCGCTGGCGCGACCGCGACCGCCGCGACGCCGGCGACGGCGACCGCTGCGATCGTTGGCGGCGCCACCGGTGCCGCCGCCCGCGGGCGCGCTGCTCGGCCGCGCGGCGTGCGTGTGGCCCCCGGGCTGGCCGCCGTTCTTGCGCTGGATCGGCGGGCTCGCGGCGTCGGCCTCGGCGGCGATCTCCGAGGACATCTTGCCGGCGACCCGGTACTGGTCCGGCTTCCAGCCCTTCTGGCCGATGACGATGATCAGCTTCTGGAACCGCTTCTCGAGATGATCGAGGTAGTCGCGCTCCTGCTTGGACAGCAGATCGGCGACGCGCGGCGCGCACTCGATCTCGATCTTCTCGTTGTCGACCAGCGTGCCGGACCGGCGGACCTCGCGCAGGATCTCGTAGGCCACGGTGACCACCGACTTGACGACGCCCGAGCCCTCGCAGATCGGGCACGGCTCGGTCAGCAGCTGGACCAGCGACTCGCGGGTCCGCTTGCGCGTCATCTCGACCAGGCCGAGCTCGCTGATCTTGGTGACGTTGGTGCGCGCGCGATCGCGCGACAGCGCCTTCTGGAACGCATCCCAGACCTTGCGGCGGTTGCCTTCCTTGTCCATGTCGACGAAGTCGATCACGATGATGCCGCCGATGTTGCGCAGCCGGAGCTGGCGCGCGACCTCGTCGCAGGCCTCGAGGTTGTTCGCCGTCACCGTGTCCTCGAGGTTGCCCGAGCCGGTGTTGGTGAAGCTGCCGGTGTTGATGTCGATCGCGGTCAGCGCCTCGCCCTGATCGATCACCAGCGAGCCGCCGCTCTTGAGCGGGACCTTGCGCGCGACCGCCATGCGGAGCGCGGGCTCGATGTGATACTGGTCGAAGATCGGCCGCCGGCCCTCGTACTTCTTGATCCGCTCGGCGAGCCGCGGCAGGAACGCGGTCGTGAACTTCTTGACCCGATCGTGCTGCTCGTCGTCGTCGATCATGACCTCGCTGGTGTCCTCGCGCAGCAGGTCGCGGACGACGCGCAGCGCGAGGTCGAGGTCGGCGTAGACCAGGCCGGCGCCCTGCATGCCGTCGTGCCGGCGATCGATCTCGGCCCACAGCCGGGCGAGGAAGTCGACGTCGTCGCGCAGCTCCTGATCGCTGGCGTCCTCGGCCGCGGTCCGCACGATGAAGCCCGAGCCCTTGGGCCGGACCTCGTTGACCAGGTCGCGCAGCCGGCGGCGCTCCTTGTCCGAGCCGATGCGGCGCGACACGCCGATCTGCGCGACGTGCGGCATGAACACCGAGTAGCGGCCCGGCAACGAGATGTAGCCGGTGACCCGCGCGCCCTTGGCGCCGATCGGATCCTTGACGACCTGCACGAGCACGGTCTGGCCGGGCCGCAGCAGCTCCTCGATCTTGCGGTTCGCCAGCTGCTTGCGCGAGCGCGCGATGCGCGACGCCGCGCCCTCGGGCGAGTCGTCGCCGACGTCGTCGGTGTCGGCGTCCTCGAACAGCTTCTTCTCGTCGCCGGAGCCGAGCACGTCGGCGACGTACAGGAACGCGGCGCGCTCGACTTTGGGCCCTAGATCGACAAACGCTGCCTGCATGCCGGGCAGCACGCGCGTGACCTTTCCTCGATAGATGTTTCCGACGATTCCCCGATCGCGTTTACGTTCGACAAAGAACTCAGCTAGCGCCCCGTCTTCGACAACCGCTACGCGGATCTCGGGGCCCTCTGCGTTGACCACGAGCATGTTCTGCATGAAGGCTCTGCAATTCGTTGCGCCCGCTCCGGAGCAACACGACATCGATGTCGTGACTTTGGCTCGATATTTTGCGGGTCGAGGGGACTCGGTAACACGAGAATCCCATCAATACAAGGAATTGCAACGCACGACGTTTGGCTGGCCCGCAGTTTGCTTTGACCGTGCTCGCGTCGGTGTTGCCGCACCGGCTCATAGAGCTTGGATTATTTTATAACGCTCCGAGCTCTCTCCTTAGTTAGTTGGATTGATTGGAACGAACGCCTGGGTTGCCGCCCGGGCGTTCGTGCTTTTTCGGCTCCGATTCGGCCTATCTTGGTCGCGTGTTGCCAAGCGCGCACCTGCCCTCGCCGCCGCTGAGGCCTGCCACCGCGCCGGGCGCGACCGTGGACGCGATCGAGTTCGTGCTCGACCTCGGCCGCGCGTTGCACCGCTACGGCACACCTGCACACCGGCTGGAAGAGGCGCTGCTCGAGTGCTGCCGGCGGCTCGGGATGTCCGCCGAGGTGTTCACCACCCCGACGACGATCATCATGAGCTTCGGCGAGCCCGAGGAGCTGCGCACCCGGATGATGCGGGTCGACAGCGGCGAGCTCGACATGACCAAGCTCGCGCGGGTCGACGCGCTGGCCGACGCGGTCGCCTCGCTTCGCCTGACGCCGACCGAGGGCGTGCGCGAGCTCGCGGCGATCCTCGCGGCGCCGCCGCAGTTCGGCCACGGCCTGTCGACGCTCGCGCACGGCGTGACCGCCGGATCGCTGGCGGTGTTCTTCGGCGGCTCGCTCGCCGATGTCGCGATCGCCGGGCTGATCGGCCTGACCCTCGGCCTGCTCGCGCAGTACGCGCAGCGCTCGACCGACCAGGCGCGCGTGTTCGAGCTGGTCGGCGCCGCGGTCGTCGCGTTCGCGGCCGGCGTGGCGTCGTCGCTGTGGTACGCGACGACCCCGTCGATCATCACCGTCGCGTCGCTCCTGATTCTCCTGCCCGGGATGTCGCTGACCGTGGCGATGACCGAGCTCGCGACGCGCAACCTGATGTCAGGCACGGCGCGCCTGATCTCGGCGGTCATCGTCCTGCTCGAGCTCGTGGTCGGCGTCGCGCTCGGCGAGCGGGCCGCGAGCGCGCTGGTCCAGGTCCACCAGGCGATTCCGGTCGCGCTGCCCGAGTGGTCGCGCTGGATCGCGCTCGCGGCGTCGGCGATCGGCGTCGCGGTGATCGTCCGGGCGCAGCCGCGCGCGTTCGGCTGGATCGTGGCCGCGTGCGTGATCGGCTACGTCGGCACGCGGGCCGGCACGGCGTGGCTCGGCGGCGGCGGCCAGCTCGGTGGCCAGCTCGGCGTGATGGTCGGCGCGTTCGCGCTCGGCGTGCTCGCCAACATCTACGCCCGCCGGCTCGAGCGCCCGGCGCAGGTCGTCTCGGTCCCCGCCGTGCTGCTGCTCGTGCCCGGCAGCATGGGGTTTCGCGGCATGGCGTCGCTGCTCGATCGCGACACGCTGACCGGCGTCGAGAGCGTGTTCGCGATGTTCGTGGTCGCGCTGGCGATCGTCGCCGGCCTGCTGATCGCCAACGCCGTGGTCTCGCCGCGCCGCAGCCTGTAGCTGACTTAGTGGCGGTGCAGCGCCGGGTCGTCGGGGTCGGCGTCGCGGTGCACGCACGGATCGTTGTCCGGATCGTGGCCGCACGCGAGCACGCCGGGCGACGGGTCGTCGGGGTCGGCGCCCTTGTGCGGGCCCTCGAGGTCGTCGGCGGCGGCCTCGTCGTCGATCGCGCCGCCCGCCGCGATCAGCGCCGCGCGTCGCTCGGGGTCGGCGTCGGGCACGAGGTCCTGGCGCGCGATGTACGCGACGTAGTAGGCGTCCTCGCGGCGCGCCTCGAGCGCGCCGGACGCGATCGCCTGCTCGAGCGCGCGCTTGAGATCGCCGATCAGCCGCGACGGCGCGATCTCGAACGCGGCCATGATCGCGTTGCCGACCCCGCCGGGCAGCGGCGGGAGCTTGGCGTCGGCCTCGGCGAGCACGTGCACGCGATCCGACAGCGCGCTGATCTGCTCGAGCAGCGCCTTGCGCCGGCCGGGGCGCTTCGACGTGATGTCGGCGCGCGACAGGTCGAGCAGGTCGGTCATGTGCGCGAACATCTCGCGATGGAACCGGCGCACCGCGCTGTCGCTCCACTGCGCCGAGTACTGGTTGGTGCGCAGGTGGTGCTTGACCAGGAAGCGGATGGTCTGGCGCTCGTCGCGCGCGAACGCGAACCGCGCGTGGATGCGGTCGAACATCCGCGCGCCGACCTCGGCGTGGCCGTGGAAGTGGACGCCGTCCTCGGTGAACGTCCGCGTCGGCACCTTGCCGACGTCGTGCAGCAGCGCGGCCCAGCGCACCAGCGGGCGCCCCACGGTCTGCCGCACGACCTGCTTGGTGTGAGCCCAGACGTCCTTGTGCTGCCGCCCGGTCTCCTGCACGAGGTCCACGGTGGCGGCGAGCTCGGGGAACAGCAGCGCGAGGATCCGCGTCTCGTGCAGCCACTCGAGCGCGAGGTCGACGTCGCGGCCCATCAGCACGTGCTCGACGCCGGTGCGCAGCCGGGTCTTGTCGGCCTCGGCGAGCCGAACAGAGTGTTCCGCGCCGAGGGCGGTGACGCTGTCGGGCGGGACGCGCCCACCGTCATTGGAAATCGCACCTGCGATTTCGAGCAGTATGATCGGGTCCGCCTCGACGAGCGGCCGCAGGCGGTCAGCGACCTTGGTCTCGCTGGTCGAGGAGGACACAGTCATCGGCGGCGGTGTTTACCACGCCACGTCGACCGGATGACGCGAACTGGTATAGGCCGTGCTCCTCGGCCGCGTTGCGTGCAAGGTCGAATCACTGAACATCAGCTGCCACTAGCTGAACAGAGCTTTCCCGGAATCAGCCGGTTTTACGCTCAGCTCGATAACAAACCTGCAACGTTCCTGCAGCTTGTCTGGGCGTTCGAGGCGAATCGGTCCACTCCCGCGGTTTCTCGGAAGCGATCCCGCCGCTAAGGCGTTTTCGCAGCGTCCCTGTAAAATTCTGGCTGCTGTACTAGCCAGCTGTGACAGGTAGTCGCGATCCGAGGCTGCGAATGGGGCAAGAAAGAACATATAAGCGAAGGCCTATTGGCGTCTTCGACTCGGGTGTGGGCGGTTTGACCGTCGTTCGCGCACTGCGTGCGGTGCTGCCCGGCGAGGACATCATCTATCTCGGCGACACGGCGCGCGTGCCGTACGGAAGTAAGAGCCCGCGCACCGTCGAGCGCTATTCGCTCACATGTCAGAGATTCTTGCTCGACCGCGGGGTCAAGCTGGTGCTCATCGCCTGCAACACGGTGTCGGCCACGGCGCTGCCGGCGCTCGCCACGGTCAGCCCCGTGGCGGTGATCGGCGCCGTCGAGCCCGGCGCCTCGCGCGCGCTGGCGGCGACCCGCAATGGTCACATCGGCGTGATCGGCACGCTGGCGACCGTGCGCTCTGGCGCGTACGTCCAGGCGATCGCGGCGCACGACGCCGGCGCCAAGGTCACCGCGGCGGCGTGCCCGCTGCTCGTGCCGCTCGCCGAGGAGGGCTGGACCGACGACGACGTGGCCCGGCTGGTCGCCCGGCGCTACCTGGCGCCGCTGTTCGCCGCCGATCCGGCGATCGACACGCTGGTGCTCGGCTGCACCCACTACCCGCTGCTGCGCGACGTGCTGACCGCGGCGGCGCGCGAGCTGGCCGGGCATGACGTCGCCGTGGTCGACTCGGCGAGCGCGATGGCCGAGGCGGCACGCGAGCAACTCGGCAGCGGCGAGAACCGCCGGAGCGAGGTCGGCCGGCTCGATTGCTTCGCGACGGACACGTCGCGGCTCGACGAGCTGGCGCCGCGCTTCCTCGGCGAGCCGCTCACCGGCTTCGAGCTCGTCGATCTGTAGGCAGCGAGCCGCCGGAGCGGGGCCGCCGGGGCTGGGACGCTAGGCGCGGGCCTTGACGCCCTTGGCGCGGGCCTCTTCGGCCTGGCGGCGCTTCATCACTTCGATGATCGTCGTCGCCTTCTTGAGCTTGTCGGTGATCGTCTTCTCGTCGACCGGATAGTCGGTCCGGAACACGAGGCAATCCTCGTACAGCTGCTCGCGCGCCTCGTCATTGTCGAGATACTTGGTGATCTTCTTGCCCTTGTACTCGAGCGTCGGGAGCGTCCCGACCTTGCTCTCGAGCCAGGTCATGAGATCGCCCATGATCGACTTGCAGAGGGTGAGGTTGTCCTCGAGGCCTTCGAACAGCTCGGGGAATCGCTCACGAAACGACTGCTCGTCCTCTCCCGGTCCGAGCGCCTTCTGCAGCGCCAGGCGCAGCAGAATCGCGTCGTCCGCGTAGCTCACAACGGCATCGTGTTTGTCGGACACGAAGTCGTTGGGAGAGACAACATAGGCGATCACGCCGGCGGCGACATCTCGCACCGGTCGCGATAGGTTTTCGTCGTCCATCGCGTCGACCGCGATTTTCAGGTCGTGAGGCAGCGAAACTAGCCAACCACGCACCAACTCGACGAACTTCGACTCCGCAGCAATACTCGTCACGGGGATTATGCGTACCCCGCAATGGCGGGGCCTCCAAACGAAGCTTCGAAGGTGAAGCCCGAACAGGGTGAGTACCAACCCTACGCGGGAAATACAAGCCGCAGCGCTCGGTCAGCGCGCGGAAGCCACCGCACGTGGTAACTTCAACAACCGGTGGGCAAGCGATCCCCGATCCTTGGCTACAACCACAACGTCCGCTATCGCGGGCTGGTTTTTCACGTCCAGACCGAAGATTCCGGCGTTTCGACGCCGCACCTGTTCACGCACCTGTTTCACCACGGCGTGATCGTCTCGACCCGCAAGCTGGTCTACGACGCCGGCTCCGCCGAGGAGTCGATCAAGTCGCTGATGCAGGCTCAGCACAAGGCCGTGCTGAAGGACCTGCGGCGCGGTGTCTTCGACGACAAGATCGATTCGTATCTGGGCGGTACGCCGGGCCTGCTGGCGCGCGGCGTGATCGAGGAGCGGCCGAGCGAGCCGGAGCTGGTGCCGTCGCTCGGCACCGTCGAGGACGTCGCGATCGGCGCGCCGACCGAGCAGGTGCTGCCGATCATGTTCGACGAGATGAGCGCGCCGGTGCTGATCCTCGAGAAGACGCCGGTGCCGAACGCCTCTCGCCCCGGCACGCCGCCGCCGATCCCGCGGCTGCCGACCTCCGAGCGGCTCGCCACCCAGCTCGCGGCGTCGCGCGGCACGCCGGTGCCCGACACCACGCAGAAGACCGAGCTGCCGTCGTTCGGGGCCGCGACGACGCTGTCGATGTCGGCGCCGGAGTCGAGCGAGCTCGACCCCGAGATCGAGATCCAGCTCGAGCTCGACGACAACGACGAGGCCGTCGCGGTGCCGCGGCGCGGGACGCGCGACACCGAGATGAACGTCTCGCTGCCCGACGAGACCCGGCCGACGCTCGGGCTCGACGACTACACGCGGCCGACGCTGGGCATGGTCAACGAAGAGGCCAAGCGCGCGTCGTCGATCAGCGATGGCATCCCGGCGCTCCGGCCGTCGAGCCCGGCGATCCCGCCGCCGCCGGCGGACTCGCGCCGGCTCGGCGATCGACCGTCGACGATCAACGCGGCGACGCTGCCGCCGGCACGGCCGATCGCGCGCCCGCCGGCGCGCCCGGCGCTGTCGCAGCCGCAAGTAGTATCGCGACCGGCGACGTCCGACGACCGCAGCCGCCGCGAGTCCGACCCGGTCGAGGTCTATTCGCCGGCGCCGGCGTCGGCGGAGCTGCCGCCCGGCGAGCGCCCGGGGCAGTACGCGCAGCACAACCGGGTCAGCACGCGGATCCCGATCGAGGGGCTCAAGGACGTCGCGCGCGAGCCGACCAAGGACATGCCCAAGGACATGCCCAAGGACATGCCCAGGGATGTCACGAGGGACGTCCCGAGGAATGATCGCCCGGGCGCGGCCATCCCGGCGGGGCTGGGGCGGCCGCCGCGCAGCGGCTCGTCGCCGAGCCCGCTCAAGCCGATCGCGCCGACCCCGCCGATCGGCTCCGGGTCGGCGCCGCCGTCGGCGCTGCAGCCCAACTCCCGGCTGACCGAGCCGCTGCGTAGCCGGGCGCTGACCCCGACGCGGATCTCGCCGGTGTCGCCGGTGCCGGCGCGTGCGCCGACCCACAACAGCGGCGTCGTGATGACGCGTCCGGCGGTGATCGTCGGAGCGCCGGCGAAGCCGACGAGCGGGACGATCCCGCGGATCCGCAAGGCGCGCGAGGACGAGGGCCGCGGCTTTGGCCAGGGGCTGATCTCGGAGAAGAGCCTCGATGAGGTGATCCTGGCGTACCTGTCCGAAGATGCGGACGAGAAGTAGCGAGCCGCCGGAATCACGGTAGGATTTTTGCGATGCCGGCGCAGGTCAAGATCTACACGCGGCTGGGGTGCGGCTACTGCACCGCGGCGGAGCGACTCCTGAAGGAGAAGGGCGTCGCGTTCGAGAACATCGATTGCACCAACGATCAGGCGAAGCGGAAGTGGCTCGCCGAGCTGACGCGGAGCCAGACGGTTCCGCAGATCTTCATCGATGGCCGCGCGATCGGCGGGTACGACGACATGCGCGCGCTGGACCGCAAGGGCCAGCTCGATCCGCTGCTCGCGGGCACGCCGCCGAC